>WFLX010250804.1_pt1 | contig 25341 bp, 23 predicted proteins | sample 4967041 | NCBI WGS metagenome assembly WFLX01 (sample SAMN12857096, study PRJNA449069) | gut metagenome | isolation source: stool from male and female vole | host: Microtus ochrogaster | place: USA:Florida | collected 2017
TATTTCCGACATATCTTCATATTTCATCTCATCATAATAACGCATGTTGAATACCAACTTTTGCTTCTCGGGCAATTTGGCAACCGCTGCAAGAAGTTCCTTATGCAACTCGTCACCATCGAAATATGAGTCTGACTCAATATTATTCAAAAGAAATGACTCATCGGCATCTTCAGTGAGCTGAAGACGTTGTTTCTCTTTATTTACAAAATTGATCGATTCGTTTATAGCAATCTTGAAAAGCCATGTGGAAAGCTTGGCATCACCCCGGAAATTCTGCAAGTTGTTCCAGGCTTTCAGAAACACATTCTGAACCAAATCGTTGGCATCATCATGACTCAGCACCATCTTCCTTATTTGCCAGTAGACGGGCTGAGAGTAGGTCTTCAGAAGGATGTTGAAAGCTTCCGGAGCAGTCTTCGGATCATGAAGTTGCTTCACAAGTTCTTTCTCGTCGATTGGTGGTTTATATGTCATCTGCCAGAAGAATGATGATAAAATATTTTCAGTTCAGAAATCAAAATTAATAAAGTTATTTCATTAAAGTTATCTTTTAGCAAATGATATAACTTAATTTAACATTAAGCCAAACATTTTTCTATGCCCGGCGTTGTATTGATAAAATAGCCTTTTAACCATATTAGAAATCGACAAATATGAGAATCAAGACTTTACTTTCCACTATAACTTTGCTGTTCCTGGCGGCCTTATCAACTCCGAAGGCTTCTGCACAGTTGTATGAAATCGCCAATCAACTGCCGCAGTTATTGAGCCCCGCGCTCTCCGGATCATCCGCATATAAGGGATATCTGGAAGCCGGATATAATAAGACTTTCGGACATTATGACGCTGACTTTCTTGAGTTCAGCACATCTCAAGGCTATCGTTACGGGTCGCGGTTCTTTATGGGTGTCGGTCTTGGCGTAGATGTGATTTTTGCACATAAGGACAATCAATGGGGTACGGGTTGGTCACCTGACTCAGATTTCAACACCCGCCATTCGTCAAGCTCTACAGCTGCGATGCTGCCTATTTTTACGGATTTCAGATTTAATCTTGACACTTCCACCCATGCCGCCTTCTACATAGACCTAAAAATCGGATGCTCATTTTTGCTTAGCAATAAATATATAGAAATTGGCAACGGATATCTCACCAATCGCCAATACTTCTATCTCCGGCCCTCAATCGGTCTGAGAATACCTGTAAACAAAAATAGGTCGAACCAAGCTCTTAATATCGGCATCAATTACAAACTCCTCACTTCCAACTACTGGAATTCATGGAGCCGCAGTGTCACCCTCAACGGACTGGGCGCTTCATTGGCATTTGAATGGTGACACCGCGCCACATTTTCTCAATCATAATGCTTGACTCAGTCAATAATTCCCAAATTCAGGGCGCGTCTTGTAGCCTCAAACATGCTCCGCGCACTCAATTTCTTAAGGATATTGGAACGATGATATTCCACCGTTTTTTCACTGAGTCCCATTATCGAAGCTATCTCACGATTGGATTGACCGCTTGTAAGTCTTCGCAACACTTCCAGATCTTTTTGCGAAAGCAAACGGCTTATCCGACGCGCCTCTTCAAGCTTCTCGGCAAAACCTTCACTCCTATATATTCCCCCGTTGTCTACCGTACGCACCGCAAGTGTCAGCTCCTGAAGATCGTGTCCATTAAGCACTATGCCTTCCACGTTGGCATCGGCAAGTGACATGATCCTGCTGAAATCTTCCTGCATGATATAGATCACCACCGGCTGGCTTTGACCCTGACGACGTAATTCCTCCACAAGCTGGAGACCGTTAAGTTCGCCTTTGAGTGAGAGGTCTATCAGAAATATACTGATAGATGCTAAAGATGTGCATAGAGAAAGCGCAGATTCAGCCGTTTGGGCTTTCACCACCTTAAATCCCCTTCCTGCAAGCACCTTATGAAGGCCTTCGAGCACTATCGGATGATCGTTGACTACTAATATTGTCTTCATACTCACTTGGTTAAATTCTTTATCAAAAGCACAGTCAAACACATTGACCTTACCCATACGGGCTATGTCAACTGTAATTAGAACCATTGTTTATCATCCTGTTATTTTACAAGTTTGCNAACAGGACCGTTTTTCAAACATTTATTCAACCTATTGAGTAATCTTTTTCAGGGATATGCCCCAAAAGGTCAAATTAGCAAATTTAGTAATATCCCTAAATTTTTAAAATCCACCTAACATCCTCACTATGTGATAGTTTGCAAGTGGTGTGCAAAGATAACAAATAAATTTTATATCAACCAAATTCCCTCGTTTTTTTTTAAAATTATTCCTTCGGTTATAAAAAATGCGCAGTCTTGCAACCACGCACTTTCTTATATTTTTATAATATCATGCTACCGATATAGTGAATAAAATTTATCTCTCTATCAAAGGCCTAATGACCTTCTCAAAATTATCACGGGATATGATCCGGTAATGAAAATGCACCGAATCATTATAACGCGCACTGTGATGGACTACATAATTTCCCTCCGAAAATTGTCGGGAAAGCTCGGCACGATCTGACTCCTCATTCTCAAAATGCAGATTCTTTTCTTTTATTACCTCATCAATGATTGCCCATGTCTTCATCCATTCATCTCCTTCAGGAGGGACTATACCACGGATACTTTCTACGAACGTTTTAAAAAATATATCATAAGGGACCAAGCCATCTCTGATTACAGACAGATTGACACGATAAAAATTCCCTCTATACCCCGTAGGCTCGTAGACAGGTCCTGAGAAGGGTTCATCTACTGAAAGTTCATTCCGAAGGTAGCGGCCTGAGGCAGCCGTATCAGCCAAAATATGGCCCGGACCAAAATAGTCTTGCATGAAACTTTTATATACATCCCTGTATTGTGATACCGGATAGTGTGACATCTGATAATCTAAGGCAGCCGATATTGAGTCATGAAGAGTCAAGGGAGCCNATNTGTCGCTGATCTTGTCGCTGCCGGAAGTAGCTTTTCTATTGCAAGCCAAAAGAAACACGCTGATACCCATAACGAGCGAGAGAAAAAAACCTGTTATTTTCATTTCTTTATTTTTGTGTTTAAAGCATTAGGTTGCAAAATTATACATTTCTCAAGAATTACATAGTAATAGCAAGTCACATTTATGAATTTAAAACAACGACTTCAAAAATTGCTTGTGAAAGTTGCAACATTTGATTTTTGTTATTAACTTTGCAACGAATTAAGCGCACGTGGCGTAATGGTAGCCGCGCCAGACTTAGGATCTGGTGTCTAACGACGTGGGGGTTCGAGTCCCTTCGTGCGCACTTTAAGCCGGGCTGAAAAATCAATCAGATATTTCAGTCCGGTTTCTTATTCATTTACTTGGAATGTTAATGAAGTGTGTGGAACTTCATCATCTATTTTTTACTTATCGCTTTAATTATGAGAAAACAATTCAACTTCTTCATCTATCTTCCTCTGCTTTTGTGCTTCTTTATATTGTCTTCCGGCAGTCTGTCGGCGTATGACAAAACCTTACACCAAACTCATCACCTCACAAATGAAGAACTGCATGAGGCTGTAGCTACTATAGGAAACCCTCAATCAACACTTTATAACGAGGAAAAATATTGTGAAGTGTTACGAAAAGCGATCGACTCCCCCCTTGTGGACGAGGGAGAAAAAATCAGGGCCGGATATAGATTAAGCATAGCAGCTAAAAACCGTCCCGGATCACCGGCATCTGATTTCTCTTTCGAGACAAGAGATGGGAAGGTTAAGACCCTGTATCATCTGAATGATAATCTGCCGGTTCTTTTGCTATTTTATGATCCCGACTGCTATCACTGCCTACAGACTATAGACGCGCTTAAAGAATCAGATATAACTTCAGTAGCCGATGTAGTAGCGATATATGCAGAAGAAGACAGAGANATATGGGAAGACAGNAACTTACTCCTGCCGGAAAATTGGACTGAAGGATTCGCCATAGACCCCATTCAGGAAGATGAGACTTATGTCTTCCTGACCTCTCCTGTCATCTATCTTCTGACGCCCGATAAAACGGTATTACTAAAAGACACAACGCTTTCCGCCGTAGCAGACCGTCTCGGCATAACGATAAAAAACACCCTTTCAGAGAGTGAATAATTTGCATTTAAGACGTTTTATTGTTAACTTTACGCAAAATTCCACTTACAGACAATGGCCGAAGAACTTGACATCACCGACAACGATAATCTGAATACAGACGAACTCAACACCCCCGCCTATCAGGAAGAAACAGACGCCACAAACTTGGCAGCCTCTCCGAATGCAGGCTCCGGCGAACCTATAGGCAAACGCACCATACTCTCAGGGATGTTCCGCGACTGGTATCTGGAATATGCCAGTTATGTTATTCTTGAACGTGCCGTACCTCATATAGAGGATGGCCTCAAACCGGTACAACGCCGTATTCTCCATTCCATGCAGACGCTTGACGACGGCCGCTTCAACAAGGTGGCAAATATTGTCGGCAATACAATGCAGTATCATCCTCACGGCGATGCTTCAATCGGCGACGCACTCGTGCAACTCGGACAAAAAGAACTTCTGATCGACACACAAGGAAACTGGGGCAATATTTTGACAGGTGATTCTGCAGCGGCTCCACGTTATATAGAAGCACGTCTTTCAGAATTCGCTCTCGAAACAGTGTTCAGTCCCAAGATTACGGAATGGACTCCTTCATACGACGGACGTAAAAAGGAACCGGTGACTTTACCGGTAAAATTTCCGCTCCTGCTGGCACAGGGAGTCGAAGGCATAGCCGTGGGTCTGTCTTCTAAAATTTTACCTCATAACTTTAATGAGATTTGCGATGCAGCTATAGGAGTGCTTAAAGGTGAGGATATCAAACTTATACCGGATTTCCAGACCGGCGGTCTGCTGGACGCATCACGTTATAATGACGGAGCAAGAGGCGGCAGTGTAAAAATCAGAGCAAAAATCGAGAAAATTGATAATAAGACATTAGCCATCACCGAATTGCCATTCGGTAAAACCACAACAACCCTGATTAACTCCATTCTTGCAGCAATGGAGAAAGGGAAAATTAAAATCAGGAAAGTTGATGATAACACTTCTGCCACAGCTGAAATACTTGTTCATCTGATACCGGGCACCTCTTCAGACAAAGCTATAGACGCCCTGTATGCTTTTACCGACTGCGAAGTCAGTATTTCGCCTAACTGTTGTGTGATTGTTGACAGAAAACCTCGTTTCATGTCGGTAAGTGAGCTGTTACGCTATTCTGTGGAACACACCCAGAAATTGCTGCGTCAAGAACTTGAGATTAAACTTGCCGAAACCCATGAGACACGGTTATACTGTTCTCTTGAAAAAATATTTATAGAGGAGCGTATCTATAAAGATAAAGAGGTGGAGGAAGCCAAGGACATGGACACTGCCATAGCACATGTTGACAGGAGGCTCGAACCTTTCAAGAAAAACTTTTTCAGGGAGGTGACCCGCGATGACCTGATTCGTCTTTGGGAAATAAAGATGGGACGTATCCTGAAGTTCAATTCTGAGAAAGCAAATGAAAGGATAGCCAACCTTCAGAAAGATATAGACAGACTACAATTTGATCTTGACCATATAGTGCAATACACCACCGCTTGGTATGCGCATCTGAAAGAGAAATATGGAGATGCCTTCCCACGCCGCACCGCGCTGAGAGGATTCGACTCTATCGAGGCAGCTAAAGTGGCAGAGGCAAATAAACGACTCTATTTCGATAAGGCAGGAGGATTCCTTGGCACATCTCTTAAGGATAATGAGTTCCTTTTCACCTGTTCTGACATTGACGATATCCTTATTATTTATCGAGACGGCACTTACAAACTTGTAAAAGTGCAGGACAAACTCTATGTAGGAAAAAAGATACTCCATATCGGCCTTTTCAAAAAAGGTGACAAACGCACCGTCTACAACGTAATTTACCGAAACGGAGGAAAAGAGGCTTATTCCTATAAGAAACGCTTCTTCATAACTGGCCTCACACGTGAAAAAGAGTATAACATCACAAAAGGATTGCCGGGCTCAAAGGTAGAATGGCTCACTGTAAATCCTAATGGCGAGGCTGAGATTGTGAAGGTTAATCTTAAGGATGAACCGAACGAAACAGGCAGACGTCCTCGTGCCAAGGATGTCATGGTAAACTTCGCCGAACTCGACATTAAGGGGAAGGAATCGCTCGGTAATCTTGTGACTAAATATCAGATTGATGATGTGCGTCTCGTAGAAAAAGGATCGAGCACATTAGGAGGACGTGAAGTGTGGTTTGACCGTGACGTGCTGCGCCTGAATTACGACGGACGTGGCGAAAGTCTCGGTGTTTTCCAGGGTAATGACATGGTTCTGATAATAACCAAAACCGGGGAATTTTTCACTACCACCTATTCCGACTCCAACCATTTTGATGATAACATACTCCGGATAGAAAAATTTGATCCACATAAGGTGTGGACCCTTGCCCTGAATGATACGTCACTTGGATTCCCATATCTGAAAAGATTTACTTTTGAACCTTCTGCAAAACCTCAGAGATTTGTTGGCAATGATGCCACTTCCACCATTATTCTTTTGACAGATACCTATTATCCTCGCATAGAAGTTACTTTCGGAGGAGCCGATGCAGTGCGACCGGCCATAGAAATTGATGCGGAAGAATTCATTGCGGTAAAGAGTTTCAAGGCTAAGGGTAAAAGAATATCCAACTTCACAGTAGATAAAATTGTGGAACTTGAGCCTACCCGTTTCCCTACCGAACCTCAACCTGAAGAAGTAGAGGAAAGCGAATCTATCGAGGATGAAGATGTTGAAGAATCTGAAAGCAATAATCCCAAAGTGGTTCAGGGCGATCTCTTCAACTTTGAAAAGAATGACACAAAAAACGAGTCATAAGAAAGATACCGCTTTTGAGTCGTGATAATCCTCTCAGTAATGACCATACAACCGAGTCTTAGTGACCTTTCAAGTAATAATCACCCTACTGAATCATAATAAGGATATGAGATACCTGTTACCGAAAGTCTTAGCTGTAGTAGCGATCATTCTTAACGGCATAACGCAGATTCATGCGCAGACTGACATTGTTGACACTGCCTCACGACCCGTCACCGGTATCTATTCCTTAGAGATCGGACATCGCAACGTTTTGGCCACTTATCTCTCACCTCTACATTACACAGGTAAAACCTTTAGCGCTACCGGGGCTTGGAGCAAGNCCATGCCTTTCNNTCCCGAAAAAGCTATAATGCATTTCAATACATCCCTGNAATTTTCCAATCTGTTGAATCCGGCTCACACGGCCACTANGATTGGCTTGCAAGCCAAGTTTGATTGGGGCCTCTCTTGGCGCCATAGGCTTCCGTCAGACTTTCAGATTACGGCCGGTGGGACGGTAGGAATAGATGGGGGTGCATATTATCTGCTGCGTAACGGTAATAATCCTGTGGAAGTAATTGGAAATGTAAATTTGGGCGCTAGAGCCTCGGTGAGCAAGACAGTAAAGATCGGGAAACTTCCTGTGCTGCTNCGTGACGAAATATCCCTGCCTGTAATCGGGATGTTCTTCTCTCCGGAATTCGGTGAGACATATTATGAGATATATCTCGGCAATCATAAGAACCTTATCCATGCAGGCTGGTGGGGCAATAACTTCCGTATTGACAATCTGCTTTATGCCACACTTGATTTCGGACGTACAGCCATGACCGTAGGTTATCATTTCAACGCCTACAATCAATGGGCCTCTCATCTTAATACAAAGGTGCTGACCCATTCATTGGTAATAGGAGTTGTGCCGGGAGGAATAGGATTAAAAAAGAGAAAAGCCCAGGATCCCGCCGAAAAAATTTATTCCCTCTATTGAAGAAGTCGATATCATAAACTGCTATGACGAAATTTAAATCAAATTTTATAAATAAACTGTTTGGTGCATTACTTTTTTCAGTGGTTATGTGCGGTGGATTATGCGGATGTCATGACGAACCTGATTACCGGAACACTATCTATGGAAATTTCGATGCTCTGTGGGATATAGTTGACCAACGATATTGCTTCTTCAGCGAAAAAGATCTCGATTGGAAAAGTATCGGTGATAACTACCGTTCGACAATTACTCCGGAAACCAACGCTCTCCAGCTCTTTTTTATATGTTCGGCTATGCTTGATGAATTGCAGGACGGACATGTGAATCTTTCATCTCGTTTCGACACAAGCTACTACAGAAAATGGTGGAGTGACTATCCTCAGGATTTCAATCTACGTACTCTGGAAGAGAATTACCTTGAATTCAATTGGCTCACTGCCGGAGGGATTATGTNTNAANAGTTGCCCGGAGANNNTGCCTATANGTATTTTCCTTNCNTCTCNACNCNTGTCAGTGNGNCTNCACTTGATTNTATATNNTCTATTCTTCATAACAGCCGTGGTCTTATACTCGACATCCGCAATAATGGTGGAGGATTGCTGACTAATATCGGCACTTTCGTAGGACGTTTTATTGACGAGAAGATGCTTGGCGGATATATAATACATAAGACCGGACCCGGACATAATGACTTCTCTGAACCTTATCCCATAGAATATGAACCATCCACCGGAGGCCATGTGAAATGGAATGGTCCGATTGTGCTCCTCACCAACCGCTCGTGTTTCTCAGCGGCAAACGATTTTACTTCGGTTATGAAACGACTACCGCAAGTGAAAGTGGTTGGCGCACGCACAGGCGGAGGTGGAGGCCTTCCATTTTCTTCAGAATTGCCTATTGGTTGGGCAGTGAGATTTTCAGCTTGCCCGTTGATGGATGCCGATATGGAATGTACGGAATTCGGGATTGACCCTTCGCCCGGTTGTGAGGTTCATGCAACAGACGAGGACCTCGCCCAAGGAAAGGACGCGATCCTCGATTTCGCAATAGATCTTTTAAAAACACTTCCTCTGCCTGAAGAAGAGGAGAAATAAATTACTCCTGTGCGTAAGAAAGAATTGTCGGACTTTCAATATTTACACCATACTCCTGTGCGAAGCGCAGGATGGCACGTGCAAGTTTAGGTTTCAAGTCCTCGGGACAATACCTGAAATAAGCCTCGGCTGCCCTTACATGGGCTGCATCAGGCATTGGATACTCTCGTCGCTCTGGAAGACCATACATACTGTCGGGGAGCTCTCTGCGCTCCTCCTCATTCAATACATCGCTCATAACAAATAAATTTTTATAATTTCACCGGGTATTCCGGCGTTATATTAATATAACAAACTAAAAGCCCAAGAGGTTAAGTGTTTTTCAACGAATACACAGCTCGCCCACTACCCTCTTCAGGGACAACTTAGGTTTGATGGAAAATCCCGTAAAGCATAATATAACCCTCAAAAAGCAGCAAGAAAGTAATATGTGGACATTTAATCCAATATTAAAGACAGTAATATGGGGAGGTGAGAAGATAGCCTCTTTTAAAAAAATAGAAACAGATCTTACTCAAATTGGAGAAAGTTGGGAAATTTCAGGAGTTGAAGGTTCGGAATCAGTTGTGGCTACCGGCCCTGATAAGGGTTTAACCTTAAACGATTTACTCCGTAAATATGGAGCTGCATTGCTTGGTAAAAAGAATTACGTGAAATATGGTGATCTGTTTCCTTTGCTGATTAAATTTATCGATGCACGCAAGGATCTTTNCGTACAGGTGCANCCTGATGATGAATTAGCCGNTGCAAGAGGTTCAAAATTCGGTAAAACAGAAATGTGGTATGTACTTGGCACGGAAAAGGATGCAGTCCTGGCCAACGGTTTCAACCGCGAAGTTAATCCGGAAGAATACAGAGAACTTGTTGAAAGCGGGAAAATAATGGAGGTGTTGAATTTTAATCAGATACATCCAGGCGATGCCTTCTATATCCCCGCAGGTCGTGTTCACGCCATAGGGAAAGGAGCCTTTGTGGTTGAGATTCAAGAGACTTCGGATGTCACTTATCGCCTGTATGACTACAAGCGTCTGGATGCCAATGGGCATGAGCGTCAACTTCATACCGAGGAAGCATTCGCTGCCATCAATTTTTCAGATACAGATGGCAAAGCCATAACATATTCAGCGCGTCATGATCTACCCGTCAATCTTGTTACTTCTCCATATTTCACCACCAATTTATGGAATATTGACCATGAAGTTATGAGAGACTATTCCGAATGGGATACATTCGTGATTGTGATTGCCACCNAGGNNGCAGCTNATCTTGTCACTGATCAAGATAAGGTTTATCTCTCGGCAGGCCATACAGTTCTTATTCCGGCTACATGTAAGAAACTTGTTATATGCCCCGATGGGGAATTTGAAGGACTCGAATGCTTTATAAAATAGCTTCCTGACTTCATCCCGGTTAACTCGGCATATAATTTAAAGTAATTTGGCATCAAAAAAGTTGTTTTTCATCTTAATCAGTGGGATATTCACAAATTTCTATGTAAATTTGCACGTTAAAAACATTTTTCTGGGAGTCGCATACTGATGCAGCTCCCTAAAGGTGGCTAAAAATGTCTGTAAAAGACTTCAAAATATAGAATTTCAGATATGTATAGAGACAAGACATGCGGCGAGTTACGCCTNTCTGATGCCGGCAAGAANGTCAAGANAGCCGGATGGGTGCNACGCGCACGCAAAANGGGCGGCATGACTTTCGTTGACGTCCGCGACCGCTATGGTATTACTCAAGTGGTTTTTGACTCCGATCATGAGGATAATTCGCTCTTTAATGCTGCCAATGCCTTGGGTAGGGAGTTTGTGGTGCAGATTACAGGTAAAGTGGCAGAGCGCACGAGTAAAAACAAGAATCTTCCTACCGGCGAGATAGAGATTATCGCCGACAGCCTGAAGGTGCTTAATCGTAGTGAGATACCTCCGTTCACTATAGAAGATAACACCGACGGTGGCGACGACTTACGCATGAAATACCGTTATCTCGACCTACGCCGTCCAAGTGTCAGGAAAAATCTCGAGCTCCGTCATAAAATGGCATTTGAGATACGCAGATACCTTGACTCTAAAGGATTTTTGGAAATCGAAACTCCTATATTGGTGAAGTCCACTCCGGAAGGAGCGAGAGACTTTGTGGTGCCATCCCGAATGAATCCGGGTGAATTTTATGCTTTACCTCAGAGTCCGCAGCTTTTCAAACAATTGCTGATGGTGAGCGGTTTTGACCGTTATTTTCAGATTGCCAAATGTTTCCGCGATGAGGATCTGCGTGCCGACCGTCAGCCGGAATTCACTCAGATTGACTGTGAAATGAGTTTCGTTGAGCAGGAAGATGTGATTGACATGTTCGAAGGCCTCGTAAAGCATATTTTCAAATATGTGAAAGGCATTGAGTTTAATGATCCTTTCCCCCGTATGACATGGAATGACGCGATGCGTCTTTACGGCAGCGATAAACCTGATATCCGTTTCGGAATGCCTTTTGTTGAACTTACTGATCTTGTAAAAGGTCACGGCTTCTCAGTGGTAGACGATGCGGAACTCACAGTGGGAATCAATGCCAAAGGATGTGCCTCTTACACCCGTAAACAGATTGATGAGCTTACCGAGTTCGTAAAACGGCCTCAGGTCGGTGCCAAAGGTCTTATGTGGGTAAAAGTCGAACCCAACGGCACTTTCAAAAGTTCTGTAGGTAAGTTCTTCTCTCCTGAAGACCTGCAGAAATGGGCTGAACGTATGGAAGCTGAACCAGGCGACCTTCTTCTAATCATGAGTGGAGAGGCAATGAAAACTCGCAAGCAACTCTGCGAGCTACGTCTGGAAATGGGCAATCGTCTCGGACTCCGTGATAAAAACGTTTTCGCACCTCTCTGGGTAATTGACTTCCCGCTTTTCGAATGGGACGAAGAGACTCAACGCTATTATGCGATGCACCATCCTTTCACGTCTCCTAATCCCGATGACATCAGCAAACTTCGTACAGACACAGGAAACGTACGCGCCACTGCCTACGATATCATAGTCAACGGCACTGAATTGGGAGGAGGATCGATACGTATCCATGATCCGGAACTTCAAAATGAGATGTTTGAGCTTTTAGGCTTTACCCCTGAAAAGGCTAAAGAACAATTCGGATTCCTGATGAATGCATTCAAATATGGTGCACCCCCTCACGGCGGTCTGGCTCTCGGCTTCGACCGATTTGTTTCAATTCTTGCAGGCCTCGACACTATCAGAGACGTGATTGCATTCCCAAAGAATAATTCGGGTCGCGACGTAATGAACGAGAGTCCGTCGCCCATCGATCAGTCTCAGCTGGATGAGCTTGAGCTTATGCTCAAACCGACAAAGCAATAATGCTATGAATTCTTTCCTCGACAAAATATTTCTTTCCTCGAACTAAACAGGACAATATGCTTAAAGTAAAAGATGTTGCTGGCGCAATCGAAGATTTCGCTCCAAAATCTCTTCAGGAAAGCTACGACAACACAGGTCTGCAGGTGGGTAATCCTGAAATGGAGGTATCAGCCGTGCTGTTATGCCTCGATGTCACTGAAGACGTGCTTGATGAAGCTATCGAACGCCATTGCAATCTCATAGTCACTCATCATCCCCTCCTCTTCAAGGGGCTTAAAGAGATAACAGGCAAGACAGCTACAGAACGTATAGTGATACGAGCCATTCGTGACAATATCGCCATCTACTCCGCCCATACCAATCTTGACTCGGCTTGGGAAGGGGTTAGCTATGAAATTGCTCATATCCTTCGTCTCCACTCTTTACAGGTGCTCGAGCCCAAGGAGGGCAATCCGACTGCCGGGCTTGGTGTCATAGGTGATATCCAACCTCTCCCAAAGCTGGAATTTCTTCGTAAGATAAAGGATGCTTTTAAAGTAAAATGTCTGCGCTATTCCGGCCAAAGTCCGCAACTTGTAGTCAGAAGAGTCGCGGTTTGTGGTGGTGCCGGCGCCTCACTCATAAGGGCAGCTATTGCAGCCGGAGCTGATCTGATTGTCACAGGAGATGTTAAGTATCATGATTTCACCACTTACGGTCTTGACATCATTATCGCCGACATCGGACATTATGAGAGTGAATTATGCACAAAAGAGATTTTCTCCCGTATTATCCGTGGTGTATATCCTGATTGTGTGACTTATTTTGCTGAAAGTGAGACCAATCCTGTAAAATATATGTAAAATCAATTAGACTGAATATAGCCTATGGCAACCGAAAAAAAAATTGATAAGGAACGCAGTGTGGAAGAGCGCTTACAAAGCCTCTTCCAACTACAAACCTATCTCTCCGAAATCGACAGGATAAAAATCCTCAGAGGAGAGCTCCCTAACGAGGTGAAGGATCTTGAAGATGAGATCGTGCGTTATCAAACCCGTATTCAGAAATACAAGGACGAAATCGAAGACCTCAAAACTCTTGTAAGCAAGAAGAAGGCCGATATCGAAGAGCGAAAAGTGAAAATTGCCAAGTATGACGAACAAATCAACAACGTCCGGAATAACCGCGAATTTGCTTTCCTTGAGAAAGAGAAAGAATTCGAAGGCCTCGAGATAGAGCTGGCAGAGAAAAATATAAATGAAGCTTTGATGAAACAGGAGCAGAAAGCTGCTGAAATACGTCATACAGAAGAAGAGCTCGCCGATAATGAGCATATCCTTGTTGAAAAACGTAAGGAGCTTGATGAAATCGTTTCGGAAACACGCGTGGAAGAGGAAAACATACGTGCCAAAGCCAAAGAACTTGAAAGCAAAATCGATGATTACACATTAGCGGCTTTCAAACGTATCCGTAAAAACGCACGTAACGGGTTGGGAATAGTGACAGTGCAGAGAAGTGCATGCGGCGGCTGTTTCAACCGTATCCCGCCACAGCGTCAGCTTGAAATAAAGATGCATAAGAAAGTCATAGTATGTGAGTACTGTGGACGTATCATGGTTGACGGTGCTCTCGTAGGTGTAGAGCAACAAGTGGTTGAAACTCCCGTGAAACCAAAACGTAAATTGAAATCAACTTCAAATTAAGTTGATNCAATATTANAATNNNATAGGNTACCCGTTATNNAGTTTGAATTAANTGACGGTTAACCTATTTTTTTGTATATAAACGGCCGTAGACATTNTCCCNTCCATCACAAACATATTAAAAACCACTTTTCTTATACTATTGATAATCTGCAAATTATCAATAAAAATCAAACCTCGCGATTTTTTTATTATTGTCATATTAAATTTTATTGCTAATTTTGTGTCCCGGACTAATATATTTTATCCGTGGAAACAAAATACATATTCGTGACCGGAGGCGTTGTCTCCTCACTCGGAAAGGGAATCATTTCCTCTTCACTTGCTCGGCTTTTATTATCAAGAGGCTATCGTGTCACCATCCAGAAGTTAGACCCCTATATCAATATCGACCCGGGGACTCTGAATCCTTATGAACATGGTGAGTGTTATGTAACCGTCGACGGGCATGAAGCCGACCTTGATCTTGGACACTATGAACGTTTCACCGACATCCGAACCACCCGTAACAACAATATCACCACGGGTAGGATATATCAGTCAGTGATAAATAAGGAAAGACGTGGTGACTATCTCGGAAAAACAGTACAGATAATACCCCATATTACTGATGAAATAAAGCTGAATATTAAAAATCTGGGAGAAACCGGAAAATACGACTTCGTAATCACCGAAATAGGTGGTACGGTTGGCGACATTGAATCCACTCCATTTCTTGAAGCAGTGAGACAATTGAAATGGGAACTCGGAAAAAATGCTTTAAGTGTACATCTCACCTACGTGCCATATCTCAAAGCTGCAAAAGAGCTCAAGACCAAGCCTACTCAACATTCTGTAAAACAACTGCAGGCAATCGGCATTCAACCGGATATTCTAATTTTACGTACTGAAAAAGATATTCCACAAGGTATGCGACACAAGGTGGCACAATTCTGCAATGTGGCTCCCGAAGCCGTAATACAAAGTGTGGATGCTTCCACTATTTACAAAGTGCCGATGCTGATGCACGAACAACATCTTGATAATCTTGTGCTTCAGCTCACCGGACTCGAAAGTAAAGAGGAACCAAACCACATTGCCTGGAGCGACTTCCTTACAAAGCTCGATACGGCTGTGAAGACTGTGACTATCGGACTTGTAGGTAAATATGTAGAATTACAGGATGCTTATAAATCGATCAGTGAATCGCTGATGCAGGCAGCTACATATTGTGATCATAAATTAAATCTTGTATACATTCATTCTGAAAAATTAAATGAAGAAAATGTAGACGAGAAGCTTTCCGGTCTTGACGGTGTGATCATCGCACCCGGATTCGGACAAAGAGGTATCGAAGGAAAATTTGTAGCCCTAAAATGGTGTCGGCTACATGATATGCCCACACTCGGTATATGTCTCGGAATGCAGTGTATGGTGATTGAATATGCCCGTAATGTCTTGGGCCTTAAGGATGCCAACTCTACAGAAATGAATCCTGACACTCCTGACAATGTCATAGACATAATGGAGGAGCAGAAGAAAATATCCAATATGGGAGGCACAATGCGACTCGGCGCTTACGAATGCAGGCTTAAAGAGGATTCAATCCCTGCAAAAGCTTATGGAAAGGAAATAATTTCAGAGAGACATCGCCACCGTTACGAATACAACATGGCTTATAAGGAACAATTGGAGCAAGCCGGTATGGAATGTGTCGGGGAGAATCCTGATACCGGTCTTGTAGAAATTGTGCAAGTCCCGTCACTCACTTGATTTGTCGGCACTCAATATCATCCGGAATATCAATCTACTGTGCTTAATCCCAATCCGCTGTTCATGTCATTCATGAAAGCAGCTATCCGTAAGAGTGAGGAAAGCAATAGATAAATTCTTGAAATAGAAACATCAGTAATTCTAACTTTGAGAAAAGCAACAACATCAGTTGGTATAACATTATTCTTAAGAGTCGTATGGAATTGATTAAACATGAATGTGGAGTGGCCATGATCAGGCTTCTCAAACCTCTGTCGTACTATAAGGAAAAATATGGAAGTGAACTGTATGGCCTTGATAAGCTCTATCTTATCATGGAGAAAGAACATAACAGAGGACAGGAAGCCGCCGGCATAGGATGTGTCAAAATGGACGTGCCCCCCGGAAAAGAATATATATTCCGTGAACGCGCTCAAGGCACCGATGCTATAACAGAGATTTTTGCTAAGGCCCACAGTCAGATTGAAACAAGTATTTCGGAAGGTATATCTATAGAGAATGCCCCATTTGTCGGAGAAGTCTACATGGGACATCTGCGCTACAGCACTACAGGCCGTTCGGGTATAAACTATGTGCATCCTTTCATGAGACGCAACAACTGGAGTTCACGCAACATGCTCCTTTGCGGAAATTTCAACATGACAAATGTTGACGAGATTTTCCGGACAATAATAGCCAACGGTCAGCACCCTCGTCTATATGCTGACACATTCTTGCTTCTCGAGCAACTTGGACATGCCCTCGACAGAGAAAACGAACGCCTATATGAAATCCATAAAAAAGCCGGTCTATCTGCTCTCGAGCTGTCAAAAGCCATAGCCCGTGACTTAAATGTGGGTAATGTATTGAAACGTTGTGCCCCCGTATGGGATGGTGGTTACGTGATATGCGGAATTGTCGGAAACGGTGATATGTGGGCGATGCGTGATCCTCACGGGATACGCCCCGCTTTCTATTATAGAGACGACGAAATAGTGGTGCTTGCCAGTGAAAGACCTGTCATACAGACTGCCTTCAATCTTAATATTGAAGAGGTTAAAGAACTTCAACCGGGTGATGCACTGATAGTTGATCGTGATGGTAGCTCCCGTATTGATAAAATATTACCGGCAGGTGAGGTAGCCAAATGTAGCTTTGAACGCATATATTTCTCACGAGGTTCTGACCGTGACATCTATAATGAGCGGAAAAGATTAGGAAAGAAATTGGTTGACCCGGTTCTGGAAGCGATAGAACATAATCTTGATCATACAGTGTTCTCCTTCATCCCTAACACGGCTGAAGTGGCTTTCTTTGGTCTGATAGAGGGATTGGAAAAAAGGTTGATTAAAGAAAAGATTAAAGAAATCCAACACCTTTCACAGAACGGAGAACTTACCGATGAAAATATTGCATTTGTCCTGAGAAGAAGAATACGTCGGGAAAAAGTAGCTATAAAAGATATAAAGCTGAGAACTTTCATAGCGGAGAGCAGTGTAAGAAACGATTTGGCTACTCACGTGTATGACATTACTTACGGCACTTTGAAACCGGGAGAGAACCTTGTGGTAATAGACGACAGCATCGTGAGAGGCACAACTCTGCGTCAATCTATCATTCGGATACTCGACCGTCTTCATCCCCGGAAATTAGTGATAGTATCGAGCTCTCCCCAGGTACGTTATCCCGACTGCTATGGCATAGACATGTCAAGAATGGGTGAGTTTATAGCTTTCAAGGCTGCCATGGCACTCCTGAAAGAGAAGGATATGGAATATGTGGTTGATGAGGTCTACAAGAAATGTAAGAATCAGGATTCTGTGCCTAACGATAAGGTAGAGAATTATGTGAAGGAGATATATGCACCCTTCAGCGACAAGGAAGTAGCCGATAAGATCGCTGAACTGCTGACTGCCTCTGATATTAAAGCCGAGGTTGAAATTGTGTATCAGTCGGTGGAATCAATGCGCGAGGCTATTCCTGATCACAGAGGAGACTGGTATTTCACAGGCAACTACCCGACTCCGGGAGGAATCAGACTGGTCAATAAGGCCTTTGTAAACTATTACGAAGGACGTGTCTCAGCACGTGACTGAGTCATATACAAGACCATTCAGGGAATATTGAGAAGCCGGTGAGTCTGGAGGGAGAGAGTCCAACGCGGATCAGCAAGGACACGCTGGATTGTACGTTGTGTATTCAGAGAATTCTTCAATTTATCAGGCACAAAACAGGGCTGAAGAAACATACGTGTCAATGGAGTGACACACGGATAAGAGAAATATTGTTCAAGATTCTGACCCACATCCACCACCTTCAGTTCATCGGCTTTCTCGGCTCTGACAGAATAGTCGCCGGCTCCCTCCATACCACATTTAGGCGATACTGTCACCCAATCTATCTCTGAAGGGACAGGCAATGAACCGTTGGTCTCTATGGCAACAAGTTTCCCTGTAGCGGATTTCAGTTGTCTTACAAAGGCATTGTCTATCCACATAGTTGGCTCACCTCCTGTAAGCACTATCCATTTAGCCGGATAGTGGTTCACTTCTTCGATTATATTCTCGAGTGTCATCAATCTACCATCCTCGTGATTGGTATCACAGAACGCGCAATGTTTGTTGCATCCTGAGAATCTGATGAAAACTGAAGGGCACCCGGTATGAGCGCCCTCTCCCTGTAAAGAATAGAAAATTTCGTTAATCTTTCTCATCTTATACGCTTAGCTACTATTCTTTCTCATAGATTGCGATATTACCTTCGCTCTCCTGTATCTCACAACGCCAGCAATTTGGGACATTGTCAACTATCCAACGGGCCATATTTTCAGCTGTAGGATTACAGTCTATAACATCGTTAATCACAGAGTGGTCAAGCCGGTCCATAACCAGTTCCTTAATGTGGGTAAAATCCACCACCATCCCATCCTGGTTAAGTTCTTGTGCCCTACACTCAACAGTCACAATCCAGTTATGTCCGTGCAGACGGCTGCACTTGCTGGGATAACTGAGCCGTAGTCTATGGGCCGCACTAATCTCGAATCTTTTTTTTACATAATACATAAATCCTCCTTTCCGAATCAGTCTGACTCATATTGAGTCGGATCATCAATTCCCGCTTCAGCCATAGCCTCGCGTCGTTCCACACAAGTGCCGCACTTGCCACAATGTTTCTCACCTCCCTTATAACATGAATAAGTGATAGAATAGTCCACCCCTAATTCCTTACCAAGGCGAGCGATATCCGTTTTTGTTATATTAGTAAAAGCCGCTTCTATTGTTATTCCATCATACGTGCCATATTTCATGGCGTCGCTCATGGCTCTTACAAACTCGGGCCGACAATCAGGATATATCGAATGATCACCACCATGGTTTGCCATCATGACATGACGCAGACCTCGTGACTCCGCCAGACCACAAGCCACCGACAGCATTATACCATTACGGAAAGGCACCACTGTTGACTTCATGTTCTCATCGGCATAATGCCCCTCCGGTATTTTTTCCGCTCCTTCAAGCAATGAACTTTTAAAATAACGTCCCATAAACTCCAATGGTATGACGAGATGCTCTATACCGAGCAAGGCGCACTGACGACGGGCACAATCTATTTCACGGGCATTATGGTTGGAACCGTAATCAAAACTCACGGCTAACGCTATTTTATCTTTCTTATAATGCAGCAGAGTCACACTGTCCATTCCTCCGGAAAGGATTATAACTGAATCTTTTTCCATTCCTTTATTCATTTTTTCATGTCAAGAGCAGCTTCACGGCGTTTACGACACAAATCCTGATGTTCCGAATCGCCCATATTAGCAAACGGATAAATGGATATACCACCGCGAGGCATAAATAATCCCTTAACCTCTATGTATTTAGGATCCATCAATTTCCAAAGATCTTTCATAATGATGTTAACACAATCCTCATGGAAATCTCCATGATTACGGAAACTGAAAAGATACAATTTCAGGCTCTTGCTCTCCACCATTCTCTCTCGGGGGATATAGGAGATGATGATGTGACCGAAATCCGGTTGCCCTGTCTTTGGACACAGAGTAGTGAATTCGGGACAATCAAATGTCACAACATATTCATTTTCCGGATGTTTGTTCTCGAATGTCTCAAGTAACTGTGGGGCATAATCTGTAGGATACGCCACTCCCTGGCAGCCCAGTAACGTGACGCCTTCAAGTTCTGATTCTTTTCTCATAATAAATATAAATTTGAATTTGGAAAAGCCGGGAGCTGCCACCATCCCTGCTCTAACTCTACAAAATTACAAAAATATTTTGAATCATACAAAAACGACCTCTCTCACGAGAGGTCGTTTTTGTTAACAACCGAGTAATGTTGTTAGTACTTAAACTTAATGAACAAAAATCTATCTTCTTTCTTTTCTAACTATGTAACATTATACACAGTGAAAGAGTTTTTAAAAAGTGTAAGTTTAACACTCTTTAACACCTTCGTTTTCGAGCTGCTCTATCTCTTTATCAAGAGAACTGCGTTGGCTCCGCAATTCGCGCAGGCGGCGCCCTTTCAGTATTAAATCAAAATTATCGATATCACCCTTCAGTTCTGACGTAGCTCCTGAAAGACGTTCCCGATCTTTTGGCGCAAGTTCTGTAAGGGCCAAAAGCAATTTCCGGGCCTTTTTTATTGTTTCTAATACTAACGCCGGAGATGCCTCCTTTCCGGTGGTAGCTAATTCCTGCCGGCGACGCCAGCTCATGATGGCCGCATATTGGCGCGCCTCGTCTTTCTCTTCAAAGTTGCGACGGTCAATTTCATCTCTTCCTTCAAGATACGCTTCTCTATAAAGGGCTATTGTTTCCGATTTCTTCATATATTAATTTATTTTCTTCATGAGTTTGGATTATCTCCTTCAATCTTTGCCTCCGAGGCATGTTCTGCGGCTTTATCATCCGGTTTATCATCTACATTCTCATCTTCCGGCTGCAAGATCTCTATAATAGCGCTGCTTACACTTGCTACTCGTCTCAATTCATCTTTCAAATCTTTCTGGGCCTTTAAACCAATCAGATATATCGGTAGCCCTAACACAACGAACCAACGCCCTATCCTACCGAGCCATTTAACCTCTCCGGGATGGTATACCCAAAGATTGCGTAACACAGGATAATCCATCAGTTTATTTACAGCCAATTGATTACGACAATCGGTCATATAATCCACATCCTCTTCCAGAGTATCACTTATATGCACAATCGCAGCGCCGTCATAACCTTTCTGCCAGTAATCCCTATACGACTGACGGGAAGAATAACGTTCTACAAAAGCTAAAGCCATCTCCCTAAGTGACGATAACCGACCACACGCCTCCGGGATAGAAATGTCATTGATGATAACCTCCTTATAATTAACTTTACGTTCTACCTTTTGTCCGATGATTCGGCGGAAGAAAGCTTTGTATCGGTCTCCATCAAATACGGCCGAATCATTCATTGCCTTATACGTGACATATATGCCGAGGGGCGCAAGTATAAAAGTTGAAAGCCATATTCCACACCATACTATCCAACGGCCGTCACGTGCCATCTTATAGCCGGTATTGTCTATTATATAATAGAAAAGGAAAAGCAATACGGAAATCACCAGAGGTGTACCTAATCCTCCTTTTCTGATAATTGCTCCTAATGGCGCTCCGATAAAAAAGAATACAAGACAGGCTACTGAAAGAGTAAATTTCTTAAGCAACTCTATTTCATGTCGCCGCACAATCCTCTTATCGTCGGCTACGGTCATCGCCTTAAATTGCATTTCTGCTACCTGTTGCTTGGAGAGGCTCAGGGCCTGACTAAATATTACTTCCCGATTATTCGGTGCCAGGGAGGTGATAAGGGTATCTATGTCCACCGGTTTGATCACAGCCGTGTCTTTCTCCGTCTTTTCACTTTCCTCATACATGCCCGCAGTCTCAAGCTGAGAAAAATCACTTGTGCCAAGAATAGGAAAAGCTGTACGTTGCAGTTCTTTAGCATAGACTAAACCTGTGGAATCGAGGCGTGATTCCACGGAATCTATCGTATGTCGCAATTGAGCGACATTCTTTCCGACATACTGGTTACGCATTCCTGATTCATCAAGTCGGTTAAAGTTTGCATCAAATGGAATCAGCACCTCTTTCTCAGCAAACTCTTCNCGCCGGAACGGGACATTACGATCCATGCTTTTCTGTTCCCGGAGATTTTCAAACTGTTGCCCCTTGAACAGATGGAGATACAGGTAACGCATATCAGGAGTCATAGCAAGCCTACCTGAATCGGCTAACAGTATAGTAGAATTATCTCCACCGTGACTCACATCGTATATCATCACTTCATGCAACATTCCGGTTTCACGATTTTTTTCACGCACAAACAGATTATATCCCGGAATATTGGCATAGAAAACACCTTCAGGAATTTCAAGCTCAGGCGATTTCTGTTTGGCGGAAAATAAAAGGGTATACATCTTCACCTGAGCATGCGGTAGCACATCGTTCTGGAAAAAGAAAGCGGCTACAGCTATACCGGATATAAAGACTATGAGTGGACTCATAGCTTTAAGTAACGATACTCCGGAGGCCTTCATCGCAGTAAGCTCGAATTTCTCACCAAGNTTTCCGAAAGTCATCAGGCTTGCAAGAAGAATTGCAAGAGGCAATGCNAGGGGCACAAGAGTAAGNGCNGCATAAAAGAANAGTTCGGCCAGCACCGACATCTCGAGACCTTTGCCTACGAGATCGTCGATATTTTTCCAAAGAAACTGCATGAGCACAATGAAAAGCACAATGAAAAAAGTCATTGCGAACAGGGGCAGAAAACTTTGCAGAATGAAAAGATAAAGTCGCTTAATGATTCTCATCTCGTCGGGAGATAGATAGATATTGCTATTTCAAGGTGTAAAATTACAAAAAAAAATGAAGCGATACCCTATCTGCTTTCAAAATGTTTTTATTAACTTTGCAATTACTCTTGCCAGTGGGCGCCGGGAAGTTGACCTCCCGGCTGATTCCGCAGACAACTGCTACAATCCGTTATCGATTATAAACCTTATAAATACCCCATATCGATATGACCTTATTTGAAAGGCTTACAAAGAAAGCACAGGAACACCCGCAGCGGCTCGTGCTCCCGGAATCCACAGAACCCCGCACACTACAGGCTGCCGAGCAGATTATTGAAAAGAAGGCTGCCAACATTATCTTCCTCGGCCATAAAGAGAAGATTATGGCTGAAGCTGAAAAACTCGGTCTCAAACATATTGGAGAAGCAGAATTCCATAATCCTGATGATGTGGACTTCACTGAAAAATATGCCGATCTCTTTTGCGAACTTCGTAAAAAGAAAGGTGTGACTCTCCAGGATGCGCGTTATACTGTCAAGAATCCTCTCTATCTTGGCTGTCTGATGATAAAGAATGGTGATGCCGACGCTATGGTTGCGGGAGCTCTCAGTCCAACTTCAAGTGTGCTCCGAGCCGCTTTCCAGGTATTGAAGACCAAGCCGGGTATATCTGTCGTCAGCGGTGCTTTCATTATGCTTTTACCCGAAGGATGTCCTTATGGCGATAACGGTATGCTCGTTTTCGCAGACTGTGCCGTAGTGCCTGACCCGACAAAAGAGGAACTCGCCCAGATTGCTATAGCAACCGCCAAAACCACTAAAGATATTGCCGGCCTTGACCCCGTTGTGGCCCTGCTCAGCTTCTCGACGAAAGGTTCTGCAAGTCACGAGAGAGTAGATAAAGTGCGTGAGGCCACGGAAATAGCGCAAGCGCTTGATCCCACACTCAAAATTGACGGCGAACTTCAGAGCGATGCGGCAATAGTGCCCTCTGTAGGAGCCTTGAAAGCACCTGAAAGTAAAGTTGCAGGACACGCCAATACTCTGATATTCCCCTCACTTGANGCNGGAAATATNGGNTANAAACTCGTNCAACGNATCTCCGGTGCCGGCGCTGTTGGCCCGATTCTCCAAGGTTTGGCTGCTCCGGTCAATGACCTGTCGAGAGGTGCTACAGTTGAGGATATTGTCAACACTATTATTGTAACCTGCAATCAGGCTATCGGCGACAAGAATCTCTAATCATAACAGTCATTAATACCAACAATATCAACGGCAATGAAGATACTTGTGCTCAACTGCGGCAGCAGTAGCGTTAAATATAAACTGATTGACTCAAAAAATAAGAAAGTGCTCGCTGAAGGTGGCGTTGAAAAAATTGGTCTTCCCGATTCTTTTCTGAAATTCAAACGTCCCGACGGCTCTAAAGGTCAGATTAATGTCGAGATGCCGACAGCAAAAGAGGCTGTCAAAAATGTGCTCGATATTCTCACCGATCCTAAGGAGGGAGTAATCAAGAGTTACGATGAAATCGAGGCTGTCGGCCATCGTGTGGTGCACGGAATGGAGTATTTCAATAAATCAGTTATCATTACTCCTGAAGTAGTGGAGAAAGTAAAAGAGTGCTATCCCGTGGCACCCCTCCATAATCCTGCCAACGTCACCGGCATTGAGGCTATAACTTCGATTCTCCCGGAAGTGCCTCAGGTTGCAGTGTTTGATACGGCTTTCCATCAGACAATGCCGGCTAAGGCTTACATGTATGCACTTCCCTATGAAGCATACGAGAAATATGGAGTACGCAGGTATGGTTTCCACGGCACCAGTCATCGCTATGTTTCAAGACGTGCCTGTGAATTCTTGGGTCTGGATTATGACAAACAGCGCATCATTACATGTCATATCGGCAATGGTGCCAGCATCACAGCGATAAAGGATGGTAAAAGTGTTGACACTTCGATGGGTTTGACTCCGACCGAAGGTCTTATGATGGGCACACGTGTAGGCGATGTCGATCCGGGAGCACTTGTATATCTCATGGAGCAAGAGGGTCTCGACGCTGCCGGTCTTAGCAAACTNATCAATAAGCAGAGCGGTGTAGCCGGAGTGTCTGAGCTTTCAAGTGACATGCGTGACATTGAGGCGGCCATCGCAGCAGGCAATGAGAAGGCTAAACTGGCGCTTGAAATGTATGAATACCGTATCCTGAAATATATCGGAGCGTATACAGCCGTACTCGGAGGAGTAGATATTATTGTTTTCACAGGTGGTGTAGGTGAGAATCAGATAGCCACACGCGAGAGAATCTGCCGTAAGCTTGCTTTCATGGGAGTCACCTTCAACGAGGAGGCTAACAAGGAGAGAGGTGAGGAGGTTGAAATCTCCGGTCCTGACTCTAAGGTGCATGTNGTGGTGATTCCCACCGACGAGGAAATGATGATCGCCGAAGACACTGCAGCCCTCGTGTGAAACATTATTTCGGAAATTTAATAATAAATTATGCTTGACTTCATTACCTGGAACGCCGATCCTATTCTTTTTAGTTTAGGCCCTATATCTGTAAGATGGTATGGCTTGGCCTTTGCTGTGGGATTCATCTTAGGCTACAATATCGTGGCACGGATGTTTCGTCACGAGGGAGCTCCCGAGAAATGGCTCGGCATTCTTTTGGCTTATATAGTAGTTGCCACTATCGTGGGATCAA
>WFLX010006210.1_pt1 | contig 25339 bp, 12 predicted proteins | sample 4967041 | NCBI WGS metagenome assembly WFLX01 (sample SAMN12857096, study PRJNA449069) | gut metagenome | isolation source: stool from male and female vole | host: Microtus ochrogaster | place: USA:Florida | collected 2017
GATTTTGATTACGATTACGCGGATGGTTTGGTCGTCGGTGTCGTTGGCAATCTTGGCTATGTGCCAGTCTTCGGGGAAGAATAGGAAGAATTTGTCGGGGGTGGAGTCATAGAAACGGGCTTTCGAGACATCGTAGTCGTAGTGGATAACGTCGGGCTTGTATTCGCAGTTTGGAGTAGAAGTCTCATGGTCGATGATGCCGAAACGCTCTATGCCTTTTACTGCATATTGGAAGTCGATTTTCTGGCGATGGCTTTCCGTGCCTCTTTTTTCAAGCGGACCGTTTTGGCTGTCTTCGACACTCACTACCAGTGTGGTGCCTTCAATGGGATGTTTCCCTGCCGGAATTGCAAGGAGATCGGTNTCTTCAAGCCATTTGAAAGCGGCATCCCACTGCTGTTTGTTTTTGGAATACTGCTCGAAGAAGTCGAGTGGATTGACTGTCTCGTGAGGCGAGGCTTTCTCAAAGCCATTGCGCCATGCTCCGGATTCCATCCAGGATGTAGCAAGTTCTACTTTTGCCTTGTCGTCAGATTGGCGGGTGTAGACTCCGTCAGCGATTGCCAAGAGAGGGGATGAAGCGAGGAAGATGGATAGGAAAAGATTCTTAAGTTTCATGAATGTAGATTTTTTCGTTTGTTTTTGCAAAATTAATAAAAATATTTGAGAATTTTTGCACAAGATGCGGTTAATCCGTTCTTATTTGCGAAAAAAGGAAAAAGCCCAGACGAGTCTGAGCTTTATCTTTTTTCATTCATAAAATGGAATCCACATGTATGATCAGTAAGTGAGGAGTGCAGCTCCGTTTTNGGGGACATTGATCTTAAGTTTCCCTTTTTTGTCAGTTTTGGCTGTCTTTAGGGAGCCGTTGAGATTCTTGTCGTCGCTATACATTGCAATTTCTTTGCCCTGGACGTAGCCCGGCAGGTCTATTGTAGCTGTTAGTGGCACCTCATCGGCATTAATTGCAGCTACATACCATTTCTCGCCACTTCGACGCGCCAATATAATATATTTCCCTGGATAACCGTCGATAAATTTCACTTCATCCCATGTAGTAGGCACATTCTTCATGAAATCCACTGCCCAAGCAGGCGCATCCGTAAGATTGTTGGGGGCCATGGCGAAGTGCTGAACCGGGCTTTGGAAAAGCACAGCAGTGGCAAGAGCGAAGACATCGCTTGTCATTCGTTTAGACCCATGCTGGTTGTCGGCGGAATAATACTTATTAAGGGTGCTTCCGCCAAAGTCCATGCTGCCTACTGCATTTCGGATGAATGGATGAGTTGCGGCATTTTTAGCCTCAGCGTCGCACATGCCTTGTGAGAAATGCAGGTTTTCGCTTGCGAGGACTGCTTCTGCTGCTGCAAAATTAGGATACATTCTGTCCCAACCTCTCGGGAGTGTGCAGCCATGGAATATCACGAGGATTCCATAATCGTTGGCATCCGCGAGAATATCATGGTAAAGGCGCATGGTCTCCTGCTTATCNCCNCCAAAGAAGTCAACCTTTATGCCGCGTATGCCATTTTCTTTCATCCACTTCATATCCTTGCGACGCTTCACGATGTCGTTCATCACGCCACGTGGACCCTGCGGAGCATCATTCCAAGCCCCATTGGAATTATACCAAAGATAAAGATCAACCCCTTTATCCTTGCCATATTTAGCAAGTTTTTCAATACCTTCATAGCCGATTTGGGAATCCCATAGGGCATCTACAAGAACAGACTCCCAACCCATGGCTGCAGCAAAATCTATATAATTCTTCTGCTCATCGAAATTGCAGCTCGGATCCATTTTGATGATCCAACTCCAGCTTCCTTTTCCATAGTCATAATCTTTTGATGCTTGATAGAGAGGCTGAACTACATCGAATGGGATCGTGGTCTCAACAATCGGAGCGAGATTCTCTCCTACTGTGATTGTGCGCCAAGGAGTGCAGCCAGGAAGAGATATTTGTGCTCCGGTTGAGCCAAAACCATTAAGTTCACCCGGCATTGCGTATGCAATCTGATATTGGTTGTCCTGTTTGTTGGCAAGATGCGAGGCCACATAATCACCGGCGATTCCGGTTTCAGAAATCAGAGTCCAACCGTTGTCTCCATTTTTGAAGAGGCAAGGGAATGTATAGCCGTTTCCCCAGCCGTTCTTGCCCATTGTGTCATCAAGGCTGTAATTTGTCTCATAGCTTGGGGCAGTGCGAGCAAAACCAGTCAGGGGCTGCATCTGGGGGCAAAGGAATGTAGTGGTGCCATCAGGCATTACAAACCCCGTTGCTTCGCTTTCAACCACGCAGGCAAGCGTCTCTCCGGCAGGAAGGATATTATATCGGAAAGCAACGTTATTGTCACTGACTTCCATCTGAAGCTCGAATACCGGAGTCCCATCTTCACGGCAAAAAGTGAAGTCGGAGGTATTGGCTTTGTAGTCTACATGGCTGGTTTTAATATTTGGAAGTGAGTATGAGTCGGTGCGCTCAGCAGTGCGGACTTTGCTGATGTTGAGTCCGGAAGTGAAGTCTCCTATATTGGTCACAAGGCCAAGAGGAGAAGGAAGGAGGAAATCTTTGCCATCATATTTGATGGAGTAAGTAGGCATCAGGCCTTCATCAGCCACTGTCACCACAGTCTTGCCATCAGGACTCTTTACATCGTAAGAATCGGCGTAAGCCGATGTAATGGTCATGATGGAGGCGAGAGGAATCAAGAATAGTCTTTTCATGAATTATGATTTAAGTTTTGCTTTAGAATATTTGATGCAAAATTAGCAATAAAAAACGATATACGCGTTATCCAGATGTCGCAATATCGTACATTAATATGGGTCAAGTTTTACGATTTGTATCATCTGCATAAGGATTTGTAACCCGCATTAATTAATCTATGTTAAAAAAGCACCCCAAAAAGATTGATATATAAGTTTTTTTATGTAATTTTGCATATTTTCCATATTATATAGCAATTAACAAATCGAAAATAAATTAAATCATGACTAATTTCAACAGGATATTGATATCTGCTGCAATCATAGGAATGACTATGACTNCAGCCACGGCAACCCCTAAAGGTCNCAGAGATTTTGATCTGAGCCGCTTTGCTTATAAGTCGGCAAGAGGGAGCGAAAAGAAGGCTTTTTCCCCCGAGAGGATGGCAAAGATCAATAGCATTAATTCCATGCTTGCAAGAGGATCTCAAGAAGGGTTTTNTCCAGAAGTGACATTTTCTTCCGACGACAGGATTGGTGACATCGACGGGCCAAACAATGAACTATGGTTTTACACCTCATCAATGGTCTACAAATATATTCCTCATGAATATTATGTTGAGGAAGTGCTTTTGGAATACAAATTTGATGTATATAATGCATCGGGCGATCTTGTGGGCACCATCCACGACAAGATGAGATATGAGGAAAACGAAGTCAGAGTGGTAGAGTGCAGTCTCGTACCGATGGTTTCCCAAAAATTCTTCAATGATGACGATAAGTATGAGCTGATGGTGGGACTGGGAGTAAACCGCACAAAGGTCTACGCCGACGGAACAACAGAATGGATGCCCAACTCCTACCGGAGCATGGTCTATTCACTTGGCGGAGAAAAGGAAACCCTCGAAGTTGAAGACTCCAAGGGGAAAATAGTGACTAAAGATTTTGACAAGCCTGTATATCGGATGGAAGGTTCGCTGGGCGATGTTCTTGACGCTTCNGTTGATGGCAAAGAAGAAATGTATCTCACTTTCTATGAAGAGNCNCTTCCTGAATATTCTGACGATGACATCATCAGCGGAGAGGGAGGNCCAACTGTGAGCGACAGTTTCTGGGAGAATCTTACTGCCTCTCATATCACTCTCAGAGTGCGTGGGAAAGTGGACGCTGATGGGAATATGCCGGAAATCATGAGCACAGAGATTCCATTGCTCTCAATGCCTGGNGATCAGGAGNACACNCCATTCATGATGTCGTTCAGAAATGGAGATGAATCNTACTATCTCACACAATATTACAAAGATATTTTCTACAATAAATATGATTCTCCTACCGATGATCTTACAATGAAGGAACACAACTCATTGATGATNGATCTCTATAAAATTTCNGGTGGGNNAATGACAAAAGTAAGCACCACAGAGGTGCCATTCGTGAAAGANTCNAAAGACCGTCTGCTTTTCTCATTCNACTCAGTTGGGGATTTCCGTTATTCAGAAGATATCAACTTCAACGAAGATGGAGAGCCGACTTTCTTCGTNACAAAAAANAATNATTTTGCCGATGANCATGCAGAATACAGTTANTATCACTATGGGAAAGATGGCAAAAAACTGAATGACATTTTTGAGAATGCACAGAGCAATATGCCGATGACCAATATCGATGGGATGGAGCCNCAACAAATGTTTGTCACCGAAGGCAATGCCGAATATATCTTCCATTTTGTCGATCTCCTCAGCGGGGTAGAAAGAGCAGCCTTCAGNTGTTATCTCGAAACAGATCCGGACTCCGATCCTGACATGATGACTGCCAATATCGACCGCACCAAGATAGGCGATACTTATCAGTATGCAGTGGAGATGCGCACACCAACTGTAGATGAAAACGACAATAGCCTTATGCGAATCGGCTGGCTCGATGCTAATGGACAGTTCCTCAAAATGGATGAAGTCAATATGGGGCAATACGTGGTCTATGCTCAGTGCTATATCGACGGCTACTGCTTGCAGAAAGATTTCTATCTNAAAGATGAGCCAAACGAATATATGATGCTAATCAAGCGAGGAATAGATGCCAACACCTTAAGAGAAGACCTTCTCATAGGGCAGGCTCTCAATCCTGATGCACCGGAAGGTCGCGACGTGCTGCTTCTGACTGCCGACAACCGCGGCGCGCTCAACACCATCAACCCTTATACTTCGCTTGAGAATCCTATGCTGCATGTCTATTACTATAATCAGAANTCCGGCAAGATGGCTCTTGACATATATTATCTGCCATTCGATGCGACAGGCATAGCAGAAATTGACACTAATACAACAGACTCTGCCATATCCTATGACGGAGTGGCCGTCAAGGCAGCCAGCCACGAAATCAGCATATTCGACATTCAGGGTAAACTTCTCCGAAATGGGAGAGAATCGGTGATTGTCAGTGATCTTGGTGCCGGTGTATATGTGGCAATTGCGAATGGCGAAATACGTAAGTTCATAGTAAAGTAATTTCATTCAGGTTATGAATAGTCTGCATAAAATTTCGTGTCTATTTCTGTCGGCACTCTCAATAGGATTCAGTCAGAATCTATCAGCCTATGAGGTGACAGTGGAATGGGACAATCCGGGAGCAATCCTACTGGGGACGGGGTCTGCCAGCAATCCCGACTTAATACCACTCAATCCAGATCAGACCAAATATGTATTTGAAGGAGAAGAGTATACTGAGTTGAGAATATATCCTGCCGTTGGTTATGCCTTGAAAAGCGTGACCCGCTCCGACGACCCTGATTCGCACAACAGCATAATGCGCAACGCCATCTATCGCCAGCAATCATATTATGGTGTCGGTAATTCTTGGGACGGCCGAGTCATAAAAGTTGAGACTTCCAAGGTGAATTATGACGGAGAGTTGACGATCAATGTCATCAATGGAGCNGACTGCCTCGAGGCATATCTTGAGATGACCCAAACTTTGGGGAGCGGCATCTTGCAATATAGTTACGGCTATCAGCAGACTATCAGTCTCACTGACTCCGACAATAAGATTCCGTTTGCTTCGGAATATATGAAGGATCTTACTATTATCTTGAAAAAGGATGCTNTAGCCAAGTCTGNCTATAGACTTACACGCAACGGGGTGGAGCAGTCTCCGACGGGAAATGAATATTATATGCCAGACATCTCGCCCTCCGATGTAATTGAAGNTCAAGTTTATGAAGGNGACGTTCCGGTAAGAGAAGAAGCAACATTGACACTCGACTATCCGGAAGCCCTTGATGGATGCATAATGAATCTATATGATCGCACCAGTTCTCAATTCTTGGGTATGGATGCAGACTATAACTTCACTATGCCTGAAAGCCATTCATTCACTGTATTGAAAGGNTCAGAAATTCAGTTAAACTTCAATGACGGGTTTGTCTTCACGAATTTTATGTTAGGCACTNCNGACGTTACTGAAGACTATTCGGAGATTAGACGCAGCATCCGTGTGATAGTCAATGAAGACGAAACTCTGACCATATCAGGAGAAGCGATGAAATATGATGACTTGGAATTTACTGCCTATGTCTACAATGCCGATGGAGTGCGTCTCATACTGGAGAACTATCAGGGGATACCTAATCCCATTAAGGATGTCACCGGACAAACCGGAGAACCAATTATTGATAATATAGCCATCCCGGCTTACACGATCTCTGATTATGAAGCAGGTTCCGGNGAAGGAGGGTCNTCAAGTGCCGGCAANNCCAAAACTGTGCCAGGGGTCACTATGACATCAGACAACACTTTAAAGTTTAAAGTAAAGGTTTCAGAACGCCGTCCGCTCATATATGTATCGCCTGCTGTGGGGTACTATATCGAGAGCCTTTGGGACAGCAATTTAGAAGCACCAATAGCATATATTGACGGGGTTGATTCATCGGAGAGCAACAGGGTATTCTATGTAGTGGCTCGGAAATTGGTGCGTGATCAGCAGTTTATCGTTAATGTCACCGGCAATAATGAGGTAAGTTTCAAACCGACAGAATTTTTCCAACGCAATTGGGACAATCCTTCGATCAGTTTTGCAATCGGTGAGGGAGAACGCACATACAGTTACAATGCCGAGTATGATAATCCATTCGTGCTTTTCCCAAAGACACAGTACGCAGCCTTTGATGTAACACTCAATGGNCGAAAGGCCGGAATCACAGAGACAGAGACAGGCTCCTACATAATCGACTTCACTCAGGCTTACGAGACAGAAAAATACCCAATCCCAACGCTTAANGTCAATGCCGGATCGAGTGGTGTAGAGGAAATCGAAGAAANNCCTGTCAGCGCAGATGAAGCCATCTATAACTTACAGGGCGTGCGTTTGAACTCTGATTGGGAATCACTTCCCTCTGGCTTATATATTAGCGGAGGAAAGAAAATAGTCAAAAAATGACATCATGATAAAGAAACTAATAGTGGGATTCGCTTTTGCGAGTGGTGTTTTCTCACTGATGGCAACTCCTATAAGTCCAGAGGAAGCACTTGCTCGCTTAGGCATCGGCACTTCGGATGCGAAGAAAGCTCCAGGCATAAAACACGTCTATACCACAGACACAGAGACTGGAAATCCGGGAGTGTATGTGTTCAATCGTCCAGCCAACGGAGGATATATGATAGCAAGTGCCGACGATTCGGCATATCCGCTATTAGGATACACTGACAGTGGGACATTTGATGCTGAGAATATTCCTCCGGAGTTGAAATGGTGGCTTGAGGAATATGCTCGCCAGATCCAATATGTATCTGAGCATAACCCCGGACTTGGAAATCAGAATGCGAAGAAAGCACCAAGAGTGGTGAGAGAATCTATTGCACCACAGATTCAGACGAAGTGGGACCAAGTGGCACCATTCAATAATCAATGCCCACTCTATGGCACAGAGCGCACCTACACCGGATGCGTAGCCACTGCGATGGCGCAAGTGATGAACTATTGGAAATATCCTGCCGTAGGGCAAGGAAGCATAAGTTATGACTGTGAGGCTCTATCGAAGCGACTTTCGCTCAACTTTGCCAATCGTCGGTTTGATTGGGATCTCATGCTCGACAGCTACAACTACGGTCAATACTCTGAAGAAGAGGCTTCCGCCGTGGCCTACCTGATGAAAGCTGCCGGATATTCTGTAAAGATGAACTATGCCCCCGGATCCTCCGGCGCNCTTGCAATGAATATNGCAAATGCACTNAAAAAGTATTTCAACTACGACCCCAANATGCTATATACCCTTAGAATGTATTATTCATCGGCAGAGTGGGAGGAGATGATTTATGACAATCTGAAGAACGTAGGTCCGATACTCTATGGGGGAAGTTCAATGTTAGGCGGAGGGCATTCATTTGTATGCGATGGCTATGACGGTAATGGATACTTTCATTTCAATTGGGGTTGGAGCGGGATGTCTGACGGTTATTACCTGCTTGATGCACTCAATCCGGAATCGCTTGGATCGGGAGGAGGATCAGGAGGAGGCTATAACTTCACCCAAGACGCTGTATTTGGCATCCAACCACCTACCGGCTTGCCTGAAGAAGAGCGGCCATTGAAAATGACGCAGATGGGATCCCTTGCCGGCTTTATCTCGGGCGATGAATTGAAATTTGATCTCTTCGCTGAGGAGAGCGCTATGTGGGTGAACTACAATCCCACAACTATGAAGATACACTTTGGTGCTATTTTTGAGCCGGAGGGAGATACGGAAGGAGATACAAAATTCATATTAGTCAGCGACCAGGCCTTTTCTGTAGTGCCGGGATACGGTACGGATCCGGCTCACCTTAATCCCACAGTCAATCTCAAGGAGGCAGACCTGAGTGATGGCACATACAAAGTGACCTTTGGCACTATTCCGACTGAAGAAGAAAATCCTCAATACTTGCCGGTCAAAGAGTGCTATGGCTATTATAATTACGTAGTCCTTAAAAAGGATGGAGATAATTATACTCTGGACATTAACCCGGTTGACCGTCTGTCGGTAAAAGATGGAGGGATTGTGGGAGATTTGTATTATGGATGTTTGTCAAAGGTATCGATTACAGTGGTCAATGACAATGATATAGAACTCACGAAAGGATTTGCTCCGGCCCTTTTAGCCGATGGAGTGGTATATTTCTTGGGAGAAAGCATCTACCTGACTGTGCAGCCTGGAGAAGAGGTGACAAGAGAGTGGACCACTTCGTTTTATCTTCTTCAGCAGATATTGGGTATAGTTACAGACACAGAGTTTCAGTTTACATTCTTTGATGAAAGCACCTATAATTTCTATGATCAAGACTTATTGAAGACTGTAGTGATGAAGCCGATGCTTGAATATCCGCAAGTCACTCTCTTAAAGGAGCCTAAGATTTTGGATGCCGATGTGGTATGGGAGAGAGTTGACAGGCAGATACGTGATGTCTATGTAGTAAAAGACAGAATGAACATCGACATTGAGGCATCCTTTATGCTTCGCGAAGGGATCTTCTCCTACTATATGTATGCATGTGCATGTCCGGCAGTGTTCTCATCAATGGGAAGTTATGATGTGGAAATCCTCTCGTATGCAGGATATCCGATGGTGATGGAGAAGAATGAAGAGTCACCGTTCAATACAGTGCTTGCGTTGCCAAGTGCCGAACCGGGGAAATATTATATGTTGCTGATGGCCTATGATATTCAAGGTACTCTCATGCCGGTCTCCAACCGTTCGATAGTATTTCGTCTTGACGATCCATCTGAAGTGGANGAGATATNGGGAAAAGAAATGAATTCAGATATAATCTACAATCTACAGGGTGTAAGCGTAGGCACCGACTGGAATTCACTCCCATCCGGATTGTATATCCGCAATGGGAAGAAGGTAATCAAAAAGTAAGTTTCTTTCGTTTTGATAATATAGAAGCGCGAGGCTCGTAGTCAGCCTCGCGCTTGCTATTTTCTCCTTTTAGAAAGTTATGTGAATAGTATATTATTTGATGTGTTTTTTTCCGTTGTGGATGTATAATTGACCTTTAAGAATATGGGATGGGTCGATTGGGAAACCTTGTAGATTGTAGTAAGTGCCGACAGAGTCAGACTCAATGGCAGCTACCGTTGTCATTCCTGCGACGAGAGCAATAGCAGCAGCGAGATCAGCAGTCGCGGCTTCGTAGACTGTTGGTGAAGTGGACACCAGAGATTCATATTTGGATATCACTTCGAGAAGATTTTGGGCTTCCTCGGAACTCAATTCTTCTTCCGACAATGACGCATATAGGTTCTGCGCTTCCTTGAGAGTACGAAGGAAAGTGCCTTTATATCTTTCGGCAGTTGACATGGCAGTGGCTATTTTAAGATTTCCTACTATCACTGCATTCCATCCGGAGGTCATGCCGTAAGTGACAGTATAGTTGCCATCTTCAGGAATATCGAATTCGAGAGAATGGGGTGTCGAACCGGTAATGCGCACAGTCTGTTCGTCCATATTTCCAGTGGATGGGAGAGAGGCGAATTTAGCCACGTCGTTTCCTTTAAGATCTCTGACAGTGAAATCAAAAGTCACCTTCCCGTCAAGAGAACCCTTGTTCCAAAATACTGAGTTGAAGTTTGCCACATAGCGACCTTTATCGAAATGCAGGGCATAATCNGGAGTGTATTTGCCATAAGTGATCTCACACTTGTCATAGTCACGGGCACTTAGGTAGAAACCTTCGTTGAAATCGCCACCTGTCATGAAATATTTCATACGTGCACCTCCGGTGTTTGCGCTCCCCGAAGTCTTTTCATCCTTCTCGCCGTTAGCACGAGTGTTTATTCGATACCATCCGGTAGGAATACCCTCTCCTACAGAACTTTCCTCGGCTCTTAGATCAGGATTAAACACCTCATTATATGGAGGAACATCACCCACTTCCTCAACGCCAAAAGTGTAAGTGGCTTTAAATACTTTCATCACCCCGTCGTTTTCTCCTTTTACATTGCGGACGGCGAGCGAGTATTCGCCACGTTCAATCTCGGGAACGGTCAAAACCAGAGTGTTGCCATCACTTTTCACATCAAGATTCACCGGCATGCCATCTTTGATGAGCTGAGCCTCTGCTTCAGCATCATCAACGTTCATATCAAAAGAAAGCATAATCTCCATTCCATCGAGTGGGAGGTCGAAAGAACCGTTTTCAGGCTCGACTGAAGTCACTTTTGGCGCATCAGGGCCAAGGCTCCATCGATTCATGAAATTCCATGCCTCAATGCTTGTGAGGCATAGCAAAGGGTCTTCCGACTGCCAGTGTCCTTTGTCCTTGAATTCGAGGAGGCGCACTTCGACACCATCGAGACCCTCATCCCAAATGTGCATCTTTGCACCTTGATTCCTGTTCCCTTCCGGATAGGGAGATATAAGTTTATCAATTGTATTGCACTCATTGCGTTTGATCCAATTGTCAAGNGTNGGCTGNACGCCNCTGAATACGCATACATCGTCGCCTGTGCCATGCACATGCATAATAGGAATTGGGCGTGAACTGGCTGCAGTCTTGTCCCACATAGGGTATCCGCTGACAGGGACGAAGGCTGCGATTTTGTCAGAGATTCGGTTGGCACAATGATATGTGAACATGCCTCCCATAGAAAATCCGGTGAGATAGACGCGACCAGTGCTGATGTTGTGCTTTTTCTCCATCTCGTCGATTATGGCGAGTACAAAATCCACGTCTCTGTTTCCGGAGATATCCCATGCTTTGTCGATACCTTCGGGGAAAACGAGTACGAACTTCGCGGTGTCAGAGACTGCAGCCCATTTAGAATTGCTGTCGTGCCAATTGGCATCTTGGTTCATACCGTGGCAAGCGATGACAAGAGCAGCCCCACTCGGAGTGTCTTGTGGTACATATACTTTCATATCACGATTAGTACCGTTCACTTTGATTTTCTCCCATGTCGCTCCTGCGGAAGCCGAAGAGATTGCCAATGCGGCAAGGCAGATTGTAAAAAGATGTTTCATATGTATTGAAGTTGTTTAAACTTATTTACGAATTGAAAAAATCACCAAGAAGAGATAAACTCAAGATTCTTTTTATTAATCTTCCGCCATCTTTTCGGCATATTTTCCATCTTTCATCAGTCACGATGCCCGCATCGCTCCTTCTTCAAGATAAAGAATCTGCTCGAAAACCTGACGAAATCTTAATAAAAAAATAAGTTTAAACAACTTCATTAGTTAAAAAAATTATTCTGATGCAAAGATAATTCAAAATATCTGTTAAGTTTGAGTAAAATGTATCTATTTCATACAAATTCGTAAGATGAACTCAAGAATGACACTCGCTTCCATCACATTGAGACTGTATATGGGGACAATGAGTTATACTATATAAAGCCTCTACTTAGTATCAGATTTTAATATTTGTCGGAATTTAATATATAATCGTCTACCATTATGAAAATATTCAATGGTGATTTCCGAAATTCAAAAAAATAATTGTATTTTTGCACTCAAATAATCATAGTAACATGAAAAGAAATCTAATACCTCAGGCTTCTCTGTTGGGAATCCTATTCACAGTCGCGACTGCTTTCTCCTCATCTGCAGAGGAAAAGGTTGCAGTCAAGTTCTACACCCCTGAAATCGTAAGGGTCACTAAATATCCCGATGCTTCAAAAGCAAAGGATAGGGAGTCGCTCGTGGTCATTGCAACGCCTGAAAACGTAAAAGTGACCGGCACTATCGACGACAATGTAACCGTCTATAAAAGTAGCGAACTGACAGTAACTACCGACAACAAGACCGGCAAAGTTAGTTTTTACAAGCCTGATGGCGAACTCCTTGTGGCTGAGGGGAAACATGGTTTCACTCCTATCACTGAGGGAATAGACAAAGGATCTTACAGAGTGATGCAGAGTTTTGCTCTCGAAGCAGATGAGCCAATCTATGGCATAGGNATGCTTCAGAATGGCAAGATGTCGCAGCGTGGAGAGCATCGCAAGATGCAGCAGTCAAACCTTGAGGATTTTGCCCACTTTTTCCAGAGTATCAAGGGCTATGGTATATACTGGGACAATTATTCCCCTACAAATCTCAACGACAACGAGACACTCGAACTCGAAAGTCAGGTCGGTGACCTTGTAGACTATTACTTTATGTACGGGGGTGATGCTGACGGTGTCATTGCGGATATACGTTGGCTGACAGGCAGCGTGCCAATGGTGCCACTCTGGACTTACGGTTTCCACCAAAGCCGTGAACGCTATAAGACCCAGGAAGAACTCCTTGAAGTAGTCAATAAATACCGTGAACTTGGTGTTCCTTTCGATGGCATCATCCAAGACTGGCAGTATTGGGGAAGCAATTANACATGGAACGCCATGGAGTTTATAAACCCTGATTTCAACCATGCGCAGGAAATGATTGACAAGGTGCACGACAACAATGCCCACATCAGTATAAGCATATGGCAAAGTTTCGGNCCTCAGACCAAGCAATATAAGGAACTAAAGGATAAAGGTCTTCTTTTCGACTTTGAGACATGGCCTGAATCCGGCTTGACAGAATGGCCTCCACGTCGCGACTATCTATCGGGCGTGCGCGTTTATGATGCCTATAGCCCGGAGGCTCGCGATATCTATTGGAAACATCTTAAGCGTCTGCATTCCATGGGTATAGACGCATGGTGGATGGACTCAACAGATCCGGATCATATGCAATATAAGGAGTCGGATCTCGACCAGCCTTCAGCCCTCGGTTCTTATCGCTCGGTTCGCAACCTNTATCCATTCATGTGTGTAAGCGGCGTAGACACTCANCAGCGAGCAGANGATAAGCAGAAACGTCCGTTTATCCTGACCCGTTCTTATTTCACAGGTCAGCAACGCTTTGGCTCCCAGTCATGGAGTGGCGACGTGGGCAGTTCATGGCAAACTCTCCGAAATCAGGTGCCNCTTGTGCTCAACCATACCCTAACCGGAAACCCAAACGTGAACACCGACATCGCCGGATTCTTCTCCGGAAGCTACAACAGGAATTGGGATCCAACNTCTGCAGCGAANAATCCGCAATTCCAGGANCTTTCTGTGCGTTGGATGCAATTCGGTCTCTTTACCCCAATGATGCGAAGCCACGGTGCTGACTCATATCGTGAACTATATTACTATGGAAAAGCCGGCGAACCCGTCTATGACGCTCTTCTGGACGCAATCAAAATGCGTTATCGCCTGATGCCTTATATCTATAGCACTGCCCGAAGGGTCAGCGCAAACGACGACAGCTTCATGCGTGCACTATTCATGGACTTCAAGGAAGACAAGAACACCTGGAATAATGGAAGGGAGTTTATGTTCGGACGTAATCTNCTGGTATGTCCGGTCTTAGATCCTCTTTATACAGAGGAGAAAGTAGTGAAGACTGACGAAATCAGCGGCTGGGATAAGCAAGAAATATCATTGACAGAAGAAGGATGGCCGGTGATTGACTGGACTGTCAATAAGACCTATGAAGTGTATCTGCCAAAGGGAGCAGACTGGTATGATTATTGGACCAATAAGAAATATGACGGGGGGCAAACTGTAAAAGCCGATGCTCCACTGGCCTATTCGCCTCTTTATGTGAAGTCTGGAAGCATACTTCCACTTGCTGAGGATATGCAATATACGTCAGAAAAACCNTGGGATTATCTCACACTGAATGTGTATCCCGGTGCAAATGCTGAGTTTGTGCTTTATGAAGACGAAGGAGATGGTTTCAACTATCTGGAAGGAAAATTCACCAAGATTCCGATGAACTGGAACGAGAAGAAGCAAACTTTGACAATAGATGCCCGAAAGGGAAGCTTCGATGGCATGCTGCAGAGCCGCACTTTCAAAGTGGTGCTTCCCGATGGCAGATCCAAGGAAGTGAAATACTCAGGGAAACGCTTATCTGTAAAAATGTAAATATTTACCCGATGAGTGGTTGAGATCTAAAGTGGGGCTTTATGCCCCACTTTTTTATTATACATGGCAAATTATTTTATGGGTTTCCCAAAAATTATTATTAATTTTGCACTCTATTTATTGATGCATTATGAATGGTTAAATTAAGAGCATGAAAGATAAACATAAATATGCCGGACTGACCGACAAACAAGTTGCAGATAGCCGCGCTACCCACGGCATCAATATCCTCACTCCAGCTGCTAAAGTGCCTCTATGGAAACGATTCCTTGAGAAGTTTAGCGATCCCTTAATCATAATCCTTCTCATTGCCGGAGCTCTCTCTATAGGCATATCTTGTTATGAATACTGGGGGCTGCATGAGGGCCCGACGGTNTTCTTCGAGCCCGTTGGCATTTTCATCGCAATATTCCTGGCTACTGGCTTGGCTTTCTATTTCGAGATGAAAGCCGATAAGGAATTCGAACTCCTTAATCAAGTCAACGACGATGAGCCTGTCCAGGTGATACGTAATGGAAATGCCACGCAAATACCAAAGAAAGACGTCGTGGTGGGCGACACTGTAATCCTCAACACAGGTGAAGAAGTGCCAGCAGATGGCGAACTCCTTGAGGCTGTATCGCTAAACATCGACGAGTCTACACTGACCGGCGAGCCAATCTGCCACAAGACCACCGATCCATCTCAATTTGACCCTGACGCCACATTCCCAAGCAACCATGTGATGCGAGGAACCAAGATCATGGAAGGTCACGGTGTGATGCGAGTGCTTGCTGTCGGCGACAAGACTGAGAATGGCAAGGTGTTTGAGGCAGCCCAAATCGATGATAGTGTCAAGACTCCTCTCAATGAGCAGCTTGACCGGCTCGGAGATCTAATCACCAAGGCTTCTTACGGAATAGCGATATTGATTGTGGTGGGAAGAATCATTATGTTCTTTATATCTCATCCATTTGATTGGATTCACTTCATCACATATCTACTTCAGACTCTAATGATAGCAGTGACTCTCGTTGTTGTCGCTGTTCCGGAAGGATTGCCAATGGCTGTGACACTATCTTTGGCCTACTCAATGCGCCGTATGCTCAAGACCAACAACCTTGTACGCAAGATGCATGCATGCGAGACTATGGGCGCGACCACTGTGATCTGCACTGACAAGACCGGGACACTGACCCAAAACCAAATGCAGATTTACAAGACAAATTTCTTTGGNAATCCATCGGATGAAGTGCTTTATGAGGGAATTGCGGTCAACTCCACTGCCCAACTTGACCTTGGCGGCGAGAAACCCCAGGTGCTGGGAAATCCTACTGAAGGAGCACTTCTGCTTTGGCTCACTGAGCGAGGCGTAGACTATGCGGCACTCCGAGCAAAAGCGAAGACCATTGAGGAACTCCCCTTCACTACAGAACGCAAATATATGGCTACAGTGGTGAAATCATCCACTGGAAAGGAAATTATATACGTAAAGGGGGCTCCCGAGATTGTATTTGGTATGTGCAAGAATGCTTCCGGCGTNACAAAGGATGAAATAGATGCCCAACTTCTTGAATACCAGAATATGGCTATGCGTACCCTTGGGTTTGCATATCAAGAAGTAAATGAGGGAGAGCCGACTATTGAAGATGGTAAGGTAGCAGCGGAAAATCTTACATTCCTTGGCATTGTGGCGATTTCCGACCCAGTGCGTGCTGATGTGCCGGATGCAGTAAGAGAGGTTGTGGATGCCGGTATTAAAGTAAAAATCGTGACCGGCGATACTCCCGGAACTGCCAAGGAAATAGGTAGGCAAGTCGGAGTCTGGAATGATGCAGTTGACACAGACCGGAATATCATCACTGGCGTGGAATTTGAGGCTCTTTCTGATGAGGAACTCAAGGCTCGCGTTGGAGATATCAAAATTATTGCCCGAGCACGCCCAATGGATAAAAAACGACTTGTGGAGACACTTCAGGGCAAGAACGAGGTGGTGGCTGTGACCGGAGACGGCACAAACGATGCTCCCGCGCTCAAGGCAGCCCACGTAGGCTTGTCAATGGGCGATGGAACTTCGGTAGCCAAAGAAGCCTCTGACATCACTATTGTAGACAACTCCTTCTCATCGATCGGAAGGGCGGTGATGTGGGGACGATCACTNTACCAGAATATTCAGCGTTTTATCCTCTTCCAAATGACTGTCAATGTGGCAGCCTGTCTCATTGTGTTGGCTGGTGCGTTTATGGGCACAGAGTCACCNTTGACCGTCACTCAGATGCTTTGGGTAAACCTTATTATGGATACTTTCGCTGCCATGGCNCTCGCTTCACTGCCTCCATCGGCAACGGTGATGAAAGAGAAACCACGTGCTCGTGAGGCTTTTATCATCAACCGACCGATGTGGCGCTCTATAGTAGGGGTGGGAGGAATATTCTTCCTTATTCTTCTGGGTATTCTTTACATTTTCGAGCATTATACAGTAGACTCGATGACTCAGTTATTCTCATTCATACCACAGAATGGTGAGCCGGGAATTGGAAGCCTGACACGCTATGAACTCTCAATGTTCTTCACTATATTCGTGTTCCTTCAGTTCTGGAACATGTTTAATGCTCGCGCTTTCGAGACAGGGCGCAGTGCCTTCCATTTCAAAGGAGCGAGTGGATTTGTCACCATTGCATTGGCAATTCTAATAGGACAAATAGCAATTGTCTCAATAGGNGGCCAATTCTTCAATGTAGTTCCACTGCGACTCGAAGATTGGCTCATCATAATCGGTGGCACATCTTTGGTGCTATGGATTGGTGAACTCATCAGACTCTTCCAAAAATAAGAGATTGACTCTAAAAGCCTTTAATGTTTGTAAATCATTTTGCGATGAGGAATGTTGATTTGGTATTTGGCTATTTGATAGATTCTCCTAATGGGGTAAGTTCTGTAGTCAGACTATTGAAGCAAAATAAGGAATTGTTTGAGAAAAATGGCGTTGTCTGCAATTTCCATGTCAGAGGAAATGCTGATTCGGCCATTAGTGCGTCTGCTGATAATAATCATGTTTTGGTAAAGCACTCTGCTAAATCGAGAATTAAGAAATCAGTAAAGTCTATTCTTGATTTCTCTACCCGCGCAGTTCCGTTGATGCACACTTGGTTTACCATCTACAATACACTGATGCTGCCGGGAAAGAAAATTGCCAAGACATATACCGCTAAAGAATCTCCCGATTGCCAGGATCCTTTATTTTTCAACGACCTCTTTTCTTGCTACTATTATCTAAAAATTACCAAAGCAAAAAAACGCCCGGCTCTGTTGGTGATTCATAGTGATGGGGAAGTTTTCAAAATGCTGAAGTTCTCATTTCCTGAAGTTGAAGGATCCTGGATAATGAAGAAACTTGATAAGATTATTGAGTACACTTTCTCTCGGGTCTCAGATTTTGGGTTTGTCGCAAAAAATGCGATGGATCATTTTGCCGAACTTTATCCTCAAATTGATAGAAAACGCATCCATTATGTCCATAATGGTATCCCCCAAGTGAAATTTCCCGATATTGAGAAAAGGCAAGAAGCCCGTCAGTTGGAACTTTGTTGCGTAGGAAGCCTATCTTATCGAAAGGGGCAGGACATCATCATAAAGGCTCTATCGCAATTGACTCCCGAGGAGCGCAGCCGCATTCATGTGACATTTGTTGGAGATGGTTATATAAGAAAAGATTTGGAAGAGGATTGTGAAAAAATGGGAATAGGAGACTGTGTGGCTTTTGCAGGCAATCGTACTGATGTCGATGACTTTCTCAGAAGATCTGACATCTTTATACTGACAAGTCGCGATGAGGGATTCCCTATGGCGATATTGGAGGCTGAGCGTGCAGGACTCCCGGTGATATCTACTAAAATTGCAGGAATACCTGAGATGATAGTAGATGGTGAGACCGGTTTGCTTATCAACNCATCTGAACATGAACNGCTTCNGATATTNAAAAATATAGCAACCTACGATTGGAAAGNGATGGGAGAAAGAAGCAAAAACTTATTTTATGAGAAATTCACTATCGAGAAGATGATAGAGGGATATTGCAATATATTTAAAGATATGGAGCAAGCCAAAGGCTAACTTATGAGTTCAAATGGAGCTATATCTCCAGTATAAATAAAAAAGTTTTACTTATATAGCGGAAAGGCTCAAAATTGGAGTATAGAAATGGCAGAAATGGAGAATGATGATTCGCAATTGAAGAAACGTACAGCCAAAGGATTACTTTGGGGAGGCCTCGGAAGCGGTGCCTTCCAGATGCTCAATTTGGTGTTCGGAATTTTCCTTGCGAGGCTTCTAAGCCCATCAGACTATGGAGTGATAGGAGCCTTGACCCTGTTTTCTACAATTGCGGGTCTTCTCTCCGAAAGTGGATTTATCCTTGCTATAGTCAANAAGAAGNAGGNCNNTGACNGAGACNTNAATTCTGTATTCTGGNTTAACGCAGGGATGAGCCNCNTACTCNATNCAGTATTGTTTTTCTCGGCTCCATTGATAGCTCGGTTTTATCGGATGCCGGAGATGGTGCCACTTTCTCGTCTTCTGTTTTTGGGCTTTGTGTTTGGAGGATTTTCGGCTACTCCTACGGCTATCCTTTTCCGTCATATGAAGGTGAGAGAACGCACGCAGATGATGGTCATTGCGGTGTTTTTGTCAGGTACGATTGGTGTGGTTTGTGCTTTTAACGGATGGGGCTACTGGGGATTGGCTATGCAGAATGTGGTATATTCCGGGAGCATGTGTCTGTTGATGTGGTTGGTTTGTAGATGGCGCCCACGTGCAGAATTCGATTGGGAAGCGATCAAGGCTATGCTTCCATTCAGTATAAAGCAGATGGCTACTTCAGTCTTCACACACTTAAACAATAATTTCTTCGCGATGCTACTTGCCCGATTTTATGGCATGCGCATAACAGGATTCTATACGCAAGGCAATAAGTGGGTGGCAATGGGTTCTACCACTTTGGTAATGACCATTAATGGAGTAGGTCAACCCGTTTTTCGAGAGGCATATGGCGACAATGAGCGTCTTCGTCGCATTTTTCGCAAGATGCTAAGATTCACGGTGTGCCTGAGTATTCCCGCCATGTTGGGATTTGCAATAATAGCACGGCAACTTATAATAATATGCCTCACCGACAAATGGATAAACAGCGTTCCAGTGATGCAGATTCTGTGTGTATGGGGTGCTTTTATGCCGGTCAACACACTCTATGGCAATCTATTTAATGCCATAAATCGCCCGGGAATATATATGTGGACCACCATATCGCTTGGATTGATGCAGTTGCTCTGCGTCGTGGTGAGCTACAGGTTTGGGCTAAATGTCATGCTCATTGTTTATACATCGGTCAATATCCTTTGGCTCCTTGTGTGGCAGAGGTCTGCTTCCCGATGCATTGGTTTGCGGCTCAAGGACGTCTTGGCCGACATAATTCCATATTTTATCATTGCCTCATGTGTGATAGGATTCACACAGTTCGCCACTCAAGGAATCTCCAACAATTTTACAGCACTTGGAGCAAAAATTGCAATGGCAGCCACCCTATATATCCTCGTGCTGAAATTGATTGGGTCTCCGGAACTTAAAGAACTACAAGATTATTTCAAAAAGAAAGTCCCCTAAGAGCCCATCTCAAATTTGAGATGGACCCTAAGAAGGGGATTCTTCGTTACAATTGCTAACTCTTTGTTTCAATTGCTAAAGTGAAACCAGTCGAAGTCTACGTGACCACCTGTCTGCTTTGTTGCATAGTTGAATAGAGCAAATTTGGTGCCCATGAAGTGACGCATGTAGTCAAATCTCATTGGTATCTCCTCCTTGAAATCTGTCCAGTTTTTCCCATCAAGACTATAAGCAAACGACGCCATGTCTCTACCCGGGTTGAAATCCCCTTTTATGCGAAGGAAGATGTTGTAGCCAGATTTTTTAGTGAATTTCAAAGGCACTTCTTCAATTATATTCACGTCAACTCTCTCAATGTTTCGGGGCTGCTTGAACACAGACTTTTCTTCAGCAAGCTGTAGGTAATATTTCCCATTTTTCTTCACGATGCGTAGCACTCCGCTATCACCGTTGTAAGCAGCCAGTCCNCANACATCCCCATCTTTCATCCCCGCTACATCTATTTTGACTTCCCCGGTGCATTCAGGGCCTGCCATACGCTGAGTGAGAGTGTTGGGAGCCACTTGCATATTGTCAACGACACGGGCTGTCTTTAGCCTTAGATATCCGGGACGTTCTGTCAGGCTCCAGGCTTCATCGATGGGATTATGATTCCACTGCCAGTAGAGTTTCATGCCATTGCGGGCATGATAGGCTCCGTTTGGGTTGGTAGGTAGTTGGTCGAATTCGTCNCTNCCGATCAATCCNGACACGTCGGGATGCTTCTTGCTGAGGTCNGATGGCGTGCGATAATTGCGCCTGTCAAGTTTTGGGTTGCCCGTTGGATTGTCNGCCGGNTTATCTTTTATAGCCGTATCTGCCACNCCGGTATATTCTCCNACCATAGGCCAACCATCTACCCAAGTNACAGGCAATGTGCATGGCACGCGTCCGATGCCTCCACGGTCTTGAAATATCAAAGCCCACCAATTTTGGTCGCTCTGGTCATCACCTACCAAGCACCCCTGTCCTACTCCACCGTAAGATTCGAAAGGAGTCTCCAAAATGATTTTTTTCTCATATGGCCCGTCGATTTTATCTGAGCGATAGCAAACCTCACGGCGTACTCTCCCTTCTTCACCCCATTTCATGGATATCATGCAGACATAGTATTTTCCATTGTGCTTAAATACACTACTCCCCTCCAAAAGAGCTCCCTTTTCTTCAGGGTCAGTAGCTCCGTCAATTATTTTCTTGTTCAGGCCTCCTTCAAGAGGATTGAAATTCTCATCTAATTCTACCACAGTGCAACTTCCGCTGCCAGTGAAGAGATATCGTTTCCCATCCTCGTCAAAGAATAGAGAGGCATCGTGCATGTGTGGAGGTCGCGCTACGAGTTCCCATGGTCCTTCCGGATTAGTGGCACTGAATACGAAACCCTTTCCGGGGGCTCCATTTGCAGTAAACCATACCCAGAATTTTCCCATATGATATCGGATACTTGAAGCCCACTGTCCCTGTCCATATACGGTCTGACCGTCGAGCAGGTCATATCGGTCGCCATCGTCAATGCGGTCGAATACATATCCTATGGTTTCCCAATTCACCATGTCTTTCGATTTCATGATGGGGCCTCCGGGCATCAGATGCATTGTAGTGCTTATCATATAATAGTTGTCAGCAACTTTGCAAACACTTATGTCAGGCACATCGGCATTGATTACGGGATTCCTGAATGTCTCGGCTGTAGCCGTAAGCATCGAAAGCGTCAAAAACAATAAAGCAAAAATTTTTCTCATTTTCTATTTTGTTTTGAGAGATTACTTAAGGTGTTGCTGGATCCAAGTTAGGTGTCCTCTTTCGGTCGCTTCTGAAGTCCAATGCTCATTTATAGGAGTGATGAGGGCTTCTTTGGGGGCTGTTATGACATTATAGACGGCGTAGCTGGTAGTCGGTGGACATGTGTTGTCGTTGTATCCCCACGTCATATATACAGGGCATTTCACTTTCCGGGCGAAATTCACTACGTCGTAGTAGGCCATCGTATTAAGTTTGTCGGGAGTGTCCATTCCATCTACACGGAAGAAATGTGGATAACCTCCGGCTCTGTTAGCTTTATATCCTGCCATGTCACTGAGTGCGGGATGATTTGCCACGCATGCAGTGACTCTTGGGTCGAGTCCGGCAGCCACAATTGCAAGCGCGCCACCTTGGCTTCCTCCCTGCATTGCGATGTTCTTGCCGTCCCATTCTGGAAGAGTAGTAAGGAAATCGATTGCGCGCACCAGCCCGAGATATACACGCTTCATATAATAGTTGTCCTTATTGTCAAGACCATTCTGGAGATACCCGTTTTCTCTTCCACTGAAAGCCTTGCTAATCTCTTTGAATGCTTCATCGGTCATTTCAGGATTGAGTCCATGAATCTCCATCTCGAAGCGAATGCAGCCATTCTCTCCATAATAGCGATGGCGCAGAGGCTCCTTTATAGTCTTGATTCCGGCACCCGGTGGGCAGAGCACTATTGGGCATGAACCGGGCTTGGCATCTTTAGGAATAAACAGGTAGCCATATATGGACTGTCCTTGGGAAGTGGTGGTCAGATTCACGAGCCAACAGTCCATTTTGTCAGTGGTGTATTTTGGCTCTGGGGTCATAGTATACTTCAACGGAACTTTCTTAAGTTCTTCAAGATTTTTTGCCCAGAATTGATCAAAATCAGCAGGCATCTTTGTGTATGGCTCAATTTTTTCTGGTGAGAAACCGACTTTCACATGATGAGTATATTTCACGCCATCAATGTTTGCAGTAAGCACGCAATCGCGAAAGCCCGGGGTTTTCATNGTGCCGAGTGNNACTTTTGCNGTGCCATTTTTCAGTTTGGTCGTCCCCGTTACGTCTGGCGGCATCATGTCGCCTCCAATAGCATATTCCAGAGTCACGTNGTCTACTGGAATCCCATACTTGTATAGTTGCACATCAACAGTGGCATTTTCNCCNGTTTTATAAAGCCAATCAGCATGATCGGGCACTGTCACCCAGAGCATATCACTACGATACGGATAATTTTCTGCAACTAATGGCGAAAATGNAAGCATAACCATTAGTATTACAAGGAATCGTTTCAGAATCATATTTCAGTTAGTTAAAAATTTTTGTATTTGTAAAATTACAATTTTTTTCGCGATTAACATACATATTCGTTCAATATTTTGGAAAAATTGCAAAGAATTCTACAAAAACATGAGGAATCTAACTGACGACATCTTTTTTACAGTATCTCTATGCGTTGTATTGCCATGCCAGGATCTATGCCTCGAAGTCGTATGATATGGTCATTAGAATTTTTAGTTATTGGGAGACTGAGTTCAGTGAGGGCAGAGTTGCGGAGAACGTTGAGTTTCCATGGTTTTGACCATTCTTCGGGAAGGTATTCGATAATTTGCTCCTCGCCATCGTCAAGAGTGACACCTATACGGCATCCTTTGCCTTCATACATCGGAAAGTATGGGAGATGGAAAATCTTAAGCGTTATGCTCTTACCCGGCACATCACTTATCTTCAAAATCGCTTCAGCCTTTTCATTCGTTTCGCCCTCTGAAGTTGGGTCACCAAACTGAAGTATGTGGCCGTCATATCCTATTCCGTAGATGAATGAGGCTCCACCGGTCAGTTCGGCAGTGAGCAGGTCGAGCATGCGACATAATCCATCACCTCTTGACTGCCAGTCAAACGCTCTTACAATTTGCGTCTCTCCGACATCTGGAAATTGACGAAGTGAGGGACGCTCCTGATATTTGGCACAGAACCCAGGGGGCACGGTCATCATGCCGTTCCATTTGCCATTTTCAAGAGAATTATATATTTTATTGAGAGTGTCTATGCTGTCTGCCGCCTCTGTCGAAAGGCGAGCAGCACAGTTGGCTCCCTCTTTGTTGTCATCATCCGCTAATTCTCCATTAAGTTGGGCGAAGAGAAACTTGCGGTTCATCATCTCGGATGCAAGTACTGGATAACCGATCATTTCGAAAAATGGGATGCGCAAAGAATCGGGAAGTTGCTGCATGAGAGCATCAGTCTTTGCTGAAAGATCTTTATATTCGTCAATACGTTGCCAAGCATCGCCGCAGCCAGTAAAAGAGAAATCTGTAGGTCCAATCTCGCGAGTTTCGGGAGTATCCCATTCTATCTCCCATCCCATAAACTCAGGTTTCCTTATCCATGCAAGACGATAATATTCATCTAATATATTTTGTATAGAATCCTTATACTTTTCTCCACACCATTCAGCCACAAGAGATGTTTGATATGAGTTGACATTGTCTTGGGTGAATTTGTCAAAGTCCCATGCCATGTCGAAGAATGTCTGTGTGTCAAGTTCAGCGGGCTTGATATCGCCTACATTGAGAAGCCAATAACGGTCGGAGCCGCAGTCGTAGGCCTTCTTAAGTTCGTGATACATCATGGCTGGAGGAGTCGTGCATAGCCAGAGATAGTCGTGAGGGGTGCCGAGATAGGATGTGTGGTAATAGACTCCTGTAGATCCTGAGCGTTTCCTTTCATCAGGAGAGGAAACACTTTTCATATATCCATAGTTGTCATCAGGCCATATTATCGTGACATCGTCAGGCACATTAAGACCTTTGCGGTAAAGGTCGAGAGTCTCTTTGTAGGGGACAAAGATTTGTGGGATTTCCTCAGCAGGCTTGCCAAGCCTCTTTGAAAGGAGGTCGCGCTGATCGGCTATGACTATCTCAAGAAGGGCTATACGCTCCTCTACAGGACGAGTGCGGCTCATAGCCTCGTCATGCACGCCACGCATACCTATTGTATAGATATTCTCAAAATCTGCCACCTCGTCAAGTCGATTGGAGAATTTTCCGTAGATTACATCGCGGTTTGTTCCGTAGTCCCATTCTCCATCTCGTTCAGAGTTCCATTCTGATAGTGCCGCGTTGTTAAACATTATTGGTTCGCAATGTGAGGTGGTCATGATTATGCCATATTGGTCAGTCACTACTTTGCTCTCTGGATGGGAATAGAAGGCGCCGGTGCAGGAATGCATTGCAGGAGCAAGCATATTTCCTTTCAGTCGCAACAG
>WFLX010026495.1_pt1 | contig 25335 bp, 21 predicted proteins | sample 4967041 | NCBI WGS metagenome assembly WFLX01 (sample SAMN12857096, study PRJNA449069) | gut metagenome | isolation source: stool from male and female vole | host: Microtus ochrogaster | place: USA:Florida | collected 2017
CACGATGAAACGACCTTGGAAAGTATAGCACAACAGACGGAACAGGAAACGCCATTGCCGGGAGTGATATATGGCAATACGGATATAGTGGACAGCAAAGGAAACTTTCTGAGACAACGTCGCCTGCAACCGCCGGAGGTTTTGACATGGAAATCTTTCCTTATGGGTATGCTTGTATGTCACCAGGCATTTTATGCTCGCACCGACCTTGCTAAAATGACCCCATACAACCTTAAATATCGTCTATCGGCAGACGTTGACTGGTGCATAAGAATAATGAAGAAAGCACAGCAGGATAATTTACCTTTGCACAACACACGAATGACATTGTGCAAATACCTTGAAGGAGGCATGTCCATAAAGAATCACCGAGCCTCTCTCATCGAGCGTTTCCGCATAATGGCAAACCACTATGGATTAATCCCAACCCTACTTGTTCATTTTTGGTTTTTAATAAGAAAATGAATATTAAAAGTTGGCTGTTTCATGAAAAAGATGTAACTTTGCACCGATATTAAGACACAACCAATAATGAACAGATTTCTTTTAGTTCTATTATCGCTAATCACTCTGGCACAGGCTAATGCGGAGATATTGTCGCTTGACTCATGCAGGGTACGCGCACTACGTGCCAACAAACAATTAGGCATGGCAAGAGTGAAGAAACAGATCGCGGAAAACGTGCGCAAGGCGGCAAGAGCGAAATATCTGCCACATTTTGATGTAACCGGTGGATACGCATATTCCAGCAGAGAGATTTCTATTCTCAGCGATGAACAAAAAGCCCTTTTGGGAAACGCCGGCACTACGACTACCCAAGGAATAGCGGCACAAGCGGGGCCAATATCCGGACAGATGCAACAAAACATATCTGGAACACTACAAGCAATGGCTCAACAGGGGATAATAACCCCTCAACAGGCACAGGCATTCGGAAACATCGCCAATCAAGCCGGCATGGCATTCGGACAGATGGGTGCACAGATGTTACAACAGATAGCACAAGCCGGCGACGCTTTGGGCCAACAGATTGTTGACGCTTTCCACACCAACACCCACCATATTTTCACAGCATCTGCCATACTGACACAGCCCGTATATATGGGAGGAATAATAACAGCCAGTAACAAAATGGCCGACATAGCGGAGCAAATGGCTGACACGGGTATTGAGGCAATGGAGGACAATGTGCTATACGGCATAGACTACGCCTATTGGACAGTAGTCTCCTTAAGACAAAAACAACGTCTCGCTGAAAGTTATCTTAAATTAGTACAGAAACTGGAAAGTGATGTACAAAAAATGATAAGGAACGGAGTAGCAACACGTGCTGACGGTCTAAAAGTAAGTGTAGCCGTAAATGAGGCCGATATGACAAAGGCAAAGGTTGACAATGGGCTAACACTGGCAAGGATGAGTCTCTGTCAGTTATGCGGAATGCCATTAGACTCTGACATACAGTTGGAAGACGAAGACTGCAAAGAGTTACAAGTTACCCCAATAGGAGAATATGACACCACAGAGGCAATGAACAAACGTCATGAGCTTAAACTACTGACCAATGCGATCGAACTAACGAAGCAGCAGACAAAGATAGCAAAAGCGGGGCTTCTTCCACAAGTGGCACTGATGACCGGTGCTATATTCTCCAACCCAAGCACATACAATAGCTTTGAGCGCAAATTCAAAGGTGCATTAAATATCGGTGTATTGGTGAAAGTACCGGTATTTGATTGGGGTGAGACGATGTATAACATAAGGGCTGCAAAATGCGCCTCAAATCTTGCATATATGAAACTATCCGAGGCTGAAGAAATGATAGAGCTACAGATAAGTCAATGCAGTTTTAAGGTTAGGGAAGCAAGCAAGAACCTCACTACCGCAAGAAAAAATATAGAACGTGCAGATGAAAACCTAAGATGTGCCAACATAGGTTTTAAGGAGGGGGTAATGCAGACAACAGATGTGATGGCAGCACAAACGGCATGGCTACAGGCACAGACGCAAAAAGTTGATGCCGAGATAGAGGTAAAACTGAGCGAGACAGCACTAAGAAAGGCATTGGGAGAGCTATAATATAAAAGGCCTAAAAATACTTAACCACTACAATAAAGAAAGCGGTAATAATTAATAACCACAACACCCATAGACGAAGAAAACAAATGGAAAACAAAGAACAAAATAAAAGTGTATTGATAGCATTGGCTGCATTCGCCAGCGTTGTTGTGATTGTAGGTATCATCGGTTTCCTCACTATTGGCAAAGACAATGAGATAATACAAGGCCAAATAGACGTTGAAGAATACCGTGTTTCAAGTAAGGTGCCGGCACGCATTCTGGAGTTTAGAGTAAAAGAAGGCGACTACGTACACGTAGGAGACACGTTGGTAATACTTGATGCTCCTGACGTGGAAGCAAAGAAGCAACAGGCGGAAAGCGCAGAGAACGCAGCGGCAGCTATGAGCGATATGGCACAGGCAGGAGCACGCAAAGAACAGGTTCAAGGTGCATACGAGCTATGGCAACAGGCAAAAGCCGGGCTGGAGATACACAAAAAGTCATACGAGCGCATACAGCGATTGTTTGACGAGGGTGTAATGAGCGAACAGAAGCGTGATGAAGCCTATGCCGGTTACAAGGCTTTTGAAGCACAGGAAAAAGCGGCAAGAAGCCAATATGAAATGGCGAAGAACGGTGCAAGAGCTGAAGAAAAAGCTGCAGCAAAAGCACAGGTAAACCGTGCAAAGGGCGCTGTAAACGAGGTGGAATCATATATAAGAGAGACTGTTCAGACAGCACAAATGGAAGGCGAGGTCACAACTATATATCCCAAGATAGGAGAATTGGTAGGCAGTGGTTCACCTATTATGACTATAAGTATAATGGACGATGTATGGGGAGCATTCAACATACGGGAGGATCTGCTAAACGGCATGAAACAAGGGGACACATTCACAGCATACATACCGGCATTCAGCAAAGAAGCGATATTCAAGATAACAAGCATAAAAGACTTGGGTAGTTATGCGACATGGAAAGCGACCAAATCCAACGGGCAGTACGACATGAAGACATTTGAGGTAAAAGCACGACCAACAGAGAAATTTGAGGGACTGCGCCCCGGAATGTCGGTCATTATAAGGAAATAGCAATAGGTAGCATACAATAACAGGCATTGAATGCAAACAATAAAATAACGGCATCATTTAGGCGTGAGATATTGATAATCTTGCGTCACCCCATATATATAATATGTATGGTAATATTACCGATGCTCGCCACATACTTTTTCACATCACTATTGGACAACGGTCAACCAGTGAGGATGCCGATAGGCATCGTTGATAACGACAACACAACGGTAACACGTAAGATGATACGCCTGATAGATGCATTCCAATCATCAGAGGTTGTGGCGCACTATCCTTCTGTAGCAGAAGCCCGCAAAGCCATACAGCAAAATAATATTTATGGGTTCATATATTTCCCGGAAAACATGACACAGGAATTGCTATCCGCCCGACAACCCAAAATGTCCGTATATTTCAGCAACACATCGGTAATGGTAGGCTCACTGTTATTCAAAGAAATGAAGACACTTTGCACACTGGGTTCCGCATCGGTAGCACTCGCCACCATGCAGGCAAAAGGTTTCACAGAGAAACAGGCCATGGCGATACTACAACCCATACAATTAGACACACACGCTATAGGCAACCCATGGATAAACTATAATATATATTTAAGCACAATGGTTGTACCGGCATGCCTGCTGTTGTTCGTTTTTTTACTCACAGCATACAGCCTCGGCACCGAAATCAAGTTCGACACACACAAGGAATGGCTGGAGACCGCAAAAAACAATATGGCTCTCGCCCTATTCACCAAACTACTGCCCCAAACATTAATCTTCACCGTTATGTTGACGGCATGTATGACCTATATGGCCGGACCACTACATTTTCCTGCGCCCGGAGGCATTACACACATAATACTATACAGTATATTAAGCGTACTCGCTGCACAAGGATTTGCCGTATTCATATTCGGGCTTATTCCCTCTCTGCGTATGGCAATGAGCATATGCTCGCTTTGGGGCGTACTGAGTTACTCTATGGCGGGAACGACATTTCCTATATTTGCTATGGATCCGCCACTACAGGCATTGGCTTTACTGTTCCCACTACGGCATTCTTTCATCATATACCATACCTGCATATTCAATGATTTTCCATTAAACTANGTANCAACACATATAATAGCTTTACTAATATTCACCATACTACCAGCCTTAATCATACGACGCATGAAAAAGGCATTCAGCCAATATAGTTATCAGCCATAACACACGTATGCTCACCGAACTGANAAACATATNGAAAGACGAAGGGGTATTGTATGTTNTTCTTCTTTCTGCCGATTGTATATCNATTACTATANTCNTGGATATACAACAATGAGACTGTGCGCGATGTACCGGTAGCATTAGTAGACAATTCACATTCAACGACAAGCAGAGAGTTTTGGCAAAAGTGTGACGCTACCCCGGATGTCTGCATTGCATACCATTGTGCTGACATGGAAGAGGCAAAGAAATTAATAGGCTTGGAAAAAGTTTATGGTATAATATATATTCCTGTTGACTTTGAGAAAAAGATTGGACGACACGAACAGGCACACATCTCTGTTTATTGCGACATGAGCTACATGCTTGCATATAAAGCTATTGCCACAACAACTGCTGCCGTATCAATGGATATGGGGGCTGAAATACAACGTAGTCTGATGAGCAACAAGACACAACGGGAAGACGAGATAGCAAGTAGACCGCTGGATTTTGACGAAGTTTCTATTTTCAACGCACCCGGTGGCTACGGCAATTTCATGTTACCCGGAGTACTGATACTAATCATACAACAGTCTATCTTACTCGGAGTTGGCATGATAGCAGGCACAGAAAGAGAACATCGATTCGCTAATTACAGGCGCACAGCAGGCTATTCGCAGCTATGGCAAGCTGTAAAAATATTATGCGGGAAATCATGGGCATATATACTCATATTCGCCGTAATGTTGGCATGGGTAACACTCGCTATACCACACATTTTCGATTTTGTTTCATTAGTACACGGCAAAGATTTATTGCTGTTCCTTACACCATACCTGCTGGCCTGTGTACTATTCGCCATAACATTCAGCGAAATGGTACGCTACAGAGAAAGCGTAATGCTGGCAGTAGTATTCACTTCTGTAATCTTTCTATTTTTATCAGGACTCAGCTGGCCACAAGCCGAAACACCCGGCGTTTGGCAAGGAATAGCAAACATCTTGCCATCAACATTCGGGATAAGGGGATTTGTAAGAATGAGCAGTATGGGAGCATTATTGCCTGATGTGACAAAAGAATGGTGCGCACTATGGGTACAGGTTGCCTGCTATGGAATTACGGCATTATTCGTAATATGGTGTAGAGTCCACATCAGCGAAAAATAAAAATAAGGACACAATATAATCAAATAAATTACGTTATTTATAGAAAACGACACGTAACAGGTCAAGTGCGAGGAATAATGCCCGCACTTATCTATTTCATTAGAAAAGCAAAAACATTTATATCTGCTAAAAAATTACGATGAAGAAACTCATTATCATTGCTATTATCTTTTTAACGGGAATGGCACAGGCGATGGCACAGACATCAATGACAGACGATCAGGTGATGCAGTTCATACTGACAGAACATAACGCCGGCACATCACAGGCACAGATACTATCAAAACTGATGAAGAAAGGCGTAGACATCAACCAAGTACGTCGTGTCAGGCAAAAATATGAGAAACAGATAAAGACACAGGGAGCCGGAGCAATAGCCGATGAAGCGGTAACAAAAGCAGACAAAGTAATGCGAACCAACAACGCACAGGCAAAGCAGGAGCGTAACATAAAAAATATGGGGCAGACCAGTGATTTGCCCAACAGTACTGACATGCCACAAGACGAAGGTTTGCTCCCAATACCGGACACACAGCACCCTGTAATGGAAGAAGCGTTATACAAAGGCAAAAAAGTATTTGGCCGTGACATATTCAACAATACGGAACTTACATTTGAGCCCGCCATGAATATCGCCACTCCTCAGAATTATGTAGTAGGTCCCGGTGACAATGTCAAAGTTGATATATACGGAGCCTCACAAAAGTCGGAGGTATACACTGTCAGTCCTGATGGAGATATAACGATTGAAGGCTATGGCCCCATCAATATAGGCGGACTAACGATAAGTCAGGCTAATGCACGGTTACGCTCTACACTTGGCAGCCGCTACAGTAGCAGTAGTATAAAGATGTCTTTAGGACAGACACGAACTATAACGATTAATGTTATGGGCGAAGTAAAGACCCCCGGTACATTCACACTGTCAGCTTTTGCAAGTGTATTTCACGCACTGTATATGGCAGGTGGAATAAACGATATTGGCACATTGCGTAATATTAAAGTGTACCGTAACGGTAAACTAATAACAGTTGTCGACGTATACGACTACATACTCAACGGTAAGTTGAAAGGAAATGTACGCCTTGCAGACAACGATGTTATTGTAGTAGGCCCATACGATAGTATGGTCAATATCACTGGTAAAATCAAACGCCCGATGTACTACGAAATGAAAAAGAATGAGAGTGCGAACTCCCTACTTAAATACGCAGGTGGTTTTGAAAGTGACGCCTACACAAAAAACATACGCGTAGTACGCAACAACGGCACAAAGCGCTCGGTGTTCATTGTCAATGAATTCGACCTGAGTTCTTTTAAGGTCTCCGATGGCGACGAAGTTAGCGTTGACTCGATTATTGAACGTTATGAGAATATGGTGGAAATCAAAGGAGCTGTATTCCGTCCGGGGATGTATCAATTAGGAGGAGACATTACAACAGTACGAGGACTATTAGAACAGTGCGACGGTGTAACAGAGGACGCATTCACGACCCGTGGTGTAATGCACCGCATGAATCCTAACCGCACATTAAAAGTGATAAGCATTGATGTGGAGGGCATTCTCAATGGCACAACGCCTGATATAGCTTTACAAAATGAGGACGTACTGTTCATCCCGACAAAAACCGAGCACATAACAGAACGTACCATCACTATCCACGGAGAGGTACAATACCCCGGAGTATATGCATACGCCGACGATGAAACAATTGAAGACTTCATATTACAGGCCGGTGGTTTGAAAGAAACCGCCTCAACTGTAAAAGTGGATATTGCACGACGCATATATAACGATAAAGCTACTACAAGCGATTCGCTTATAGCCAAGATTTATAGCCTTGCATTAAAGGAAGGATTTGTCATTGACGGAGAGCCGGGATTTATCCTGCAACCGTTCGATGAGGTTTATGTACGCCGCAGTCCTGGTTATATGACACAACAAAATGTAAGCATAACAGGTGAAGTAAACTTCCCCGGATCTTATACTCTCAGCAAGCGTGGAACACGTCTGTCAGATATAATAAAGGCTGCAGGCGGCCCCAATATCACAGCGTACATAAAAGGAGCACGTCTCGAACGATATATAACGCCAGAAGAGCGCATGCGTATGCAACAGGTATTAAAGATGGCACAGCGTAACAGCGATAACAAAGACTCCATCAACACTCAGTTGCTCGACCTCGGTGACAGATATTATGTAGGTATCCAGTTAGACAAGGCATTGGCTAACCCCGGCAGTGACTATGACTNGGTATTGCGTGAGAATGACCGCATAATAGTACCGGAATACACAAATACCGTAAAAATTAGCGGTGAAGTACTATATCCTAACACCGTAGCATACAAAAAAGGCTCAAAGGCTAAATACTACATCAATCAAGCAGGTGGTTTCGGCCAGCGGGCAAAGAAAGGGCATACGTATATCGTACACATGAATGGAACAGTAAACCAAATGGGCAAAGGTGACAAACCAACACCCGGTTCAGAGATTATTGTACCAACAAAGCCTAAAACTGATGCCGCACAATTATCACAATGGCTTGCCATAGGAACTTCTACAGCATCCATTGCAACAATGATAGCGACAATAGCAAACCTGATAAAATAATGATAACCTAAAGCAACAGCATTATGAACATAGCAGTAGCAGGAACTGGATACGTTGGTTTGAGTATGGCAACGCTCTTATCCCAATATCATAAGGTAACAGCCGTTGACATTATCCCAGAAAAGGTTGAAAAGATAAACAAGCGCATCTCGCCAATACAAGACGAATACATAGAGAAATTCTTTGCAGAAAAAGAACTCAATCTCACTGCCACCCTTGACGGTGCTGCAGCCTACAAGGATGCAGACTTCGTCATAATAGCAGCACCCACCAACTATGACCCTATAACAAACTACTTCGATACCCATAATATAGAAGACGTTATAGACCTCGTGCTCAGCACAGGCTCAAAAGCTACTATGGTGATCAAGTCTACTATTCCCGTAGGTTACACAAGATCACTGTATGTGAAATACGCCAAGAAGTTTTATACAGATGGTCAAGATACAACACAAAAACTACGTCTTTTATTCTCGCCGGAGTTTCTGCGTGAGAGCAAGGCGTTGTATGACAATCTCTATCCTTCACGTATCATAGTAGGATATCCAAAACTAATAAATGACAATGAATACAGTGAAGAGAACAAGGCTATAAAAGCCATTGCAGGTAATCACCTTGAAGATGCCGCACACACTTTTGCACAAATGCTGCAACAGGGAGCAATAAAGGAAGATATAGACACTCTCTTCATGGGATTGAAAGAAGCGGAGGCCGTAAAACTCTTCGCAAACACTTATCTTGCCCTGCGTGTGTCTTTTTTCAATGAACTGGACACATACGCAGAAGTAAAAGGACTCGACACACAAGCTATCATTAACGGTGTTGGACTTGACCCGAGAATCGGTACCCACTACAACAACCCCTCTTTCGGTTACGGCGGATATTGCCTGCCAAAAGACACAAAACAGCTACTTGCCAACTATCGTGATGTACCACAAAACATGATGACAGCAATAGTAGAATCTAATAGAACACGTAAAGATTATATTGCGGATGCGGTATTAAAAATGGCAGGTTACTACGCATATAGCTCAAACAACCAATTCGGAAATCCTGACAGAGAAAAAGTACCGGTCATAGGTGTATACCGTCTCACCATGAAATCTAATTCCGACAACTTCCGACAGTCAGCCATCCAAGGTATAATGAAACGGATAAAGGCCAAAGGCGCCACTGTTATCATATACGAACCAACACTGCAAGACGGCACAACTTTCTTCGGTTCAAGCATCGTAAACGATATAAACGAATTCAAGCGGCAAAGCAATGCCATCATAGCTAACCGCTATGACAGTTGTCTCGATGACGTTTCAGATAAAGTTTACACTCGCGACATATTCAAAAGAGACTAAAAAAACATAACATACAATCCGGTAAATAAATGAACGACAAAAACAATAAAGATGTAATAGACCTTGGGAAAATATTTAAAACACTCTTGGCTAAACGTAAAACCTTTTTTTATGTATGGCCAATAGTATTCGTACTCTCTTGTATTTGGATCTTACCACAACCTCGTTACTATACCAGTAGCATATCTTTAGCACCGGAGGCTGTTGGAGAAAACGTTGCAGGAGGACTGTCTTCCATAGCATCGAATTTCGGCATTAATCTCGGTAGCAACGGGGCAGATGCGTTATACCCTCTACTATACCCAGACCTTATGGAATCAAATGAGTTCATAGTAAGCCTACTTGATATAAAGATCAAGACAGAAGACGGCAATATTAATACGGACTATTATACATATCTTGTAAAATATCAAAAGAAAAATTGGCTTACACAACCTTTTATCAAACTAAAGAACAGCATAAGCGATTTATTTACCTCTGACACTAAAAGTGGTCCTTCAAAAGACAAAAAATTAAATCCTTTCATGCTGTCAGAATTCGACTACAATCTTGTAGAAGAAGTAAAAAAAACAATAACCTGTTCTGTTGACAAAAAAACAGAAGTGATAAGTATTACAGTCAAAGATCAAGACAGACTGGTTTGCGCAACCCTAACTGATTCTGTGTGCCAACATCTTCAAGATTTTATTATCAACTACCGTACAAGCAAGGCTCGCCTTGATGTTAACCATTACAGGCTTCTTGCAGACAGTGCCAAAATAGAATATGACAAATCTGTCGCTACATACAGCGCATACTGCGATACTAATAGAGACATAATACTGCAATCTTCAGTATCAGAACGTGACAAATTAGAAAGCGACATGCAATTGAAATACAACACATATACAGCAATGTGCACACAATTAGAGGCAATGAAAGCTAAAGTACAAGAAAAGACTCCAGCATTTACAACATTGCAAAGTGCTACAGTGCCTATAAAACCGGCGGGACCAAAACGTATGATATTTGTTATTGGTATGCTAATTTTCGCCACATTTATCACATCTCTATACATAGCGAAAGAAGATATATTCAAAAGTAACAACAACAACGACTAACAGTTAATTTATAAATAAAGCCAACAACAATGAATTCACAGAAGAGAGTCATTGTAAACACTATAGCCCAGAACATACGTTCTGTAATAAATATCTGCCTATCCTTATTCTCTACCCGTATAGTATTAGAGGCTTTAGGGCAGGATGATTTCGGGATATACTCTTTGGTGGCAGGAGTTATAATGATGCTCGGATTTCTCAGCAATGCAATGCTGGTATCAACACAACGCTTCCTCTCTTTTCTCCATGGGAAAGGTGATTATGAACAGTTGAAGAAATTTTTCTCTAACAGTCTTATGCTTCATTTGNNAATAGGNCTAAGCCTTCCCCTTTTATTCACNATTTNTGAACCTCTTATAATGAACAAGCTCCTTATTATAGNGGNGGACNGGCAACAGACTGCAAAGATCGTATATNTTATTGTGTCATGCACATTGTTGATAACATTCATAACGACACCATTTCGTGCGCTTTTCATAGCACGCGAAAATATTGTATATATATCAATAGTGGATGTGTTTGACGNANTTTTAAAGCTNNGATTAGCGTATTTTCTTTTCNNTATAAACCATGACANACTAACAGCCTATGCNGGCATTATAATGTTAATAATGTTACTCAATCTCATAGCTTTCGCATTATACGCAAGGCTGAACTATGAAGAAACTTGCCTTATTCCAAACTTTAAAAATTGGGATAAAAATATCATAAAAGAAATCACGGGCTTTACAGGATGGACAGTTTACAGCACGGGATGTATCCTGGGACGTGTACAAGGAGTCTCTATATTATTAAACCGAGTATATGGAACATTTATAAATACCGCATACGGTATTGCTATACAAGTATCCGGAGCCATTCAGTACATTGCAACATCGGTACAAAACGCCATGAGGCCACAAATTATAAAAGCAGAAGGAAGAAACGACAGACAAGAGATGCTATTATTCTCTGAAAGAACCTCCAAATACAGTTATCTGTTATTAGCTATCATCGTAATGCCATTGACATTCGAAATGCCAGCAATACTAAAACTATGGTNAAAAACTTTCCCTAACGAAACAGTTGATATCTGCCGTTGTATGTTGTTGACTTCATTGGTTGATCAGATAACAATAGGGTTAGGAATAGCCAATCAGGCAATAGGAAAAATACGGGATTATTCTCTATACATAAATACAATCAAGTTTCTCACATTACCTGTAGCATGGTTGCTACTTTATTGTGGTTATGGGATAACATCCGTATTATATGCATACATATCATTAGAACTTGTATGCGCTATGATGCGTATTCCATTTCTACACTACACCGCAGGATTAAGTTATAAAAGTATAACCCAGAGAGTATTGTTAAGAATAATATGCCCTACACTTATACTCGTATTGGCATGCACTGTAATGCAATACTTGCCTGATATGCCTTTGAGGTTCCTTATTACCGGCTGTGTGTGTGTTCTTGTATCTATTCCTGCTGTATGGGCCTTTGGATTAGAAAGAATAGAAAAAGACTTTATCATTACAACAATAAGAAATATAAGAAAATGACGACGATAAAAAGACTTATCTGGTCTATTATATACTGGACACTCGGAACGTTTTCGCCACAAACCTTGGTTTCATTACATTTCCGCAGAAGTCTCCATCATTCACTAAATTGGAAAAATCCAAGAGATATAAATGAAAAGATACAATGGCTTAAATTCAATTCAGATACATCTACATGGACTGATTATGCAGATAAATACCGTGTCCGCAAGCATATAGAAGAAACAGGACTTGGATATATGCTCATACCGCTCATTGGAATATGGGAAAAAGCAGAGGATATAAACTGGAACGTACTACCAAATAAATTCGTAATGAAAACGAACCACGGTTGTGGAGATGTACTAATATGTAATGATAAGTCCTCACTTGATATAAAAATATGGACGAAACATTTTTCCAGATTAATGAAAAAGAAATTTGGTAAGAAAATGGGAGAGCCACATTATAACAAAATTCGTCCTTGTATCATTGCCGAAGAACTATTGGATAGTACAAAACAACAGGTAAAGTCCACATCGCCGGTAGATTACAAAATATGGAGTTTTAATGGAAAACCTGCTTATATATGTACTTACCACAACCGTACCAAGGAANCNTGTGAATTGGGTATATACGACCTTGAATGGAATTTCCATCCCGAGTTCATAAAACCTAACGCTCATTATACAATCACAAAAAATCCGATTCCACGTCCAAAAGCATTAAAANATATACTCAATGCAGCATCAAAACTCAGTAAAGGATATGCAATAGTAAGGGTNGACTTNTACGNGATTGATGATAAACCATACTTTGGAGAAATGACATTCACTCCAAGTGCCGGATTTAATTGTTCCTACACACAAGAGTTCTTAAACATACTTGGTGATATATGCAACATACATGCCAACACTAAGATTTAATCCCACTCAACAATACTGGTTAGCACTACTATTTATACCTATATTGCTAACTCGTACCTGCATTACATTCGTAGTGTGGGATTCTCTTGTTAGCGTTTCCATTGCCGCTGCCGGAGCAACAATCGCAGCAGCATTAGTGATGTTAACATTATTTGCTTTCAAACCTATATTGGGACGTTTCGAGAGCCTTGTCACTACTTATATTACACTCTTACTCGTTTTTACAATAATCAATGGTACATCGTTAAAAGATTGTATATTTTACTATTCTGAGATACTGCTGCTTTGTCTTATTATAAATTATACTAAGCAAAACCGATGGAATGAAATTATCAAAATATCCACAGTTACACTATCCAGTTTCATATATTTAGGTTTCACACTCCTATTCATATATACAGACTGGATGATATATCAGGAAGACAGCGTATCATCTTTCCTTTTAGGCGGAAACCGCAACCAAATAGGTAGCCGTGTTATACCAGGTATAGCCCTATGCATCCTAACCTGGAAATACGGTTGGCTTTGGAAAATTAACTGTATATTGATATCCTTAATAGGTTTCACTCATCTGCTTATTACAGGTAGCATGACCTCTACATCATGTACAATACTAATATTACTATTCTGTCTAATTCCATCTACATCCTTAAAACGTTTGGGAATAATAGGAATGTTCTTTTTCAATTTATTCTTCCAAATATTTATTTGTTTTAATGGAAAAGGCATTGAGAGCAATGATGTAGCGGTTTATATTATACAGGATCTGTTAGGAAAGGATCTGACATTTACAAATCGTACAGAGATGTGGGACAGTGCAAGAAAAATTTTTGTACAATCCCCATTATACGGATATGGCTGGGTTGACAGAGACTGGTACGTGGAGAACATGAGTTCATTTGCAGTCGGTCCACACAATCTATGCTGGTCTATATTAGTAACTGGAGGAATATCACTGTTCTTTATATTTATAGCATGCTGTTATATGGCTTGCATAAGAAATATTAACACAATAACAATGGAGTCATATCCGCTGTTGTCTCTTATTCTGTTTTGTAATATTCCTCTTCATGCAAGCTTTCGAGGTATATGCACTATTTTTTAATTTCCTATTCCTATTTTTAATATACTATTATAAAGAAATAGAACAAACATGGCAAAAATCCGTTATATCATAATTATATTATTGACAATTAGCAGCATAACATCATGCGCTCAAAGTCCTAAGAACCGCGACAAGAACTACACACTACAGTGGAGTGACGAGTTTAATGATGACTCCATAAACTGGAACAATTGGTCGAAGATGCCAAGAGTCCACAATGTAAGATCATTTGCAAATTTTACTGATGATGCACGATGGTATGAGAAAAAGAAAGGATACCTGCGTCTGTGGGCAAGAGTAAACAAGGGTGAATATGCATTAAAAGACACCGCCCGTTTTCTGACAGCAGGAATCACTTCCCACAAGAAAAAGACTTTCCGTTACGGCAAAATCATGATACGCGCCCGAATACATGGTGCAATAGGAACATGGCCCGCAATATGGATTATGCCAGAAGACAAAAAAATCTGGGGTATAGATAATAAGAAATATGCAGAAATAGATATCCTCGAATATGTTGATAAAAACAATTTTATTTATCAAACAGCACATAATCATTATACTTTACAGGACAAAGCTCATTGGACCAAACCACCACAACAAGCCCTTCCAAAGATAAATGTTAACAAATACAACATATATTGTATAGAAATACTACCTAATGAACTAATATTCTCAATAAATGGAAAAGAGACACTACGTTATCCGAGAATGAAAGAATTAGAAAACCAATATAATTATGGCGTAGAATCACATTTAAGGATACACGAGCAAATCTACCCACCAAAATGGTGGTCGAAAGGCATCGACACAACCACGTTTCCTGGATATATGGACATAGACTGGGTACGAGTATATTCCTTGAACCCACAACCATAAAATGAATTATAATACAATTATCAGAGAGTCTACATAATATATAACAACAAAGACATTTTCCTTACACAATCACTAATTTCATCATAACTTTCTAAAATAACTACTCCCAATACTATGCCATCCCCAAAGACACCATTGTTAAGCATCATCATGCCGGTCTATAATAATACTCACTATCTAAAGATTATGATAGACAGCATCTTAGTCAACACTTTCCAAAACTGGGAGTTGCTGACTATTGATGATGGTTCCAACGAAGATACACTTATGGCATTACGACAATATGAGGCCTCAGATAATCGTATTGTAGTCATTCAAAGAAAGGAACAACCGAAAGGAGCACAGACATGCAGAAACATCGGCCTACAAAAGGCTAAAGGAGAATATATCATTTTTTTTGACTCTGATGACTATATTACCACCGATTGCCTTCAAACACGCATAGAGGCAATACAAAAAAGATCAGATTTGGATTTCATGGTATTCCCTTCTGGAGTAATGGAGAACAATACATTCTTCAACAAACATAGATACCTCTACGGCTATCCTGTACTAAAAGATGACCTTGAATACTTTTGCCGTCGCATACTGCCTTTCGTTGTATGGAACAACATATACAGAACCTGTTCCCTGCGTAAGTACAACATAACATGGGATTCCAATTTGCGTTCTTTGCAAGATGCAGATTTTAATATCTCTACGCTTCTCTGCGGCATGAAATACGACTACTGTCAATGCAAACCACATTTTGCATATCGCATAGACGCAAACGTCAGTTCCATATCGAAGAACATTACATCTGACGCACACCGCAAAAGCCATCTGTATGCCATAGACAAATTCTATACATCTATACAAAACAGATACGGCCACAAATATGACAGCGCCCTATTCATGGGAACTACTTTCATATACAATTCAATATTCGGAACAAAAGTAGAAGTCCAATTTGCTAAGGAAATGGCCAACATAGTAAAATGCCACTCTTATGGATATGGCATTCTATTAAAAGCCATCATAATTGCTACACAATGTCTGGGATTACTACTACCCTCAAAACTTGCCCGGCAAATTCCTATGGCTATTTTTCTAAAAAAATATTACCGTTTAGAAAACAAAAAACTAAATAACATTTCNAAAACACACAATAAACCTAAATGAAAAGAGTCTCGATAATTATAGTAACGTACAATTCTGAAAAAGATATATACGATTGCGTGGATTCTATCAGACAACACGCAGATATACCTTTAAAAGAAATTGAGCTCATAATAGTTGACAACAACAGTCAAAAGCCTGACATCATGTTTAACAGACTGCGTCAACAATGGGGCAATGATATTATATTGATAAATAACACTCACAATGGTGGTTACGGACAGGGCAACAACGTCGGTATAAGAAACTGTAGTGCGCCGATAATTCTTATTATGAACCCAGATGTCAGACTTGCCTCTCCTTTCTTCGCCAAACCCTTGGCAGCATTTGAGAAAAGATATAATCTCATCATGTACGGAATGAAGCAGATGTACACAAATACTTTAGAAAGTAACAGTTCTTTCTGCTGCACATACATGATGAACGGATATATGAGAACCTTGCTCGAAGGACTCCTAAACAGACTGGAATGGTATCAGCCAAGATACCAATATTTCTCTGGTTCTTGTTTCTACGTGCGCAAATCTATGTTCGAAGTTGTAGGACTGTTTGATGAGTCTATATTTATGTATGGAGAAGAAGATGACATACATTACAGACTCATGCAACGCTTCGGTACACATTTCATCTACGATAAAAATATCCGCTATCTTCACCTTACATCAGAGAGAAAGCCTAATGCAGACTATGAGATGAAGTTCCTTAAAGTAGCATTAGTACAGAATGCAAAAAAAGGATACTCACAAGCAAAAACTATCAGAAATTTCTATAGAATATACCNCACNTTATATTGGNGCGAATTAATAAAAGTAATGTTTGGAAAAGACAAAGAACGATTAGANATGCTTAAAGAAATGCTTAAACGAATAAAACAACTCAATACAAACAACCATTAATCCAATTCCCTATGACTTTTCAAATACTAATGGCGTGTATGCATCAAAATGATTTGAGTATATTCTCGTCGTCCAATATCAAATGCGATGTGCTTGCCATAAACCAATGCGATAAAAACCAAATAGACTATTCCGATGACAAATCACAATGTATGATATCAACAACCCAAAGAGGTTTGTCACGTAGCCGTAACATGGCGATAGATAATGCATGGAGTGATATTTGTCTTATCTCTGACGATGATGAGGTATTTGACAATGGCATAAAGCAAAAAATTCTTCAAGCATATAATGACTATCCGGAAGCCGATATCATAGCTTTCCTAATAGACAATGCTTCAGGTTTTGGTGACAAGATCCATGGAGACAAGAAGACATATCCCACAAAACCATTCAGATGTAGTTTTCTCCAAACACTTCATATATCAAGTTGGCAAATATCCTTCCGTAGAAAAAGTATTATGGATAAAGGATTACATTTCGATGAGAAAATGGGGTCAGGAACCGGAAACGGCGGTCAAGAAGAAAGTAAGTTTCTAATTGACTGTTACAAAGCAGNACTACNNATATGGTNTGTCCCTANNTGTATTNCAAAAATGNACGAACNCCNTNAATCACAATGGTTCCAAGGGTTTGACCAAAGGTTTTTCTATAACAGAGGATGGGCAACACGCCGTTTTTTAGGGTGGACCTTATCAACACTCTATGCCATATATTTCGCAATAAAAAAACATAAGATGTATTCAACAAACATATCATTCGCAAACGCCCTAACAGCAATGATAAAAGGCATAAACTCTCCTTTAGAGAGATAAAAATACGGGAACATTTCATCATGACAATTTCCATAATCACCACTACATACAACTCCGCAGATACCCTGCGTGACACTTTTAATTCAGTGCTCTCTCAAACGTTCACAGACATTGACTACTGGGTTATTGACGGAGGTTCTAAAGATAATACAATTGATATAATAAAAGAATATGAACCGAAATTCAATGGTAATATGCATTGGATTTCCGAGAAAGACAGAGGACTCTACGATGCAATGAATAAAGGCATAAAGCATGCTACTGGAGACATTATTGGGATATTAAACAGCGATGACTTCTTCACCTCCGCTGATGTTTTAGAAACCATCGTAAAAATATTCACAGAAACACAAGAAGAACAAGTTGATGCTGTATATGGAGACATACATTTCGTAAAGCCAAAGGATCTTACCAAATGCGTAAGATACTATAGTTCAAAAAAATTTCGTCCTTGGCTTATGAGAATCGGTTACATGCCAGCTCATCCGTAATTTTATGATCGTAGAGAAATCTTTGATAAATACGGCTACTACTCTTTAGAATACAAATTAGCCGCTGATTTCGATATGATGGTACGTCTGCTGTGTATACATAAAATAAGAACTAAATACATACACAAAGATTTCGTAACTATGCGCACAGGCGGAGCCAGTACCAGTAGTTTATCACACAGACTGTTACTGACAAAAGAGGATGCGAAAGCATGCCGTGCTCACGGTATAAAAACGAACTACATGATGTGTTCCATGAAATACATCACCAAATTGTTTGAATTCATCTAAAATCAGAATACGGTCAATAATTACGACTGTACTCTACCCCCATATTTTTTTCTTTTCGAGCAATCAATCTATTAATGACGCAATGCATCATCACGTACAATATTATATCCAATACCACAATAAGTGTCTGACTCATATATGCGGCAACAAAATAGTTAGACACTATAAACAAACATGACAATAGCAGAATAGTAACCATTGTCTGATGTCCTGTAAGACCCGCACGCAGCAGTTTATGATGTATATGATTCTTATCAGGCAAGAATGGATTACGCCCATCACGCAAACGTGAGGCAAAGACTCGCACAACATCAAACATTGGTATTATAAGAGTACTAAGCGCCACAATACCTATATTGTGAAACCGCGGATTCCATACCGGATCACGCTGCCAGAAGTGAAGTATCAGGAATGCTAAAGTAAAGCCCAACGTCAACGAGCCGGCATCCCCCATGAAAGTTTTGTTATTTTTGTCAATAACATTATAATAAAAAAACGAAGCTACAACACCAAAATAGGCAATAGAGAACATTGCCCACATTGTGTCACCCACCATAACATTCAATATAGTAATAACCAACAGGGTGACACAGGACAACCCCGATGCCAGCCCGTCAATACCATCTATCAAATTCATAGCATTGGTAACATATACCACGAAAAACACCGTTACAGGCATTCCTATCCAAAACGGCACGGCATTAATCATAAACATATAGGAGAAATCAGCCACCCACAGACCACCTACACNCAACAATATTGCACTAACTGTCTGTATCAAGAATTTCACTTTATACCCTACCCCATGAATATCATCATACAACCCTATGGTATAAAGCATCATCACACCCGCCAAATACGAGAAAAAGTGCTGTATCATAGTAGAGNTCCAAAGAGTATCCTTGCAGTATATATCCAAACGCAACAACGCAACAACCATTACGGATATTGTAATAGTTACAATCGGCAAGAAAGCAATACCTCCCATACGTGGTATAGGCAACTGATGCACTTTCCTGCCATCGGGAATATCATATAAATGAAGCTCCTTTGACAGGCTAACAAGATAAGGTGTAATAAAGAAACCTAAACAGAAAGTTGTTAATAATATTATTATCAGTATTATCAAAGTGTGCATTTTAGAATAATTTTATNACAANNNGTTTCTATATGTAAAATATTGTATTCTGCAATAATATTCTAATGTTAAAAAAAAACAATCACAACTGTTTTAATAGAATACATTTTGCAAAAAGAGATAAAAATTGTATCTTTGTACGTCAATATGATTTTTTGTTTACAAAAAATGGTTAAAAGAGCTATAGACATTATATTATCTTTTATTTCTATTATAATCTTCAGCCCTTTGCTATTGGTTATTTTCATCGGGTTGAAGTTGTGCTCCAATGGTTCTGTACTGTTCAAACAAGAGCGTATAGGACGTGGTGGCAAAGCATTCTACATATNNAAGTTCCGCACCATGATAGTTGACAGTGAGAAAGACGGCATCCCTCAACTCACAGACATAGACGATGAGCGCCTTACTCCTTTCGGGCGTTGGTTGCGGTCACATCATCTTGACGAGCTGCCACAACTGTGGAACGTACTAAAAGGCGATATGGCGTTTATAGGATACCGTCCCGAAAGGAAATTTTTCATAGACAAAATCATGCAACATGACAGCCGCTACGAGTTGCTGTATCAGATACGTCCCGGCGTCACCAGTTACGCAACACTATACAACGGCTATACTGACACTATGGAGAAGATGCTCAGACGCCTTGAGTTGGACTTGTATTATCTTGAGCATCAGTCTCTACTATTGGACGCCAAGATACTGTTGCTAACATTCTACAAGATTATCTGGGGCAAGAGATTTTAAGCCGCATCACCATACCACGGTAGAATACCAACGGATACAGCATATCAGACAATGGCTATACCTGTCTAATATACGTGCAAATAAGAAAACCGCACTTGGAGCTAACTCCTAAGTGCGGTTTATTGTTGGTTGGGTAACGTTAGAGTTTCTATATGAAAATCTTAGAGGTTCGGGTTAATTTCATTCCACTTGCTGATTTCCGGAATGATGTTCAGCGTAACAAGCTCGTCACGCATCTTGCAGAGATGCTCGTAAGAAGCATCCAACTTGGCGTTCTCTTCCGCCGTACCCTGAGGTACATTATAATGACATCCGTCCTTGTCTATAGTAGTATCCATGGCCATCATGATATGGTCGTACTTGTCGGTCTTTACGTATGTACCTGCAGGCCATGCGAAAGACTCGCCACCCATAGCGGAACGTATCATCTCTACAGAAAGATATGAAGGACTCTGGAAAGAAGAACGGCCACGGAGCTTGATGATAGCGCTACCACCTTGAGTAACGGCAGTCTTCATATTCTCCCACTCTTCTGTCGTAAATTCATCGGTACCGATAATATCCATAAGATTGCGATCGCCAATCTTTACCTTAGAACCGAACACTGCCATCTGCTCACCGTGTCCGCCAAAGGTACGGCAACCGGTCACCTCGCTCTGCTGAACGTTGAACTTCTTGGCGAGAGCAGACTGCAAACGTGTTGAGTCAAGACCGGCAAGAGTTGTAACCTGTCCCGGTTTCAGACCGGAATAAAGCAAAGTAACCAAACCGGTAAGGTCAGCAGGGTTAAAGATAATAACCACGTGCTTTACGTCCGGGCAGTACTTCTTGATGTTAAGACCAAGCTCCTCGGCAATCTTACAGTTACCGGCAAGAAGATCCTCACGTGTCATACCCTCCTTACGTGGAGCACCGCCTGATGAGATTATATATTTAGCGTTAGTNANAGCCTCCGCAACNNCTGTCNTAGCTGTAATCTTCACGTCGCNAAATCCGCACTGACGCANTTCCTCNNCNACACCTTCCGGTGAGAAAACGTCATAGAGACATATTTCACTTGTCAAACCCATCATGAGGGCAGACTGTACCATGTTAGAACCAATCATACCGGCAGCGCCGACAATAGTAAGCTTTTCGTTTGTCAAAAATGCCATAATTCTAATAAATGATTAATGTTTTTATTATCCTTATTTTGTTAATTTCCATCTGCAAAATTAATAAAAAAATGAATATTGGCGAAATTATTTTGCATTTCTTTTGCCGCTATACCGAAAATAAACTAACTTTGCAAAGTCCATTTTGCAAAATACATATATGACAAACACCATCACCAAACGGCTTGAAAGCCTGCGACGCGAGATGCAAGCAGAAAGCATCGACATTATAATATTCCCGTCAACAGACCCGCACAACAGCGAATATCCGGCCTCGCACTGGCAGGCCCGTCAATGGATCAGCGGCTTCACAGGATCCGCAGGCACCGTTGTCGTAACACGAACCGAGGCGGCACTATGGACCGACTCACGCTATTTTATACAGGCGACGCAACAGCTTGAGGGTACAGGCATAAGGCTTATGAAAGAGGGGCTACCCGACACGCCGTCCGTTATGCAGTGGATAGCGCAAAAACTGTCGGCTTACGGCGGTACATACGTGGCCGTAGACGGTATGGTAATGAGCTATGACGAGATTACGACCATGCGGCGGGAGCTACAAAAACTTGGCGGCATAACGGTGCGCACCAATTACGATGCCATGAAGATACTGTGGAAAGACCGTCCCGAGATACCTCACGGCACAATACGTATACACCCTATTGAATATGCTGGAGAGACAGTGGAAAGCAAGATTACAAGAATAATGACCGAGGTTAAAAAGCGCCGTTGCCATGCACATATAACGACAGACCTCATGAGCATTGCATGGGTTACGAACCTGCGCGGATGCGATGTGACATACACTCCAATCTTCCTTTCATACCTTTACATCAGCGATACAGAGACTTGCCTGTTCGCAAACAAAGAAAGTATGACACAAGAAGCCACGAAACAGATGGTGAAAGCCGGCATAAAGGTACTTCCTTATAACACCTTCGCCGCATTTCTGACGAAGCGCCGCAGCGAGAAAATATTGTGCGACAGCAAAACCACCTGCCATACATTATACAATATCATAGCCGACAACGCCGTGGACGGTGAGTCACCAATCATATTGATGAAGGCAATAAAGAACGACGCCGAGATAAATGGTTTCCGACAGGCAATGTTACGCGACGGCAAAGCCATGCTGAAATTCATACAATGGCTGAAACCCGCCGTTGAGCGTGGAGGACAGACAGAACTTTCTGTAAGCCGTAAGCTGGAGGAGATACGTGCCGAAGACCCTATGTTCGAGGAACTGTCATTTAACACCATAGCCGGATATAACGCACACGGTGCCATAGTACACTATGCCGCGACACCGGAATCTGACACGGAACTGAAACCGGAGGGACTGATACTGATAGACAGCGGCGCACAATATAAGGACGGAACAACAGACATAACACGCACCATCGCCCTCGGCCCGTTAACCGACGAGATGCGAAAAGCATACACGTTGGTATTGAAGGCGCATATCGCACTGGCAACCTTACAATTTCCTGAGGGTACGACCGGCACACAGATAGACGCCATAGCACGCAGCGTAATGTGGCGTGAAGGCATGAACTATATGCACGGAACAGGGCACGGCGTAGGGGCTCACCTCGCAGTGCACGAGGGGCCGCATGCTATACGCATGAACTGGGTGCCCACTCCGCTGCAAGCTGGCATGACCGTGACATGCGAGCCGGGACTATACGTAGAGGGGCATTTCGGCATACGCACGGAAAATACCATGCTGGTGATACAAGGCGACGAGACACCTTTCGGCAAATTCCTGCGGCTGGAGCCTCTCACATTATGCCCGATAGATACAGATCCGATAGTATGGGAGATGATGACGNANCGTGAACGCGCATGGCNNGAAGAATACAACACAAAGGTNTTAAGACTCTTACAACCTAAAGATGAGCAAGATACAGCATCACTATGATGNGAACGAAGAAACATAATGACTGCATATATGCAATCCCCCGCTGCAATCACGCCCCGATTACATGGTAATCGGGGCGTGATTGCAGTATAATCGTGGTGTGATTACCATGTAATCCGGGCACGATCACTTTTATTTCCTNNNGGCAATAACCTTCAATAATCCCGGTGCATAACGCTTTAAAGAATAAAACATAAACAAANGTACCGTTACCGTGGTAATAACCGCCAACAGAAAAATCGAAAGCATACCCCAATCTGTGGTCGGGCGAAATACGAAAAAGAGAAGTTTTACAATATCCGAACAAAGCATGAAATGCGCTACATAAATAAAGAAACCGGAAGACGATAGAAAAGGAGTGACCTTACAAATACGACGGGTCAACAACCATGATGATGCATTATAGGCAAAGAACAAACCCACAAAAACATTCAGCCTTTTGATCGTAGCAGAAAGATCCGGGAAACAGTGAACCGACAAAACAAATAGCAAAGCCAACAAAGGATAAAGCAACATGGACGCTTTGAAAAAACGACTGAATTCATGCATCATATCTTTTGCGTTCACACTCATATACGCTCCCCATGAGAAGAAGAAGAACGCAGTCAACAGCTGGTTAATATGTCCTAAATCCCAATAAGCCAAAGTAAACCATAAAACGCCCAACAGCAGCACAAAATAATAGTATGTATGTTTTAATATCCAATAAAGCAGAGGGGTACATAATACCACTATCATCAAATCCCTCAAGAACCATAAAGGTAAATCAGCANNATAAATATTGTTAACAACTATTTCATTTGCAGCAGAAGAGTTACTGAATATACCTTTTGAATTATCCCAAAAGGTTTCCAATATTGCCGACAGACTAAAATCCAATTGTGAATCATGTATGTTTGGGAAAAAGGCGGAAAAGCAGGGAAGCCGCAGAAATAACGGTTTTAATACAGCAACTATATTCCATATCAAGTAAGGTATTAACAAAGTCTTCACTCTATTCTTTAGTTTCTGCAGATATTTATCTCCTGTTAATTCTCCCCCAAGAAAGAATACGAAACCAGAAATAAAAAAGTATATAGGTACGCTTTGTCCTCGAAGGAAAGCGTTTATAAAGTAATTCGTTTCCAATAAAATCGGGAAATCATCCAATGATACAGAATTCCCTTGTATAGTAAATCCATCTGTACTGAAAGTGTGAATTGTCAACACAACCACAGCCAAAGGAAAACGTAGCAAATCCAGGCTCTGCGAGCGCAAATCATTTTTTCTCATAAAACTTTTTATATTATATCTTTTTTATTCTATAAAGCCAACAGGCAAGTGCAATTTATTTATAAAGTTATGGCGCAGACTCAATATAGAAGTGCAAAATCATATAGCATTATCATCGGTTGCATACCGGGACTATCACATGACGCAAGGTTTATCACAATCCCCCTTTATTACCGATACAATATGCGCCTCGCCGCTTCTATTATCGTGTCTATGCCCGACAGCATATCGCTTTCCGTTATGCCCACGACTATATCGGGGGCTATCCCATGTTCGGTTGAATTCCCCTCCGCATCGTACATGGGGCAAGCGGAGAAGCGTACTCCCCAACCGTTGGGCAGTTCGGCGGAATAAGGCATTCCCGACCCGCCGCCGGTTGTATCGCCAACAATCGTTCCACGCGGAATGCGATGCTTGTATTTTGCATCTTGATTAAGGGCACAAATACAGCGGCGTTTGGTAA
>WFLX010035486.1_pt1 | contig 25329 bp, 16 predicted proteins | sample 4967041 | NCBI WGS metagenome assembly WFLX01 (sample SAMN12857096, study PRJNA449069) | gut metagenome | isolation source: stool from male and female vole | host: Microtus ochrogaster | place: USA:Florida | collected 2017
TCGTCACGACCCGTTTCGGCAACGTTCTGGGCTCAAACGGTTCAGGAACCGACATTCTTTTGATGCGCGCGATATAGACCCGCGCGACCTTTGGGAAACTTATTTGCCGGCGTTCAAGACACTTGTAGACGCAAATGTAGGGCAAGTGATGTGCGCCTACAACAGAGTGGAAGGCGAACCATGTTGCAGCAACAAGCGCCTGCTTCACGATATCCTACGCAACAAATGGGGATATGATAAGATTGTAGTGTCTGACTGCTGGGCAATCCGCGACTTTTTCCGTCCGGATGCCCATGCCACTCACCCATCGGCGGTAGAAGCAAGTGCTGATGCTGTGGCTTCGGGCACCGACCTTGAATGTGGATCTGCATATCAGAGCCTGCGGCAAGCTTACGATAAAGGACTTATCTCCGAGGAAGCCATCAACACGAGCCTTATGCGTCTTCTTGAAGCCCGCTTGAGCCTTGGCGAACTTTTCGGCGACAATGACTGCGAGTGGAACTATCTCGGACAAGCTGACATCTGCAGCCCGGAGCATAAGGATTTGGCTCTTGAAGCAGCCCGCAAGTCGATGACCCTGCTTAAAAACAACGGCATTCTCCCTCTTAGCACTGACACAAAAATAATGGTGATGGGGCCGAATGCGACCGATACTGTGATGCAATGGGGCAACTACAATGGATTCCCTACACGCACCACAAGCGTGCTTGAAGGAATCAGAAATATCACTCCAAATGCAAAATACCTCAAAGGTTGCGACCATGTGAAGAACAACAATACCGTCTCCACTTTCGACATGCTTTCGAGCAACGGACACAAGGGCATCACAGCTACTTACTGGAACAATACTGCCAAAGAAGGAGAGCCAGTGGCCACTGAGATCATCAACTTCCCCATCAACAAGAGCACTGGAGGCGCTACAGTTTTTGCACCTGGAGTGAATCTTGAGAATTTTTCAGCTACATACTCTACAGTCTTCACTCCGGAAGAAAGCGGGGAATACTTCATCAATATGACAGCATCAAGAGGATTGAAAGGACTCTCAATTGATGGAGAAAGAGTAGCAAAGTCATACGGATCAAACCCCACCAACGATTATGCCTACGCTATCCAGGCAGAGAAAGGCAAAAGCTACAATATTGAAATCGACTGGGTAAATGACCGTCAAGGAACTGCAGTGCTTAAATTCGACATAGGGAAAAGCACAGAATACGACACCAATTGTGGCGATGCAGATGTCGTAGTTTTCGTAGGGGGCATTTCTGCTGCTCTTGAAGGAGAAGAGATGCCAGTGACTGTAGAGGGATTCAGAGGTGGCGACCGCACCACAATCGAACTTCCCGCCGTGCAACGTGAACTTATCAAAAATCTCAAACAGCAAGGAAAGAAAATTGTATTCGTCAACTGCTCAGGGAGCGCTATGGGTCTGACTCCAGAAGATGAAATCTGCGATGCAGTGCTTCAGGCGTGGTATCCCGGAGAAGCAGGGGGCCAGGCAGTTGCAGAAACTATTTTTGGAATCAACAACCCGGCTGGTCGCCTCCCTGTGACATTCTACAAAGATGATTCTCAGCTCCCCGACTTCGAAGACTATGATATGGAGGGACGCACTTACCGCTATATGACAGAAAAACCTCTTTACGCTTTCGGCCATGGCCTCAGCTACACTACATTTGACTATTCTTCCCCGCAGGCAAAAGGAGGCAACGGCAAGCCAGTCACCCTGAGTGTGAATGTGAAAAACAGCGGCGACCGAGATGGCGACGAAGTGGTGCAAGTCTATATCAAAAATAAAGCCGACAAGTCGCTCAATAAGACCATGCGCGCTTTCCGTCGTATCCATCTCAAGAAAGGAGAATCCCAAGACGTAACATTCAATCTTGGCCCGGATGCATTTGCTTTCTACAATCCAGCATCAGGAGAATTGGAAGCAACACCTGGAGAGTATGAAATAAGTGTCGGAGGAGCATCAGACAACACTCAAAATATAAGCATTAAGTATTAAGTATTAAATATTAGATATTAAATAGGATGAAGAAAGGGATTATCTGGCTGATAATGACAATCATTGCTTTTTCAGCAAATGCTGGAAGGCTTAAGACGATGAAGATTTTGAAGGAGGGAGATTTTATGTCACCTCCTTCTATTCGCCTTGGCAGTGATGAAAGGGTGATCATTAGTTTTGACGAATGGAGCGAAGACTATAGCGATCTTCAGTATCGACTCGTACATTGCGATGCCGACTGGAAGCCATCCGGCCTCCTCGAATCTGAATATCTCCATAGTTTCAACATTGCTGATATTGACGACTGGGCATTCTCATCAAATACGTTTGTGCATTATGTCAACTATAAGATTGTAGTTCCAAATGAGGACATGGCTCCTCTTCTTTCCGGCAATTATATTCTCCAAATATTCGAACGAGACAACCCAGATGAGACCTTAGGCGAAGCACGCTTTTCTATATATGAACACTCAGCAGATTTAGATGGAAAGGTTACGACACAGACCGACCGCGGGATGAATACAGAATGGCAACAACTTGAACTGAAAGTGAAGCCCACTGAAGTCACAATCGATGATCCCTACTCAATGCTGAGGGTAGACATTACCCAGAATAATGCGCCTTATACTACCTCTACCCTACTCACACCATCACGTGTAGAGGGGAAAGACATTATATACTCTCACATGCCTGAACTCATATTCAAAGCTGGCAATGAGTTCCGCAGATTCGAGACAATACGAACTAACTATAATGACATGCATGTAGACTCGATGCGCTTTCTAAGCCGTAACTATCATGCGTGGCTTACTCCTGACACAGAAAGAGAATCGAAAGAATATAGCTACGACAAGACACAGCAAGGACGATTTCTAATAAGGGAATACAACTCTACTGATTCTGATTTGGGTGCAGACTACGTGACAGTACATTTTTTTCTCGACACTCCTGAGGCGATTGATGCGGATGTATATGTGGAGGGGGAATTCACCGGCTATAAGCACGACGATGCAAGCCGTATGCATTACGACTATACAATCGGTGCTTATCTTCTTGAGATGCCACTTAAGCAAGGAAGCTACAACTACCGCTACGTGGCTGTGCCAAGAAGAGGCAACAGAAAGCCTGATCCAAGCCTTATAGAAGGCAATAAATACGAAACCCGCAATGAATATCGTGTTCAGGTATGGTATCGTCCCATAGGNGCCCGCTATTCACGATTGATTTCTGACCAAATTTTCTAAATAAATGATACAGATTAACGACACATTGGTTTCGCTCGATGTAGTGGAGCGTTTTTTTGAATGCGATCTCGACACTTGCCTTGGAGAATGCTGTATTGAAGGAGACGCAGGAGCCCCGTTGCTTCCAGAGGAGAAAGAGCGTCTGGATGCACTGCTTCCTGAAGTAATGCCTTATCTCTCGCCTGCAGCACAAGAAATAGCTCGTGAACAGGGAGCCTCATACGTCGACGAAGAGGGGGATCTTGTGACGAGCATTGTCAATGGCAAGGATTGCATATTCACTTGCTATGCACCTGGAGGGAAGTGTCTATGTGTGCTTGAAAAGCTCAGACGCGAAGGGCATAATGAATTTTTCAAGCCCATCAGCTGCAGTCTATATCCTATCCGACTTAAGGATTACGGTGGAATGACAGCTGTCAACTATCATCGCTGGAAGATATGCAAATGCGCTGAGATATTGGGAAGGAAGAATGGCGTCAGGGTATATGAGTTTTTGAAAGAACCATTGATCCGCAGATTCGGAGAAAGATGGTATGAAGAATTGGCTTTGACTGCCAAAGAATGGCTTGCTGCTTCGCAGAAGGGTTAAGGATCAAGAGTCAAGAGTTAAGAGCCAAGGGTCAGGGGAGATCAGTCGAAGATGTTCGAGAGCTGCTTTTCGAGGTCGGAGCTGGTGATGTTGGTTGTCATTACTCCCTCTTTTGCCACTGAGATATTGCCCGTCTCCTCGCTGACNACAATGCATAGAGCATCGGAAGCCTGGCTCATGCCGAGAGCTGCTCTATGACGCAGACCCAGATGCTTCGGCAGGTGCATATCGTGGCTCACTGGCAAAATGCANCCCACTGATATGATGCGTCTGCGGGCTATGATCATTGCGCCATCATGAAGAGGTGAGTTTTTAAAAAATATATTCTCGNTAAGGCGTGTGTTGATGTCAGCATCAATTATATCACCAGTCTTCTCATAGTCGCCCAATGGCACCTTACGTTGTAAGCAAATCAGAGCACCAGTCTTTGATTTTGACATAGACAAGCAAGCATAGACTATTGCCATTACCAAGCCATGATATGACTTTTCATCCTTTGGCCCATGATGAAAGATTCTCTTCAATTGACTCAAATGTCCATGCGAACCAATATCGATAAGAAACCGCTTGATTTGATCCTGGAATAAGATTACAAGGACGATGAGACCTATGCTCATAAACTTATCAAGGATAGTACCCGTAAGTTTCATATCGAAAATCTCAGCCGCTACTACCCATATCATAATGAAGAGAAGCACGCCATAGAATAGGCTGATCGTGCCGGAGCTTTTCATCACTTTATAAAGATAGAAAAGCAATGCACCGACAATAAGGATGTCTATTATATCTTTTATTCCGAAGTCAATCATGATTCTTTATTATTCAGGATGGGTTGTCAAAAGAATAACGTCGCGTGCTTGGACGGCTGCCGCTACATCGTGGACCCGTAAGATGGAGGCTCCATGGAGAATCGAATACGTATTAAGTGCAATAGAGCCGGGAAGAGCATCTTCAGGAGTAATGCCAAGGGGTCGCCATATCATCGACTTGCGCGAGATTCCCACCAATACGGGCAGCCCAATCTTGCAAATCTCATCGAGAGATGCAAGTAGCTTATAGTTTTGGGCTGCATCCTTTGCGAAGCCGAATCCTGGATCGACAATAATGTCGCAGACTCCACGCTCTCGAAGCTTACGGACAGAATATGCCAACTCTGTGATTACATCAGCCACGACATTGTCATACTGAGTAAGCCGAGACATTGATGCAGGAGTGCCACGCATGTGCATCAGTATGTAAGGCACCTTGAGTTCGGCTACTGTATCAAACATAGCCTCATCAAGACTGCCTCCAGAGATATCATTGATGATATCAGCACCGGCTTCCACACATCGGCGAGCTACGGAAGCACGAAAAGTGTCGATTGAAATAATTGCATCCGGCCATTCCCGACGCACAATGCCAATAGCATTAAGAAGACGGCGAAGCTCTACCTCTGCCTCTACTGGCTCAGCACCTGGACGAGTGCTACAGGCACCGATGTCGATGCAGTCGGCACCCTCATCACGTATTGCAATAACACGGGCAGTGATGTCATTGTCGTCTTCAACTCGACAGCCGGCGTAGAAGGAGTCGGAAGTCACATTTAGAATTCCCATAATCCACGGGCGACGGAAGTATAAAAGCCTCCCGCGGATATTGATTGAAAGGTCTTGATCATGTTTCATACCGCAAATTTAGTATTTTTTTGGCAGTTACGGAAATTTTTTGTAATTTTGCATCCGAATTTGCAATCGCTGGCAGGAAAGGCGCGAGAGTGGCGCCTGATAAAAGGATACCTGTTATGTTGCAGATAATAACTAATCAAATATACTACAATGGATTTAATCAAAGTAGTGGAGGAAGCATTTGCTACTCCCAAGAAAAATTTCGACACATTCGGTCCTGGCGACACAGTGACTGTCGCATACCGAATCAAAGAGGGCAACAAGGAGCGTATCCAGCAGTATCGTGGCGTAGTGATCCGCATCTCTGGCCATCAGGACAAGAAGCGCTTCACCGTCCGCAAGATTTCTGACGGCATCGGCGTAGAGCGTATCTTCCCAATGGAATCGCCCTTCATCGAATCAATTACAGTCAACAAGCTCGGTAAGGTGCGTCGTGCTAAACTTTACTACCTCCGCAATCTCACCGGCAAGAAGGCACGTATCAAGGAGCGCTTCGTAAAGAAGGACAAATAATCTTGAACTGACTTCTTAGAATAAAAATCGGACGGAATATTATTCCGTCCGATTTTTATATATAGTTTCGAGATTAAACTTTACAAACTTTCATTCAAATTTCTTGTCAAATTCCTCAAAATGTGTTAACTTTGCAGTTTGAAACAGCCCGGCTATCATCCGGGAATCAGTACAAACTATGCAAGACATCCGCAATATAGCTATTATCGCTCACGTCGACCACGGTAAGACTACCCTTGTCGACAAGATGCTTCTCGCTGGAAATCTTTTCCGCGAAAACCAGAATGCCGGTGAACTCATTCTCGACAACAATGATCTCGAGCGAGAAAGAGGCATCACAATTCTCTCTAAAAATGTAAGTATCAATTACAAGGGTACCAAAATCAACATTATCGACACTCCGGGGCACGCTGATTTCGGCGGGGAAGTAGAGCGTGTGCTCAATATGGCCGACGGCTGCTTGCTTCTTGTCGATGCTTTTGAAGGCCCAATGCCCCAGACTCGTTTCGTGCTCCAGAAAGCAATACAGATGGGGCTTAAGCCTGTAGTAGTGGTCAATAAGGTAGATAAGCCAAACTGCCGCCCCGATGAGGTCAATGAAATGGTGTTCGACCTGATGTTTAATCTCAATGCCACAGAAGACCAACTCGATTTCCCTACCATCTATGGAAGTGCCAAAGAAAACTGGATGAGCACAGACTGGAAGGTACGCACTGACGATATCACGGCAGTCTTGGATGCAATCATCGAGAATATTCCTGCTCCCACTCAGATTGAAGGAGACCCCCAGATGCTGATCACAAGCCTTGACTATTCAAGCTATGTAGGGAGAATTGCAGTGGGAAGAGTGCACCGTGGCACTCTTCGCGAGGGTATGGATGTGGCTCTATGCAAGAAAGATGGTAGCGTGAAAAAGCAGCGCATCAAGGAGCTCCATACTTTCGAGGGTATGGGTAGAAAAAAAGTGACAGAAGTCAGCTCTGGAGATATATGCGCCATCGTGGGTCTTGAAGATTTTGAAATCGGAGATACAATATCTACTATAGAAAATCCCGAACCGCTCCCTCGCATCGCTATCGATGAGCCGACAATGTCCATGACATTCACCATCAACAACTCCCCTTTCTTTGGGAAGGATGGTAAATATGTGACATCCCGCCATATCCACGACCGCCTGATGAAAGAGCTCGACCGCAACCTTGCTCTTAGAGTGAGCAAGGGAGACACTGAAGACAAATGGATTGTCTATGGCCGAGGAGTTCTTCACTTATCGATCCTTATCGAGACCATGCGTCGCGAAGGATATGAACTGCAGGTGGGTCAGCCCCAGGTGATCATCAAAGAAATAGAAGGGGTGAAATGTGAGCCAATCGAAGCACTTACCATCAATGTGCCGGAAGAATTCAGTTCAAAAGTTGTCGATATGGTGACTCGCCGTAAAGGAGAAATTGTCAGCATGGATACCCAAAACGATCGAATCAACATCGAATTCCATATCCCTTCACGTGGCATTATCGGACTCCGCAACAATGTGCTGACCGCCACGGCTGGCGAAGCTATTATGGCTCATCGTTTTCTGGAATATCAACCATGGAAAGGGGAAATTGAACGACGCACCAACGGCTCGCTGATTGCTATGGAGGCCGGGACAGCCTACGCTTACGCCATTGATAAGCTCCAGGACCGCGGTCGCTTCTTTATCTTCCCGCAGGATGAAGTATATGCAGGTCAGGTAGTGGGAGAAAATGCCAAAGACAAGGATATAGTAGTCAACGTGACTAAATCCAAGAAACTGACCAACATGCGTGCCTCGGGTGCTGATGACAAGGCTAAAATTGTGCCTCCTGTCGTATTTTCACTTGAGGAGGCGCTCGAATATATCAAAGAAGATGAATACGTGGAGGTCACTCCAAATCATCTACGTCTCCGCAAGATAATCCTTGATGAGAACGAACGCAAACGTGCCAATCGAAACGAAGGATGAAAAATCCTCTGACATCAAAAGAAAGAAGAGGGCTGGCAGCCGTAGCGGCTGCAGCCCTCTTATGCATTTCATCCGGCTTCATATTTCGTAGTTGCAGCTCTTACAATCGTTATAGATACAATAATTCCTACAAGATAATCTCTGAAAATGACAGCATAGACGGAGATAAGGACTCCATTAGCACAGACAGCTCCTTACCGTTGAAAAATGCTGATAAGCGCAAGAAGAAGAAGTCAAACTCATCCGAAAAGAAGAAGACCGGAAATTCTTCACAAAAAAAGAAGGCTGAAAAAGTGTATCCTACGAGGGATCCTCTTTCTCAGCCTTGTGATTAACGTTGGGCCAAATTTACTTATACTGCTTGTCGATAGTGGGCGAAGCACTACGGAAAGCTTTCATGACCATCCCTACCGTACTGCCAATATATGTAGGGTCGGCACTGTAGTATTTAATTCCATCAGTATCGTAGAAATAGCCGGATATATCCTCATTTACTGCAACTGTTGCACTCTCATGTCCGGGATACTGCACGAGTTGGCAGGGAAGTCCCAGAGCGTTCCAAAGAAGATAGGAGAAAAAGATAGCACGGTCTTCGCAGTCATTCTTGTCGTAGATGAAATTCTCCTCAAGGAAGTAGGGCTTCTCAAAGCCATGGAAGTCCTGGTCAGTAGAATAATTGAATCCCTTATGGCAAAGCGACATCAGAGCATTGACTGCCTCACGGTCGCTCTTGCCGGCAAGCTGATCTTTAAGCTGCGATACTATGCTCTCCCTGAGCTTACTGTCTACCCATGATGAGGCAAAGTCGCCAGTAGGCATCTGGGGGTAATGATGAAGTATCTTCTGGATGTTCTCGTTCACTTCTCCTGTCAGCGAGAGGTTGCCATTAGTGAGATTAAAGCTCTTGGCTTTCATCGGCAAGCTCAGTCCCGTAAGGCGTAGGTCGGAGGTCTTTCCTAATGCATTCGAAGGGAGATTGCACGTCATAAGTCGCATTGACTGTCCCTTTGGAGGCTGATATCCTTCAGGATAAAGAATGGTATATTTCCTTCCGTCTATGGTCTGAGACATCGTAGAGTAGACTACTTTCTGATCGAAAGGCATCATGACTGTGAAGATATTGTCGAGCTTCAACAATCGCGCATCATATCCCATATTGGAGAGAAGGAAATGCACTGCCGACATACGGGCATTGGCATCTGAATCCTTGAATTTCTGATTGACAAATGACTCTGCGAGCCGGAATGTGAGATAGCCATTGAGTCCGAGTTGCTGAGCAAGGCCAAATAGCTGGCGTGCGGTCTCCATTCCCCCTTCTTGGTCGGCCATCTTCTTCCAGTGAGCACCAGTCTCTTCAGGACCGGCAAGCGTCTTGCTGATTTTGAAATCTATTTCAGGAATNAAAGCNTCNATACCNTANAAATCAAACATAAAGTTGTCTTGATTCTGTGGGACAGTGAATGTCTCCACTGTGGCATACCCACTTTCCTCGACTGCTCTTTCAAGATCTTCAGGCTTCATCCGACGATCAGACATGTCGATATTCACGATACCCGACTCTCCGGGATTAGGAGCTGCGATCTGGCCGGGGAATGAACCAAAGGCAAACCCTGGGTCAGGCAAGCGCAACACTGCAAGCTCATAGTTGCTTTTGCCAGCCACTTCCGCCATGACAAGCGCTGAAGCCGTAGGGCTTTGTGCCATTGTCTTAGGCATTGAGCTTCCTCCAAGGCCTGAAACATCGATCTTCTTGCTCGGGACATCTATCTTCATATCCCCATATCCAAAGCCTGCCACCATCTCCCTTGCTCCTCCAGACGGAGCCGCCGCAAGAATACCCGTAAGACTTGCGTCCGTAAACTTAGGGTCGGGAAGCTTAGCCACTTCTGGTTGGGGTTCTGGTTCCGGGACGGCAGGTATTTCCGGGAGTGCTTCCGGCTTGGGCTGGGTATATGGACTTTCTTCCTCCCAGAGAGGTTCAAATTCGTGCCATTCTCCATTCAAGAAATCAGCATAATGCTCAAGGATACGCGACTTAAAATTGTCGTAATCGCTTAGAATCTGCTGGCGGAATTTATTATATTCTGCAGAAGGCGACTGAGACAAAGCCCCAGTCGCCCCTATGAGAATGCAACCAGATAAAATAGTGATGCATTTACGCATTTCTCAAATATTTTTATTTCAATGGCTCATTGACAAATTCAGAAACTTGCTTTGCATAATCCTGTGCCAGATTAGTCTCAGCTGCGGCATCCTTAAGAGCCTTCTGCCGACGTGCCAAAGCCTTGTCTTCATCTACGAGAAGATACATACGGAAGTCGTAGGTGCCATCAGCATTCTTCTTCACGATAGTGAATGACTCCTGAAGTTCACCTTTTATTTCTTTCTGAGTCAGACGCTCGTAAGCAGCATAGAAACGTGCAAATTCTGGATCGTTTTCAGTGTCTACTTCATTGCCGTATGCATCGGTCACACTACGACCCTTGATTTGAGAAACTGCTTTAGAGGCATACTCGGACATAGCGGAAGTAAGACACATCTGTCGACCATTATTCTGTGATTTTGAATGGCCATTGCCCATTTGCTCGGTAGCACCCATTTCCATCTTTGCAAAGTGCTTGTAGAGTGCATCCTGAAGGGGGAGACTGCCCATTATATCATAGCCATCTTTCTTAAGCTGTTTTGCACGATCTTTTGCGTTCTTATTGCAAAGTTTCTCCTGCTTGGGAGTAAGTGCCTGCTGAGCTACTGCTGCAGGCGCGATCAGGCATAGCGCCATGATAAGCATAATAATCTTTTTCATTGCCTTTTTTCTGTTTAAGTTTGAATTGTTGGTTTGTTTTATCTCTAATGCATTTGATGATGACCAAATCCTTATGTCAATTTATTATTTTGACCAAAATAGAATCAGATGGTTTAGTCATATTCAAATTTTCTATCTGTGTTAGGGCTGACACTTAGATTTATTACTTTCATTCCCATCTCTTCGTCGGCGCGCCTTAACTCGATCATCAGTTTGTTGAAGTCGCGAGTAGACATTGTTTCAAGTCCGCCATTCTGAAGAAGATTCCACGCTCCCTTTCGGAAGTAATTGGGTGAGTAGACCACGTATAACCTGTTTAGTGCCAGTTTATCAGTTGTGATATATAGGCCGTCTCCCGGCATTTCCCCTAAATTCCCGCTTGGACGATTCTTGTCAAAGAGGATATAATCAAATCCCTTGGTCAATGTGGCTTGAGCCGGGGTGCTTTCGAATGGAAACATCTTATACACCATACCGTCTTCATCTTCCAGGCAGACCATTACAAACACATCGCGCTCGGGACTTTTAATATAGACATATATATCTTCTGAATCTTTAAATTCTGACCTTACTGATCTTTTATCGGGTGCCGACAAAGCATTCACTAATATTTCTGGTGCTTTGTTGGAAAGCTTGCGTCCTCTTCCCGACACCTTGCAAGTCACCACGGGGGCACCATTCTCAAAGCGCTCTTCGTATTGAGGAGTGCCTGTTGTGGCTATCCATTCGCCTCTAACAGTGCTCTGAGTGCTCGAGAGGAATGCCATCTTTTCCTTATCGTTGATGATCTCATTGGTCTGCACCACATCTTGGCTGACCAAGGTGCCAAACTCATTGCGAAGAGCTTCATTCTGTGCTCCTTCAAGAGCTTTCTCCTTAGCTTCTACCATCGACATGCCAGGGTGTCCGTAATAGGTATATGTTCCGGATACGGCTTTGTCATCGGCAGCAAAAACAGGAATTGCCTTCGCGGCCATCATAATGATGGCCGCGATTATTGAAAGAATTCTTCTGTTTATGGTCTTAATTTCTTTGATTTCCATGTGCCAGAAAGTTTACCTGTTGCTTTATGTGTAGGTGTCTGTGCTCTATGATTGATTTCCTGAGAAGTCCCGGAAACCTTGTCAGTGACATAAGAAGTGATGTCTTCGAGAGTTGCTCCACCCTTGGATTCTTGAAGTTTCTTAAGAAGCCAGTAGGTGAACATTCCGTGGTCCTTGTCTTCGTATGGGAAAGCTGTTTGCTGCGCAGAGGCTGCTGACAGCACAAACACATTGCCAGCCGGCTCTACTTCCTTATGACGGATAGCAACACCGCGGGCAGCTACTACAGGAGTGTCCTTCTGTCCTGATTCTCTTGAAGAGCCAGAGAAGCATGCATCCATAAAGGCGTAAACCGAGGCATTTGGAAGTTTGCCAAGGCCGTCATACACCTCCTGAAGCTTGATCATTGTCCTTGAGTGTTGAGGCTGAGCATCCACTGGCATCAAATAAGCATCTTTCGTGTCGTTGTCTGGGAGTCCATGTCCTGAATAGAAGAGAATGACGTCTACGTCTTCCGGGCGGTTGGCAATGCGGCCCTTCAGATTTTCAAACTCACTCCAGNAGNCGCCGGAAGTNGCGTCAGTAAGGAATACTATCTGCGACTTAGGAATGCCAAGAGTCTTTTCGCAATATTCATTAAAGGTCTGACCGTCATGAAGTGCAGATGCGACATTTGCTACATTCTTGTAGTTCTCGTTTGCCACGATAAAAGCGTAGGTGTTAGTATTCTTCTTGCCTGTCTCCGGAATATCCTTATCTACATCTGAAGTCTTGGCAAGAATCTTGGTGTCAGAAGCCTTAGTAGAAGTGTTCTGGGCGGTATAGGCCTGTTTCAGATAATTGTCGAGATTAATCTTTACGTCAGGAATCTGATAAGACGCTGATTTGCTTGAATCATAGGAATACGACTTGCCATTGGCTGTCTTGAAAGTGATGGAAGCAATTGCAAGCTTATCATTGTCGATCATATAGCGTGGAGCGCGGATTTCAACATTATTATTAGTCCAAGCGCTTTTAAACATTTCNGCTTCTTTATTTTTCAAAGGCACCTTGATTGTGGCATCTCCGTATGGAGTCGTGATAAGATAGGTCTCGTTGGTGGCATCGTAGGGTTGCAATTCAAGGTCACGAGGCACGAAAGAGAAGGCATACTTGTCAAGGTATTCTTTTTCTGCCTGTGTCTTGAACTTCTGATATTGAGCCTGAAGTCCACCTTCTGTGACACGCTTCTGATAATCATCAATCTTCTCGAACTCTCCTTTTTTAGCCCAATCGCCAAGTTTTCCTTCTATGTAAGCTTTGGCAAATTCCTGATAAGATGGAGCAGATATTGCTGAAGTTGTAGATTGGCCTCCACCGCTTACTCCAATAGGGCCGTTCATCACTTCTGCCACATCGCCCATTGCCAAAGTCTTTTCGCCAAGAGCTCCAAGGCGGATATTGATATCATCGAATTTTTCCTTATTGTCGAGGTATCCGTATGTGATGCCAAGAGCNCGAAGATATTGCCTGTCGTTTGGCTTGGTAGCCAAGATTTGTTCAAGATACTGGGAAGCAGACTCGAAATAAGCACGGCTTTGACGGCGATTTTTCTTTGCCACTTTTTCATCTTCTTCCATTATAGACTTGTTGTAGAAGTCTACTCCAAGATTATAATAGCAGGTGGCGATGCGCTGAGTATTCTCAAGGCTGTTGGGATGAAGTTCGGCTATCTGGTTGTAGATATCAAGAGCCTTTTTGTAGTCGTGGGTTGACTCATACACCTGTGCCTGCACATTAAGGAGCTGTTCATCCCCTGGTTTCATAAGAAGAGCGCGGTCGAGGAGAGGTTGCATGCGGTCGGCATATCCTCCATCAAGGCAGCACTGGATGCCCATAGCGACGAGCTGATAATCGTCTGGATAGAGCACGGCAGCATTGCTAAGAGTATTGAGCCCCTTAAGGTAATCTTTGGTGTTGATACAAGCCTGCCCCATGAAAGTGCTCACCTGATGGCGCATTTTTTCCTCTCCAGTGGCAAGATACATCTCAAAGTAATCCTTAGCAAGGTCATAATTGCCAGAATTATACGAATCGGAAGCTGCTACATACACCAAAGTAGGGAAGTAACGTGGATCCCTCTTAAAATCGCTATCTGAGAAAATAGGAAGACGCTGGGTGTCGATATAGGCTCTTGCAAAGTTAGCAAGCTGGCGTTGGTCGCCTGCATTAGAAAAGAAGAATGCTCCTTTCAGCAATTGCCCATTGATGTCGAGAAGCACGTTTTTCACCTGGTGCCTCTGCTCTTCATTTTCAGCAAGCTCGAGTGCTTTGACAGCTGTAAGATATAGGTCCAGGGTCTTTGTATAGAGAGAAGACTCCTCTTCTCCCTCATATTGAAGCTCTTTTAGAATCTTATATTGATCCGTCATCGCATTCAGGGCAATCTGGGCAGGAGAAAGCAAATCTTCTTCTCCTTCTTGAAGTCCACTTTCGTCAGAAGGCTGAATTTCTTCCGTAGATATTGGATTTTCCGACACAGATTGTCCTTCCGGAGTGTCTCCAGAAGCATAAAGGAATCCTGCAGTAATAGCTGCAGCCAATGTTAAAATCGTTTTTAGCCTATGTTGCTTATTCATTTCTTAGGAATGGTTGAGTTGTTGAGTTAATGGTTTTTATGATGAAATATTCCTTGTTCCCTGACCGGGGATCAGTCCGACCAGGGATTATCTATTTAGAATGCATCTACGAATGTGAATTCGATAGTGATACGGCGGAATTCAGAACCCTTTCCTTCGCTTACTCCGATATTGTAAGTGTAGCGGGTGTCCATATCTTTCAGACCTTGTACATTGTTGTCCAAGTATTCCTTCACACCATAAGCACGCAAGAAAGCAAGCTGCTCGTTGCTCTTGATGCCCTCTTTCTGAGTGACGGTCATGGCACTCATCTTATTGTCTTGATAGATAGGCTCATTTTCGATATCTCCGTAAGCACCGTCGTATGCGATTGTGTTTCGGATAGGAGTTGCATCAGCAGTTCCTGAGATTTTGACGTTAAGTCTCTTACCCTGCTTCACATAGTTTGAAAAGTCTCCTTCGAAAGCATTCTTCACAATGTTGAGCATTGAGGAAGCTGCCCCCGACTGCTCGGCACGATATTTGCCAGGAGCAAAGTCTTCTTGCGCAGAGAATTCAGGATCTACTTGATACTCAAAGTTGACATTGTAGTTCAAAATCTTATTGCCGTTGGCATCATATTCAGGGATAACTTCTGAATTCACAGCAATTTGAGTATGGTCGGAGATAATATTGTCTTTCTTAGCCTCCTGCATCACTTGCTCTTTAAGCTCCTCAAGCTTGATTTCCTCCATCATCTGCTGCTGAACGAGTTCGATAGACACGACATTGTCGTTGTTCATGAAGTTCATTGGCTTGCGGTTGAGGTTATCATAGATATATTCAGCACCAGTATTCTTATTGGTAAACTTAGCGTAGATAAGCTCAAATGAGTCATCGTCGAGCAGGCCGTATTGCTGCTCGCTGATGGAGAGGTCGTTGGCAGAGTTGATGCCTCCGAGATCTTCACGTGGCATTGGGAGGAAGATTGTGGGCATATTGTCGAAGTTGACGGCGAGCACCCCATTGTCGGCATCATACTGGCCAAGACTTACTGTCGACATAGCGGTAAGGTTGCCTGCAAGGCTGGTAGATATTTCATCCTCAAAGAGGCGGCGCTGCTTTGCACGGGTCTCATCGTTGACACGGAGTTGATACTCTTCCATTGTCTCGTTTGGCATCTTCTTGAGCCACTCGCTCATCTTCATATCCACTTCGTCGCTCACGAGCTTTGCATAATAAGGCTCGAGCTGAAGGCGGCGGGCACGTATGCCGGCATTTGTAGCAGCAGCCAAGACAGGGTTGTCGGAAGCATCTACAATAAAGAGGACATCACTGATAGTGGCATCAGGCACCTCAAATATGATACGGTCTTCAGGCTTCAGGAGATTGATGACAGTCACCTTATCTCCATCAGCTGCTACTGCGAGGTATTTGCCATCGAAGTTAAAGTCGCATGCGTAGCCATTGTCAAGGTCTTCAATCATCAACCTTGCATTGAAAGTCCTGGTGTCGTATATTTCCACCATGCCGTCGGCAGTCAGCACAGCCATGTCTTCGCTCGATTTGGAGAATACTACATCTGTGACTTTCTCGCCAGGGCTGAGAGTGCGGCGCATGGTCTTCTCCTCAAAGTTCATAACTTCCACCTTCTCATCTCCAGCGGCAGCCAAGAAATAGGCATTGGGGCTGAACACGAGCATATCAGGATGGCAAGTGAAAGCTGGGAGCTGTCCGCTTGGTTTGAATTTCTTAGTTTCGAAAAGATAAGTTCCGGTTTCTGTGGCTACAGCCAATTGGCGTGCATCCGGGGTGAAAGCTGCTGCCAAAGGAATACCATAATGCTTGGCGTCAAAGCTCATCAGCTTCTGCGCCTCTCCGTCAGTGGTGTAAGTCTCAAGATAATACTTACCTTTCTTGTCTTTTTTCACGATGGCAACATTAATGCCTGTAGGGTTGAGGGCCATCCGTTGGATACTGTCTTTGCTGGATATAAGCTCCAGACCCAAAGTATTCTGCACTCCTTTTGGTGTGGCAGCCATGATGGCAGAATACAATGATTCAATCTGCGTTATTGGTTTCGCCGACTTAAAACTGTAATCACGTTTGAGCACGGGCTCTTCTGTGTCATCTTGAGCCCATGCTCCTAATGGGCTTAGCATCGCGCATAGGAGCGCTGGAATTAAGAAAATCTTTTTCATAACTTAGTATTCGACAAGTCTTGAATTTGCTTTTAACGTGCAAATTTACAAAATATTTGAATTATATGCAATGTTTTCTACTAAAAATATCCTTTTTAGCATATTTTTATTGTTTTCTCTACTATTCTCATAATATGCCTTAATAAAAAAAATCCAGACCACTATGCGAAGTCTGGATTTTTCTAATTTTATGTTTTTTCTGTCACCTTTTTAGAATCAAGGCACTCATTGGAGCTACGTTGACATTACCGCTCATGTCGCCAAGCCCAGCTTCCGGATCTATTTTTCCATCTTTCACTGCTGCTTGCCAGATGCCGTTTGGAAGCTCTACACTTTGCGGCTTGTCGCTGCCGTTGAAAATTACCTTGATTTCATTCCAAGAGTCGCCGTTGGCGTTGTCCTTGAGAGTATAGGAGATTAGATTGGGTGTCTTTTCTGAGTCTATCTCGTCAAATTCAAGGTGCTTTGCAATTTGCTCGGCAGTGGTCATGCGGAATGCAGGATGCGCTTTTCGCAAGGCGATGAGGCCTTTATAGTAGTCCATCTGGTCGCGGTTAGCACTCTTAAGGGTCCAGTCGATAGCATTAATGGAGTCAGGGCTATTGTAGGAGTTGTGCACGCCTTTTTTATCTCGGAAGATTTCTTCCCCGGCAAACATGAATGGAGTGCCCTGAGAGGTAAACACTATGGTTTGAGCCAATTTTGCAGCTGCCTTTCTTTCTTCGTCAGTAGCATCAGGCATCGATTTGCGAAGTTTATCCGTCAACATCAGGTCATCGTGGCAGCTGACATAGTTGACAATCATTTCTGGTGATGTAGCATAAGGGAATTTGGAATTATTGCCCTTCGAATAGTCTACCTGGGGATGTGCTGTAGCTGCTACGATACCAATCTTAACAGTCTCCTCGTTGCCTGGCTTGCCTGTTGCAAAACCACGGTCTTCAGCATTGGAGTAATGTCCCTTCACAGCATCGCGGATATCGTCGGAGAAGACAGCGATGCCTTCCATTTTTGCTACATTTTCTTTCAAGGCTCTTTGATCCGCGGGGAGCGGGGAGTCGCCTGCAGTCCAACCTTCTCCATATACGAATATGGAAGGATTGACTTTTTTGAGCTCTGCAGCCACTTGATTCATGGTTTCCATATCATGGATTGCCATAAGGTCGAAGCGGAAGCCATCGATATGGTATTCATCCGCCCAATACTTGACCGAGTTTATGATGTAATCGCGCATCTGCTGGAGGTCGGAAGCTGTCTCATTGCCACATCCGGAAGCATCGCTATAGCTTCCATCGTCCCAATGGCGGTGGTAGTAGCCGGGAGCGGTGAGCTCGAAGTTAGAGCCGTCGTTTTCTGCTGTGTGGTTGTAGACCACGTCCATGATCACACCAATTCCTGCGTCATGAAGAGCCTTAATCATTTCTTTCATCTCCTTCACTCTTGTAGCAGGGTCGGAAGGATTAGTCGAATAGCTGCCTTCCGGAGCATTATAGTTCTGGGGATCGTAGCCCCAGTTGTAGGTATTATTCTGAAGGTTGGTCTCATCTACTGAGTTGTAGTCATAGCTTGGAAGGATGTGAACGTGGGTCACTCCGAGCTCTTTCAGATGGTCGATGCCTGTCTTTTGTCCGTCTGGAGAAGTAGTGCCCGCCTCTGTGAGAGCAAGAAATTTTCCCTTGTTTGTAATTCCGGAAGTGGGCGACATTGAGAAGTCGCGGTGATGCATTTCATAGACTATCACATCTGTGAAATTCTCTACTTTCGGACCTTTGTCTTCAGCCCAACCTTCAGGGTTGGTAAGAGAGAAATCGATGATTGCCGCACGTTTTCCATTTGCCCCTACAGCCTTTGCCCACACTCCGGGAGTCTCATCGAGCCATTTACCCTCATGCTTCACCTTAAAGGTATAGTATTTCCCATAAAGCTGTTCTGGCTCGCTTGCAGTCCATGTCCCATTCTCTTCATTGAATGTCATAGGAATGGTCTTATAAGGCTCTCCATTGAGTTCTGTCTCATATAGATTGAGGTTTACTTCTTCGGCCTTTGGGCTCCAGAGCCGGAAATGCGTCCCTGTATTGTCTATGGTAAGTTCCAGATCATCCCCATTGTAGGTAGGATAGTTTTCAAATTGCCTGTCGTAAGCGCTTCTCGTAGATGTCGCTTTTTGGCATGAAGTCACGGTGCCTGCCATCAGAAGAGCGGCAGAGAGCAATGTCATGGTTTTGTTCATGGCTGTCTTATATCCTTAATTATTAAAACATAATATTCAAAACTTTGCAGTCAAATGTGTCATTCATCCGTTTCCTTTCCGATATTTGTCGGAAGAGCCAGCTTCCACTTCCTCCAGAATGCTGAGATATGAAGCGTATCTCGACTCTGCAATCTTATGCGCAGCCACTGCTTCTTTTACGGCGCAACCAGGTTCGCCGGTATGGTGACAGTCGCTATATTTGCAATCATGGGAAGCCTTGAATATTTCCGGGAAGAAATGCCCAGTATCTTCAATTGTGAAGTCGATTGTGCCGAAACTCCTCACCCCTGGGATGTCGATGATTTCTCCTCCGTATGGAAGATCAAGCATTTCCGAGAAGGTAGTGGTATGGGTGCCGGTGTGATAAAGTTCGGAAATTTCACCTGTGCGAAGATTCAATCCTGGGATAAGCGCATTGATCAGTGACGACTTTCCCACACCGCTGTTGCCTGCCAAGAGAGATATATTGTCGGCTGTCTCCTCTCTAATGGCATCGAGTCCGAACCCCGTGGCTGCAGATACTATAAAGGTTGGATACCCCAAGGAGTCATAAAGATATTTCATTGCCTCTCCAAGTTCTCGATCCTCGTCGTCCCACATGTCGCATTTGTTTAGTATCAGTCCGGCCGGGATTCGATAAGCTTCTGCAGAAGCCAAAAAACGGTCGATGAAAGTCAGTGGAACAGCGGGCTCCTTCAATGTCACTACTAAGAAAGCTCTGTCGATATTTGCTGCCAATATATGAGATTCTTTAGAGAGATTGGAGGCTCTCCTTATAATATAGTTATGGCGGGGTAGTATTTCAGTGATATACCACACATCGTCGGTAGCAGGAGCGGTCATGACATGGTCGCCTACTGCAACAGGATTAGTGGTCCGTATCCCCTTGATACGGAAATTTCCTTTGATGCGGCAATTCACAATTGTGCCGTCGTCAAGTCTTACATCGTAGGCACTCCCGGTGTTTTTTACTACTAAGCCCTGCTGAGCCTCCGAAGTGAGTGCCGCTATCTGTCGTTTATTTTTTTTCGCCATACAATCTAATAACAAACAAGAAACCCCAAATCCTAAAAAATCGCAAAAAAAACTTCAATAAGCGAAACTATCATGAGCTGATTGAGTCATACAGTTTGCGGTAAAAGGGATGACGTGTCAGGGTAGCTACAGAGCCAATGATAATGAGCTTCATGCGGGCCCTCGTCATGGCGACATTCATTCGCCTGAGATCGCGAAGGAAACCTATATTGCCCTCTTCATTGCTTCTGACGAGNGAAATTATGATGACATCACGCTCCTGACCTTGAAATCCATCCACAGTGTTGATAGATATAAGATGGCGGAAGGGACGGAAAAATGGTGTTCTCTTGATAAGGCCTCGCAAATATTGCACTTGTGCACGATATGGAGAGATAAGCCCGACGTCTATGCGTTCGTCTAAGAAACGCTGCTTGCCAATTTTCTCAATATAGTTGCGGAGTGTGAGGACAGAAAACTCTGCTTCGTCGCGATTTATTCTGCCATGGCTTTCTCCGGCGAGAGCTTCTTGGAATGAAGGTGCATCGGAGTCTTCATCGATTGGGCGGCTGGGAAGTCGCCCTTCAATATCGGTGTCGATCCATTCTATTGGAGTGTCGAAATCCAGGATGCCACGATGGCGCACTTCGGGAGCCGCAGTCATGGCTCCATTATAAAACCATTCATTGGAAAACTTCATTATCTCATGGTTCATGCGATATTGCATTGTCAGAAGCGTTACTGCTTCCGGATGATTTGNGACAATTCGCTCCNTAAGCGACTTACCGAGCCCTCCTTTCAACGCTTCGAATGACTTTACGGTAGGTGGAAGCTGACAATGATCGCCGGCAAGCACTACCCTTCCCGCTCTGCGCATAGGAATCAGACTTGCAGCTTCGAGAGCCTGTGCAGCCTCATCAATAAAGAGAGTGGAGAAGCGCATTCCATCAAGAAGCCTGGAGGCACTTCCTACGAGAGTAGAGGCAATGACATGAGCTGAATTAAAGAGATCCTGATTGATTCTGATTTCAAGTTCTGTCGCACGGCTTTTAAGTCTGTCCATCTTCTGATGCCATTGGTCGGAACTTCTACGCTTAGCAGAGCGTAGTTCCCGTATGGCTTTGCGTATGCTCCAAAGGTCGGGATAGTCAGGATGCGATTCAAACCGACGCTCATACGTGAATGAAAGCATCTTGTCGTTGACACGTGATGGATTGCCGAGGCGAAGCACATGCACTCCCCTATCGACCAGCCGCTCGCAAATCCAATCTACTGCCATATTGCTTTGGGCGCATACGAGCACTTGCGGTTCGCGACGCAGGGTCTCAGCTATTGCCTCAACAAGTGTGGTGGTCTTTCCGGTGCCAGGAGGGCCATGGACCACAGCGACATCTTTTGCACAAAGCACTTTGTTGACCGCATTCTGCTGTGAAGGATTCAAGTAAGGGAAACCGAGGGGGGCAAAGCTAAGTTCAGTAGCCTTACGACGGGAATAAATAAGGTCTCGGAGTTCTGCAAGACGTCCTTTAGCATTGATTGTGCGGTCGATGGCTTCAAACATGGTGCGATAAGACGTTTCATCGAATGAAAGCATCACTCCCGCAGTTTTGGCAGAAGAAATTCGGCTGACGTCTGCGCTTTCTGGTATAGCGACCACCATACGGTCGCCATCGACAAAACTTACGATGCCTGTGAATGGAAACGAAGGTGTTAACTCATCATCAGATAGAATGAAGAATGCTACAGGGCGTCCATATTCGAAATTATGATCGTCTTCTGAATTGCTTTCTTGGCGGAAAATCTCAACTACGCGCTGATTGAGTGAATTATAAAACGAGCGGCCTACACTTATATTAATCCAAGCATTCCCCCGATCAGCAAGCCGAGTGAGACCGATGCGGGCTGAAAGCTCTGAAAAACTACGTTTCTCTTCTTCGTATTCTATTTGAAGGAGGCGTCTCTGCTCCTGAAGTGACTGAATTACTGAAATCATAATGCAAAGTTAATAAAAAAATATGATGCAAAGTCCTTATCGCTCCAATATGTTGTAGAACATACCTTAAGAAGTCCGAAATAAGAGATATAATTTGTAATTTTGCAATTCCTGACATCTTCATTACCTGACATTAAAAAAATTTTTACCTAAATCAATATTCAATTAACCTAATGATGAACATCAACAGAATCATTCCGAAGGCGATCATCGCATTGATAGCGATAGTCGCCTTGGTCTGTGGTCTATCAATGAAGGCGCAGACTTTCAACAATGAGCCCACTGTGGCATTCTGGCCTATGGACACAATGGATGGGTATGAATCCCCGACAGTCTTAAGTCCGGAAGGAGCATTCTCAGTGGCTTCGCTCGACCTCAATGGAGTTTCAGCAGTCGGCACAAGTGGTGTCGATTGGTGTGAACACAAGTTTATCAAACTTCAGACTGCCAACGGCGAGAGCGATGCAGTGAAATGGACATTGAAACCTTCAAAAGGACTCACATTCACGCCTGCAAAGATTTCTGCCTACATCGCGAAGTTTGGCACCGACGCATCCGCACACAATGTAGTGGTGACAGGAAAGACAGCAGAAGGAAAATCGATCGTGCTTGGCACATATACATCGGCGCGCAACAACCGCCAGAAAGAAGATGATGCGCGTGGCAACGAAGACGACTATGCCCAGCATTTCACAATTGAACTGACTTCGGAACAGCAACTCGAACTCGCCACCACCGAAGGATTCGTGCTTGAAATCACGGTAGGCACCAACTCTTCCAAGCAGGGTGGCTTCAGCCAGGTGAAAATTGAAGGCACCATAGACGGCCATACAGAAGACGTTTCAAAATACCCTGTTACTGTTGCTGCCTTTCCAGAAGAGGCTGGCACAGTTGCCATCCGTCCTCTTGCTGATGAATATGACGAAGGCACAGAAGTGACGCTTGTGGCTACTGAGAAATTTGGCTACGACTTTGTCAGTTGGACAGATGCCGAAGGCAACGTGCTTTCTGCGACTCCAGAATTCAAATATACAATCAAACGCCCTGAATCACTGACAGCCAATTTCAAGGCTGTCAATACATATTCGCTATCCACGAGCGTAACATCCGGAGCCAACGACTATATGGTAAGCTATGATCCCGCTCCGACAGTAATTGACGGCAAGAATATGTATGAAGCAGGCACAGTCGTCACACTGAAAGCCGCATCCAATCCTATCCTTACCTTTACCAACTGGAGCGACGGACAGACTTCTTCAGAAATCTATGTGACAATGGATGAAGATGTCAATCTGACAGCTGAATATTCTGCTCTCGATTTTATAGTAGGCTGGGATTTCTATCGTCAAGGGGCCAACGGTCGCCCTGCAGATTTCGCATACGAAGAAAATGATGCTGTCACTCTCAACCTTCGCAATGCCGACGGAGACAATCAAGGATGGCTTGACAAGAGCCAGCTCGCTGCCGGCGGATATGAGGGGCGTCCGGCAGCCGTCAACTGGCGCACAACAGGGCTTGGCGATTATTATTGGCAGACTAAGTTTAATGCTTCGGCATTCAAGAATATCAAGGTGGTGACCTCGATGGTCTTCAACTATAATGCATATTCTAAGCAGAACGTGGAATACTCTCTTGATGGTGAGAATTGGGAGACTATCGGCACTNTCTCTCTGGAAGGAGCCAAAAACTGGGCTGATGCAGAATTTGCACTTCCCGCATCTGCTGACAATAAAGCTGAAGTATATCTTCGCTGGATTTCAGACAAGAATTCTGAAATAGCTGGCACTACTTCTGACAACGATGGAATTGCCCTGGGGGCTTCCTTCGTGTATGGAGAAATGGAGCTGATCAATGATGGCAAGGCCCCTGCCCTCCTCTCCACAGTGCCTGCAGAAGGAGCTACCTCTGCTTCTATCAATGGCAAGATTGTATTGAACTTCAACGAGAAGGTCAAGATTGCCGAGGATGCAGTTGCAACTCTTGGAAACAATACACTTAAGGGAGAAGCAAGCGGCAAGTCAGTGATCTTCACTTACAAGAATCTTGCATTCAATACTCCATACGAGTTCACGCTTGCAGCCAACAGCGTAGCTGACCTTACAGATAATTATCTTGACACTCCTGTCAAGATTGCATTCACTACTCGCAACCGTCCTGAAGTGGCAAAGGCAACCCCCGACTTCATCGTGCCAGACGATGGAGATTTCCGTGCAGCCATTGCGGCAGCAAATTCCCGCGAAGACAAGACACGCAGATATCGCATCTTCGTTAGAGATGGGGAATATCTGATTCCAATGGATGAGGAGCACCCTGTCAACGTCAATGGCGGCACATTCCCAGATGTCACTTTAAGACTTAGAGCCTCCAACGTGTCTATCATAGGCGAAAGCATGGAAGGAACTGTCATCGTCAATGAAGTGCCTGATATGGATGGAATCGGAAGCCACCCGATGGAGGGTATCGGAAATGCCGATCTTCTACAAATCCAGTCAGGAGTGAGCGGGACATATTTCCAGAACATCACTCTCAAGCATGGCATTTCTGATGCACGCGGGCGCAACATCGTGCTTCAGGATAAAGGCGACAAGACAATCATGAAGGATGCTTGCCTATGGGGATATCAGGACACTTATACTTCCAACAACCAGAATGGCCGCTATTACTTTGAGGGTGGAGTGCTCCGCGGGCGCACTGACTTCCTTTGCGGTAAGGGNGATGCTTTCTATAATGGAGTGACACTTCAGATGTGTGAAAGGGGCGGCTATTTGGCTGTGCCTTCCGTACCCAAAAAGTATGGCTACATCTTCAAGGATTGCGAGATTACAGGCGAAAACAGCACTATCGACGGCAACTATACCCTTGGTCGGCCATGGGGCAACGGAACTCCTATCGCTCTCTATATCGACACAAAGATGACTGTGAANCCATCNGCCATCGGCTGGAACGATATGGGCGAAGACGGCTTCCCGGCTCGCTTTGCAGAATACAACTCAATGTCAGCTTCTGGCAATGTGATTGATCTCTCAGAGCGCAAGAAAAGTTTCGGCAAAGGCAATCATTCCAACAATCCTATCCTGACAAAGGAAGAGGCCGATGCACACGACTATGCGACAGTGATGGGCGGTAATGATGATTGGGATCCAGCTATGGATTGCGAGCAGGCTCCTGCAGCTACAACACTTAAGTATGATGGCAATGCTCTCTCATGGGACGACAACAAGTATTCACTCTGCTGGGCAGTGTATGCAGATGATAAGCTTCTTGGATTCACAAAGGAATGCAGCTATGTTCCATCAGTCAATGCTGATGTATATGGCGTAAGAGCGCTCAATGAAATGGGCGGCCTTGGAGAAATGGTGACAACAGAAGGCTCCGCCGTTGAAGCTATCTCTGCAGATGGAGAAATCTCCAATGTGAAATACTAT
>WFLX010034546.1_pt1 | contig 25315 bp, 23 predicted proteins | sample 4967041 | NCBI WGS metagenome assembly WFLX01 (sample SAMN12857096, study PRJNA449069) | gut metagenome | isolation source: stool from male and female vole | host: Microtus ochrogaster | place: USA:Florida | collected 2017
GCTATGAACTCATTCATAAATCATTTGCTTTTTCTTGTCTACCGAAGCCTTAAAAATCGGGTTGAGGTTGGAGCCGTATTCAATTAGGTCAACGGTGCGATTAAGCAAGCGCTCCAATGCGTCACGGAGGTCAAAATAATTGCTGACGTAATCAAATGTGACATGGTCTACGGGCTCAAAATCCACAAGCAAGTCCACATCACTGCTGTCATTGAATCTATCTGTGAGGATAGAACCAAAGACTGCAAGCGACTTTACCTTATGCTTCTTGCACAAGTCTATGATGCGTTGAAGATTAAGCTCAATAAGTTTCATGCCACAAAAATAGCGGTTTTATTTGACATATAAACGCCTGGCTATCAAAAAACGTTGAAATCGCGCGTTTTTTCTACTCCCCTATCAATTCGCACAGCAGCCCAGCTCGCGGCGCAGGAATGCTATGGCGTCTTCGTTTTCGGGCACGGCAAGTTTCTTCTTCACCGAAGATTTTCTCACATACACGGATGCTGCCGACTGGGAGGTGACGACGCTTATTTCTTTCGCCGAGAAACCTGCCGCAAGCAGCACGATGGTCTGCTCTTCCTTTTCAGAGATTGCCGAGCCATAGCGGCTGTGCAGCTTGGAGTAGAAGCCGGAGTGAAGATTGTCGACGATATCATACATATTGGCCCAGTTCACCAGCTGGCCGTCAGAGGCAGCGTCGACCGACGATATTTTCCGCAGCATCTCCCGGTTCTGCTCGGTGGGCGCTTCGGCCACCATCTTGATGATGCTCAGCTGCTGAAGCATGGCGCGGCGCAAGGCCTCGCGGCTGTCGCCGGCGGCTGCGGGTTGCCGGAGCTCGTCGACCATTCGCTGCAGGGTCTCGGCGCGCTCCTCGGCATCCACGGCGCGTCGCTTGCGTTTCTGCAGGAGCCACGCGCCGCCGCACACGAAGATGAAGGCGAGCAGCGACACGATCACTATGATATACGTCTTGCGTTCGCTCTGGGCCTTGAAGGCCAGCGCGCGGTTTTCGGCCTTCAGTGCGTTGCGGCGCTGCTTGTCGCGGGTGTTTTCGTCGCGAAGCCAGCGGTCGCGCTGGCTGTTGTACAGCTCGGCCAGGGGCACGATTTTGATTTTTCCCTCGTGGTGAAAGGCCAGGATGTCGCGGATGTGGCCGGCAAAGCTTTCGTAGTAGTTGCGCTCCTCCTTGGGCGCGTCGGCTATGTATTTATCGGCGATGGCCAGCTCCTCCGAGGCTTTCGCGTAGTCTTTGAGGTTCAGGTAATTAAGGGCTTTCCAGAAGCGCAGGAAAGGCATTGCGTCATTTTCGGGGGCGTGTTCTATCACGTAGTCGGCCAGCCGGTTGCTTTCTTCGTATCGTCCGCTCTCCTCGAGCACACCAATCTTTTCATAGGTGTAGGAAAACAGCTCTTCGGCAAGATGCCGCTGCCGCGCGTCGTCAATGAGCTCGTCCAGAACAATCAGCGCCGAGTCGTTCTCGCCCATGAATGTATAATTGAGATACAGCTGATGCTTGTAGTCCTGTTGCATAGTCGCGGCGGTATCAATGCCCATCAGTTGCCGGATAGCCGCAATATTTCTCGCCCCCTCAAACAGCTGGCCGCCCACGGCTATTCTCGACCGCAGCAACTCAATGCTGCAGTGGGGCGGAACATCGGGAAGATTTATCAGGGAATCCAGCAGCGCCAGCGCCCCATGGCCGTCGCCCATCCAGAACCGGTGGAGGGCGTAGAGGTCGCCTGCCTGCAGAAATCGCTTCAAATCTCTGCCGCGGTAGTATTCAAAGGCGTAGCCCGTGAGTGAATCCGCGTCCATGGAATTGTCGCCGGCCTTATGAGCGCCCGCTACAACGACTGCATACAGCGCCCGCAGCGAATCCACGTCGAGGTCCGACGGGTTCACGTCTTCCAGCGCTTTCAGGGCGCTGTCCGGCGACACCGCCACGAGTCTTTCGGCCCGGGCGATAGCCTGTCCGTAGCGCTCCCCGCGCGAGCAAGCCAGCAAGCACGCGGCCACGAAAAGCGGCAGCCATATCCATTTCTTCATATCTGCTGTCGGGCTGGGGTGGGGGTGTCTATTTCCTGCATGAGCTTTACGGCGTCGAGGTAGCGCAGCATGCCTTCGGCCACACGGCGGGCGTCCTGCATGGCGTGGACCACGGTGGCGGGGCGCGCCGTGACGTCGCCGCCGGCAAAGACACCGCGGCGGGTGGTCATGCCGTAGGGGTTGTCGCGGGTGATCACGTAGCCTTTCTCGTCCACTTCGATGCCGTCGGTGGTGCTCACGATGCGGCTGGCGGGCGCGCTGCCCACGGCCATTATCACTTTCTGGGCCTCGACGCGCTGTTCGCCCTCGGGGGTGTCGAGCACCAGGGCGCAGAGGCGCCCGTCGGCATCGGTGAGTATCTCTTTTATCGATGTGTTCCAGCGGAAACGCACGCCTTCGGCCACAGCGTCGTCGTACTCCGAGCGCAGCGCGCTCATGTGGTCGATGTCGCGGTGGTAGAGCACCGTGACGGCGCCGGCGCCCAGGCGCACCGAGGTGCGGGCTGCATCCATGGCGGTGTTGCCGCAGCCCACCACGTAGACGTTGTCGCCATCGGCCACGGGCACCTCTTCGCGGCTGATGTAGCCCTCGCGCCACAGGCTCACGCGGCGCAGGAAATACAGCGCGTAGCGCACGCCGGGGTTGTCGGCGCCGGGCAGCTCGAGGTGGCGCGGCTTGCCCGTGCCGGTGCCCATGAAGATGGCGTCGAAGCCGCGGGCGAAGAGGTCGTCGATGGTGAGGTCGCGGCCCACCGTGGCGGAGCAATGGATGGCCACGCCCAGGCGGGCTATCTTGCGAATCTCGTTGCGCACGACGCCCTTGGGCAGGCGGTATTCGGGGATGCCGAACATGAGCACGCCGCCCGTCTCGGGCTCCATCTCGAATATCTCCACGGCGACGCCCTTGCGCGCCAGCTCGCCGGCGATGGTGAGGCCCGCAGGCCCGCTGCCTATGACGGCCACGCGGCCGCGGTCTTTCTGCACGATGGCCGGCCCCGTGAGGTTCATCATGGAGTCGAAATCGGCCACGAAACGCTCGAGGCGGCCTATGTTGATGTGCTCGCCGCGCTTGCCCAGCACGCAGTGGCCCTCGCACTGGCGCTCGTGGGCGCACACGCGGCCGCACACCGCCGGCAGGTTGCTGCGCAGGTTGATGATGGCCATGGCGTTGCCCAGGTTGCCCATCGACAGCTCGTGTATCCACGCCGGTATGTCGTTTTCCACGGGGCAGCCCTTGCGGCACTGGGGCACCTTGCATCCGAGGCATCGCTTGGCCTCGCGGATGGCCTCGGCCATCGTGTAGTCTTTATTCTCCATAGCAGCTGCAAAGGTACGAATTTTTGGGATAAACCTGCATAATGAAGATGAAAGAAACTGTTTGTCTCCGGGTGGCCGGCGGGAAAGCAAAAGCGGGCCGCACTGTGGTGCGGCCCGCTTGGGGAATGGGTTGCGGGATACGTTACTCGGCGGCTTCGAGCAGAACCACGCGGTAGTTGCCCTGCTCGAGCAGGTTGCGCATGATGTTCTGCACGTCGGCCACGGTGGTGGCGTTGATGGCTTCGATATTGCCGTTGAAGGAGTCGACGCCGTTGATGAGGCTGCCGGAGATGGCGTTGTTCCAGTTGTCGTTCTTCTCGCGGGCTTCGATGGCGTTCTTCACCATGTATTCCTTGATGGGGTCGAGCTCCTCGGCGGTGATGTCGGATGCCATATTGTTGAAGTAGGTCTTGATCACTTCAAGCACTTCGTCGCGGGTCTCGGGCTTCACGGGCACGGGCACCTGGATGAAGGCATTGTGATTGCCCAGGCGACCGAGCTGGCCGTAGGCACCGATGCTGTAGGTGGCGCCCATTTCCTCGCGCACCTTCTTGAGCAGGCGGTTCGAGAGAATCTGCGAGGCCATGCTCAGCATGTTGCGGTTTGCGGCATCGTAGGGCTCGTTGCCGGAGAGGGCCACGAAGATCCAGGTCTGAGGCGTCTGCATGGCGGTGGTGNAGGNGTCGGTGGCGGTGCCGGCGGCGNGCTCCAGGGCAGCGTCGAAGGCGGGCGTGCCGGCCACGTTGGCGGCGTCGGCAGGCAGCGTGGCCAGATACTGCTCCATCAGGGGCTTGNAGGTGTCGGGGTCGATGTTNCCGGTGAACACGAAGGTATANTCGGCAGCGTTGGCCGTGAAGTCGCGCATGATGTTGAGGATGGCGTCGCGGTCGGCCATTTCAATGTCTTCGCTGGTGATCACCTGCTTCAGGGGCGAGGCGAAGAGGCTTTCCATCACGCGTTTGCTGAAGNTGTACTCGGGCTGTGCCTCCTGGTTGCCNAGGATGCCCTTGATGCTGCTCTGTGCGGCGGCAAATTCATCGGCGTNGAGGGCGAAGNCCTTGAAGGTCATGTAGATCATTTCCATCAGTATGGGCAGGTCTTTCATGGTGGTGGAGCCGTCGAAGCTGCGGTAGTAGTTGTCCACGTCCTGCGTGAGCTTCACCTGGCGGCCCTGCAGATACTTCTTCATGTCGCTGTTGGTGTAGTCGCCCAGGCCGGAGTTCTGGAAGGCGTAGGACAGGAACTTGACGCTCGGGGCCAGCACGGAGTCGATGGCGGAGAGGCCGCCCTGCGCTACAGCGCTGAAGAGGATTTCGTTGTCTTTGAAAGTGGTGGGCTTCACAATCACTTTCACGCCGTTGCTCAGGGTGTATTCAGTGGCGTCCCACTGGTCCAGGTGGCGGGTGGCGGCGATGGTGCCGGGCGCGGGCAGGGAGGGAATGAGGGGCTCGCTCTTCATCTCGTCGCGGTAGGGCTCGATGTCTTCGGCGTCTACCTTGGCCACGATAGCGGCCACTTCTTCCTCGGTGGGCACGCGGAAGGTGTCGTTATCCGGCAGCATGGCCATGAACACGCGGTTGTCCGGCGTTACAACCTGCTGCATCAGCTGGTTGATGAGGTCTACGGGAATCATGGCAGCCAGCTGGCTGTACACCTGATAGTCGGTCTCGATGCCGGGCATGGGAGTGCCGTCGATGAACGAGCGCACGATTTCGTTGGAGTAGGCCTCGTTTTCGGTGGAGTTGCGCTCGGCCAGCTGCTTCTCGAGCTGCGAGAGCAGCTCGGCCTTGGCGCGGTCGTATTCGCCGGGGGTGAAACCGCCGCGCTGGGCGCGCAGCAGCTCGCGGTACACTTCCTCAAAGGCGGGCAGCATGTCGTTGCCCTTGACCACACCTTCAATGGCGAAGGCATCCTTGGTCTGGGCTAAGAAGAAGTTGCCGTATTCGCTACGGGCGAAGGCAAAGTCGGCGTCGGGCTTGTTGGACGCCTCGTTCAGGCGGCTGTTGAGCATCGAGGTGATCATGCGCATCACGTAGTCGTTCTGATAGAACAGCGGGGTGTTGCGCATCTCGCGGGGCAGCTTGTCGCTCTTGATGGAGAAGAGGAAGATGCCGTTGCTCTGCTCGGGGTCCTTGCCAATGGCGTAGATGGTGCCTTCGTTGTCGGCCACGTCGAAGTAGACGCGCTCGGCGGCATTTTCAGGCATCTTGATGCCGGAGAACATCTCCTTGATCTTGGCCTCGATGCGTGCGGGGTCGATGTCGCCCACCACGATGATGCCCTGCAGGTCGGGGCGATACCACTTGTGGTAGTAGTCGCGGAGCACCTGGGGGTCGAAGTTGTCCACCACTTCCATGGTGCCGATGGGCATGCGGTAGCCGTAGCGGCTGTCGGGATACACCACGGGCAGAATCTGCTCGATGATGCGCATCTGGCCTACGTTGGTGCGACGCCATTCTTCGTGGATCACGCCGCGCTCGCTGTTGATTTCGTCGGTGTCGAGCAGCAGCGCGTTGGCCCAGTCGTGAAGGATGAGCAGGCAGCTGTCCTGCACGCTCTCGCGGGCGGTGGGCACGCTCGAGATGTTGTAGACCGTCTCGTCCACCGAGGTATAGGCGTTGAGGTTGTAGCCGAATTTCACGCCCACGCTCTCGAGCCAGTCGATGAGGTTGTGGCCCGGGAAGTTCTCCGTGCCGTTGAAGCACATGTGCTCCAGGAAGTGGGCCAGGCCGCGCTGGTTGTCTTCCTCAAGCACAGAGCCCACCTTCTGGGCGATGTAGAAATCGGCCTGTCCTTTGGGCGTTTCGTTGTGGCGGATGTAGTAGGTGAGGCCGTTGTCGAGCTTGCCCATCACCACGGCGCTGTCCAGCGGCAGCTGCGGGAGCTCAGGCATCTGGGCGCTTGCTGCCGTAGCTGCCGCCATGGCGGCGATCAGCAGCATTGCGCTTTTGAAAAATTTCTTCATTGTTGTGTGTGTGATAATATTGTCGTTTCTGCATAATATGACGGCGACTGCAATCAAAAATTACAATCGCCGCTGTTAATTATTGTTAACTGCCGAGTGCGTGCTACATGTCCGACAGCTTGAAAAAGCGATGGCCCAGCTCCGTCATGTACGGCGCCAGTTCGTAGGGGTAGAAAGCCACCCGGATGGTGCCCTGGGCATAGCTGGCCACCTCGTAGGGCTGGAACACGAATTCCACCTCGCCGTCGGCGCTGATCATGAAATTATTGCCCGCAGGCAGCTCGGAAATCGTGGTGGGACCTATCACCGGCTCGATTGCATCGGCGTGGCTCTGGATAGCATCCACGAGAGCCGGCACCTTCGACGAGTCAAACAGGTCTTCAAACGTGAGCACCCGCTCCATGGCTATGCTGTAGTTGAGATAGAAATTCGTGGTCATGCCATGGGCCGCCCGCGGCTGATAGTCGGACGTGGTCACGCAGTACACCAGCAGCTCCGGCGACAGATTCACCACCCGGCCCGTCACCTTGTTGAAGCCGTCCGGCGCCACATCGCCCGGCTCCTCCACCTTCTCAAACGGATATCCGAGCTGCGCCACCGTGGCCTCGATATACTTGTCGATGGCCACGCTCGCAGGAGCCCCCACGGTGTCGAAAGCCAGCTTTACGATGCTGTCGCACAGTGGCTTCACATCTGCTCCGAACAGCTCCACAGGCATCAGCAGGCTCACCGAGTCGGAGAACGTCACATCTTCGTCGGCACCGAACTCGCGCGCAGAATTGGCCAGCGTGTACACGGCGCCGTCCTCCACAATTTCAAACGCGGCACCGGCGTTGTCGCCCGCCTTGCCACCACATCCGGCCAGCGTCAAACCCATGACCATGGCCCCCATCACGATAGACTTCTTCATATCTTATTATTGAAATTTTCAATATAAAACGGCCTTGCCGCCCGTGTGGTTTTTTCCGGCATCACCAAAATTGCTGCAAATGTACGATTTTTTGCTCGTATCAAAAAAATATAGTAATTTTGTGCCACATACCACACATCGGGGCGTAGCGCAGTCCGGTAGCGCACCTGGTTTGGGACCAGGTGGTCGCAGGTTCGAATCCTGTCACCCCGACAAAATCCGTAAAACGCTCAAGGCAAGCACTTTAACTCTTTGCCTTGGGCGTTTTCTGCTGCTCTGCCTGTGCCCACTTCCACCAATCTTTTGGCCTGAATAGTAACAACATTGGCTTATGGCTTCTATGTGATTTAAAGAGTTATGTCTCATCAACTTTGCTGTTTTTAATTGTGTTTTGAATGCATTCCGCAGGTATCATCCACGCCATTCAAATAACATCAAATTAGTTTGTCAACTTCCCGATTTATAAATTATTTAGTGTATCTTTGCAATGGAAATACTTAACTATGTCATGATTTAGTTTTGCGGTATGTCACTTAATACGAGACCAGGGAGCAGAATACTTGTTTTTGATATTATAAAACTCTTCGCCATTTTTCTTGTGGTGTGGGGACATTGTTTAATGCATTTGAAGGTCTATGAGAATTATAACTTGTGGGACAATCCGCTGTACAGGTGGATTTATTCTTTCCATATGCCGCTGTTCATGATGATTTCAGGCTTTTTCAGTGTAAAGACGGGCGACTCTTTCGTGAAATACGCATCCAAAAAATTCCGGCAACTGGTGTGGCCGGCTCTCACTTTTGGCGTAATTTTCATATTTTCATACTTTTATCTTGCAAACAACGGGGCGGGGAATATTTTTAGTACCTACGCAGCTTGCTACTGGTTTTTGAAGAGTGCCTTTCTTTGCACGCTGGTGTATTTCGCGGCCACGCGGTTTCCAAGCCGTAAGGCCGGCTATGCCGTAACGCTGGCGGTGAGTCTTTTCATGCACTGGTATAATGTGAATCTGATGTATCCGGCCTTTCTCACGGGTGTAGCACTGAGCCGCCACCGGGAAGCGCTGGAGAAGAACGCAATGTGGATTGCCGCGGCGGCCGGGGTGGTGTTTGCAGTCATTTTTACGAAGGTGAACGGTGAAGTGATTGCCGAATCCAGCTTGAAGATTTTAAAGTGCCTACGTGAGGGCGGCCCCGAAGTGCTTGGCATTCAGGCGGCGCGATATGCATGCAAAGTGGTACTGGGACTATCGGGGAGCCTGTGTGTAATAGGGCTTTTTGTGGCGGCGGCCAAGCGCTTGCCGTCAACGCGTGCGGGGCGTATTTTGGGCAGCTGGGGCATGCTCACGCTGGGTGTGTATCTGCTGCAGGCAGTTTTGCTTGAGCAGTTGATGATGAAGACGGTGAATTTGGCGTGGATGTCTCCCGGGGTGTTTAACTATNNGGCAACGCCGCTTGTGGCCGCGGGCGTTACTCTTGTGTGCATAGNCATCACCAAGGCGCTTAAATTGANCCCGTGGCTGTCGTTTCTGTTCCTGGGAGCGCNATGNCCGGTCCGGGGCACAAAATGAACATATGGNGGAAGCNANGGGCCGGTTGTGATCGAGGGCTATGTTGTATTTGGGGTGTCACAGCCGCAGGCCCAGACCCAGCATGAGGTTCTGGGGGTCTTTGAAGTTGCCGAGGCGGTAGCCGGTGTTGATGTAGATTTTGTCGGTGACGAATGTCTTGAGGGTGAGCGACTGGAAGAAGCGGCGGTCGCCATGGGGGCAGATGATGTCGTAGCCCAGGCCGGCGTTGATGGTGAAGATGGGCATGTTGAGTTCGGCGTGGGCGGAGATGCCTGCGCTGAGCTGCTTGCCCAGGGGCGGGCGCTCGAATTTCATATTTTCGTCGTAGCTGCCTGATATCCAGTAGGGGGTGATTCCGGCGCTTTCGTCCCAGCGCAGTTGCACGGCGGGGCCCACGGAGAACATGCGGTTGAGGCGGCGGAGGGGTGAGAACACCACGCCGAGCACGCCGAAGCGGCCGGGGCAGAGCTCGCGCTCGGGCGGCACGCCTATGGTCACGATGCGCTTGCGCCAGGCGCCGTAGAGGGTGATGTCGTATTGCCAGCGATGGCGGTCGGCCTCGCGTTCGATGGCTTCGGTGGCGGGGGTAGGGGGCGCGCTCTCACGCGTGGGGTTGAGCACGTAGGCTATGCCCACGGATGCGCCCAGGGTGTTGACGCCGCCGTTGGGGATGGAGGTGTTGCCGTTGGAGTAGTGGCGGGCTGTGGCTGCGAGGCTGAGCTGCCAGCGGGGCGAGAGGCTGTAGTGGAGCTTGAGGGCGATGCCCATGCAGGCCGTGACGGAGGTGCTCACGGCCGTGTTGTATTCGAAAAACTCGTAGTCGCTGTGTCGCCAGCCGAATGCTGCGCCGAACTGCCATTCGTAGCCCAGCCACAGGCGCTCGGAAAGGGTGGCGAGCGGGGCGCCCTGATAGNCGTAGGCGCTCNCGGGCNTGCCCAGCAGCGAGNNGGCGAAAAAGCTGTNGACGCCNAGCCCNATGCCTTGATAGGCGCGCGGAAAGAGGATGCCCCGGCGCGTGGAGGGGTTGAAGCGGAAGGAGGCCCGCAGGTCGGTCGAGAGGCCGGCGCTGATGGCACGGCCGGCGGTGTTGTCGCCGCGCAGGAAGGGGCAGGAATGGGGGACGCCGGCGGCCGACACATCCAGCCCTATGTGCCATTCGGGGGCGCGGGAGGCGGCTGCGGCGATGCTGTCGCCGGCGGCTGCCAGCAGGGCGGTGCACAGCAGCAGCGCACATGGCAGCAGCACTTTACTTAATCTCGTCGATGCGTATTTCATGGCCTGTGGGGTAGGAGGAGGTGAGCTTGTAGTTGCAGATGATGGGGCGGTCGAGAATGCGGTTCAGGAAAAGCATGCTGCCGCTGTAGGATATGGTGCTGTACGTCACCTCGGTGGTGATGGTGGCGCGCATCCCGGCGGCGATGGACACGTCTATCTGCGCGAAGCGGTCAGGTCCGCCGATGTGATAGGCGTGGCCCGGGCGGAGGTCGTCGATGCGGTCTATGCGCCAGCCGTCGGGGCTGTAGACTGGTGCCGGCATGGTGAGCCACATCTGCTCGGCCCAGCGGCAAGAATACTCGGGCTCCACGAGCAGCGAGGGCATCTCGTTGAGATAGGGCATCACGGTGACGTTCTGGGCCAGGGGCGCGTCGTTTTCGACGGTGAGGCGGTCGACGGTCTTGCGCGAGATAGTGGGCTCGGGCAGCTCGTGGGGATAGGTCACGTCCTGGAGCTGCAGAGGCTCGCCGGGGGAGATGTCGATGTCGATGTAGCGGTTGCCGTAGCTGTATTCGAGGCGTATCCGGTCTTTGAGCTCATAGCCGGTGGCGTTGCAGGTGCTGGTGATGTCGAGCATCTTGCCGTGGCGCTCGACGACGAGCTGCTGGCGGTCGTTGTCGAACACTATGCTGCTCACTTCGCTTGCCGGCGAGGAGGCGGGGATGATGCCGCCGGCGGCGTCGTAGTAGGTGCAGAAGCGGGTGTAGTCGCTCGAGATGTCGAACACTATTCTCTCGAGGTCTTTCTCGATTATTTCCACGGAGCAGCTGCCGCCGTCGCCGTCGATGGCGGCGGTGGTGGTCTCGGGGATGTCCGGGCGGTCGATGAAGATGTCGCTGTTGCAGCCGGCGAGGGTGCAGGCCGCAGCCACGATGCATGTGCGCAATATATGTGTCATATCGCCTGCAAAGCTACGAAAAAAAAGCGTGCCGCGCGGGAAATAATCGAAAATAGGCGGCCGGAAATGCCATTTTTTAAGGATTATTTGCTAAATTTGCACGGTAATAACACATGCCGCACCTTGAAAATACAGCAACGCAAATATAGGTGTTTGACTGTCAGGTCCGTAGGCTCCGCGCCTTCCGGCCGGGCTTTAGGTGTGGCCACCGGCATGAAAATAAATATTTAACAACGATATGATCGCATTAGACATTTTCGGAATCTCCAACAACGGCCTTCTGGCCATCACGGCCGCCCTCACGGGCATCGCCCTGGTGGCGCTGGCGCTGTGGATTGCAGGTCTTATCTCGCCCCGGTCGTTCAACCCCCAGAAGGGTGAGGCCTACGAGTGCGGTATTCCCACCCGCGGCGAGAGCATGGCCCAGTTCAAGGTTGGCTACTATCTTTTTGCCATCCTGTTTTTGATGTTCGATGTCGAGGCAGTGTTCCTGTTCCCCTGGGCCGTGCGCGTCCGTGAGATGGGAGTGGGTGGCCTCGTGAGCATCGCAGTATTCTTCGGAGTGTTAGTGCTGGGCCTTGTATATGCCTGGCGGAAAGGAGCTTTGGAATGGAAGTAACGGCCCAGGGAGTGCCCTACGAGGCATTCAAAGACAACGAATATATCGAGTCGCTCGTCAAGGAGCTGCAGGACAACGGCACCAACGTGGTGGTGGGGTCGCTCGACAAACTCATCAACTGGGGCCGCNCCAACTCGCTNTGGCCTCTCACCTTCGCCACCAGCTGCTGCNNCATTNAATTCGNGAGCCTGGGCGCCGCNCGCTACGACATGGCCCGCTTCGGATGNGANGTGGCCCGCTCGNCGCCCCGCCAGGCCGACTTCATCATGGTGGCCGGCACCATCGTGCACCGCATGGCCCCCGTGCTGCGCCGCCTCTACGACCAGATGGCCGAGCCGAAATATGTGATAGCCACCGGCGCCTGCGCCGTGAGCGGCGGCCCGTTCCGCAACAGCTACCACGTGGTGCAGGGCGTAGACCAGATCATCCCCGTCGACGTCTACCTTCCCGGCTGTCCTCCCCGCCCCGAGGCCATGATCTATGCCATCATGCAGCTCTCGCGCAAGGTGAAGGTGGAGCGCTTCTTCGGCGGCGTCAACCGCCAGCAGAAGCAGCAGGATTTCCTGCGCGAGCATCCTGTGGAAGGCGTCGACGACAAGGCCGACTTCAACAGCCAGACCGTGGCCCAGGACGAGGCTCAGGACCAGGCATGAGAGTAATAACCGGAAAGAATATACACATTATTATATAATATGGCAACTCTGCAAGAAATAATTGCCAAAATTTGCCCCACGGCCACTATAGCCGAAGTGGACGGCGCGCCGATGATCACCGTCGACGATGCCCACTGGCACGATTTGGCCAAGGCCCTGCGCGACAACGACGACCTGTCGATGGACTACCTCGTGACCATCGTGGGCTACGACCACGTCGACACCATGGGATGTGTCTACTATCTCATGTCCACCCGCCACAACACCAACCTGGGCGTCACCGTGGCCGCCACCGGCGACCGCACCCAGCCCATGCTCCACACCGTGAGCGACCTGTGGAAGATAGCCGGCCTCTACGAGCGCGAAGTATATGACTTCTTCGGCATCATCTTCATAAACAACCCGGACATGCGCCGTCTCTTCCTCAGCATCGACTGGCAGGGCTATCCCCTGCGCAAAGACTACGACGCATCGCCCGAAATCAACCCCGTGCCCACCGACAACGAGCGCCAGAGCGACTTCACCCAGAGCTGGGTGGAAGGCCCCGACGGAAAGGTCACCAAGACCCAGCTCGAAGTGTTCGGCCCCGGCGACTTCGTGGTGAACATAGGCCCGCAGCACCCCGCCACCCACGGCGTGCTGCGCTTCCGCACCGCCGTCGACGGCGAGACCATCAAGAAAATCGACGTGTACATGGGCTATATCCACCGCGGCATCGAGAAACTGTGCGAGACCCAGGGCTACCCCCAGACGCTCCACTATCTCGACCGCATGGACTACTTCTCGGCCCTCAACTACCACCACGGCCTGTGCATCCTCTACGAGCGTGCCGCCGGCATCGAAATCTCGCGCCGCGCCCAGGTGATCCGCGTGATGATGGACGAGCTGTCGCGCATCGCCTCGCACTGCCTGTTCATGGGCACCTTCTGCATGGACCTCGGCGCCACCTCGATGCTGTTCTACACCCTGCGCGTGCGCGAGCAGATTCTCGACATCCTGGAGCGCACCTGCGGCGCCCGCATGACATTCAACTACGACTGCGTGGGCGGCGTGATGCAAGACCTCGACGCCGGCTTCCAGCACGACGTCAAGGAGCTGCTCAAGGTGCTCCCCGCCAATATCAAGGAATACAACAAGGTGTTCGTGGGCAACGTCATAGCCAAGAACCGCATGGAAGGCGTGGGCGTGCTGTCGCGTGAAGACGCCATCAACTACGGCGTCACCGGCCCCAACGGCCGCGCTTCCGGCTGGGCCTGCGACATCCGCAAGTGGCGCCCCTACAGCATATATCCAGAGCTTCAGTTCGACGAAATCGTGCGCACCGAAGGCGACTCCATGGCACGCTTCAAGGTGCGCCTGGCCGAAATCGAGCAGAGCGCCCGCATCCTCGAGCAGCTTGTCGACAACATCCCCGAAGGCGAGTACCTCGTGAAGGTGCCCAAGGTNCTCAAGCTGCCNGTGGGCCAGTGGTTCCAGCTCGTNGAGGGCTGCCGCGGCGTCTTCGGNATGCACCTGGAGAGCGACGGCGGCACNAAGCCCGCGCGCCTGAAGTTCGCCACCCCGTCGCTGCCCGCAGCCGGCGTGGTCGACCACCTCACCCGCGGCGAAAAGATTGCCGACCTCATCACCATCGGAGGCTCNATGGACTACATCGTGCCCGACATGGACCGCTAAAATTCATCAGCAATAAACCAATAATATCATAAAATTATGTATGATTTTTCGGTAATCACCGATGCGATACACTCCTTTCTCGCCGGCTTCATGCCCTCGTGGCTCACGGTCACGGTGGAGTGCGTGCTGATAGGTGTGGGGCTGCTGCTGGCCTACGCGCTGCTGGCCCTCTTCTATATATATTACGAACGCAAGTTCTGCGCCGCCATCCAGTGTCGCCTCGGCCCGAACCGCGTGGGTCCCTGGGGCCTGCTCCAGAGCTTCGCCGACATGTTCAAGATTCTTATCAAGGAGCTCATCTCGCTCAACCACACCGATAAGTTTCTCTTCGCCCTGGCTCCCTACCTGGTGATTCTGGCCTCGATGCTNGCCTTCGCCGTGCTGCCCTGGGGCAACGGCCTGCAGATAATCGACTTCAACATAGGCATCTTCTTCCTGCTGGCCGTGTCGAGCATNGGCGTGCTGGGCATNCTGCTGGCCGGATGGTCGTCGAACAACAAGTTCACCCTCATCGGTGCCATGCGCTCCGGCGCCCAGATGATTAGCTACGAGCTCTCCATCAGCCTCAGCGTCATCACCATGGTGGTGCTNGCNGGCTCAATGAGCGTGGGCGACATCGTCAGCGAGCAGACCGACTGCTGGTTCATCTTCAAGGGCCACATCCCCGCCATCATCGCCTTCATCATCTACATGATAGCCGGCACGGCCGAGACAAACCGCGGCCCGTTCGACCTGCCCGAGGCCGAGAGCGAGCTCACGGCAGGCTACCACACCGAATACTCCGGCATCCACTTCGGCTTCTTCTACCTGGCCGAGTATCTCAACCTGTTCATCGTGGCCGGCGTGGCCTCGCTGCTCTTCTTCGGCGGCTGGATGCCCTTCCACGTGCCCGGCTGGGACACCTTCAACCACATCATGGACTACATTCCCTCCGTCGTGTGGTTCCTGGGCAAGGCCGTAGTGCTGAGCGGCATCATCATCTGGTTCAAGTGGACCTTCCCCCGCCTGCGCATCGACCAGGTGCTGGCCATGGAGTGGAAATATCTTCTGCCCATCGGCCTGTTCAACCTGGCGCTGATGACGTGCATCGTAGTTTTCGGCTGGCACCTCTGATTTTAAAGACAATTCTACTACAAACCTCCTTCCAGAATAAACTCCAATGAGCGAATTAATCGGTAAAACCGCGCAAGTCATCGGCCCCGTGGTCGATGTGGTCTTCGACGATGGCGTGGAGCTTCCCCCCATCTTCACCGCTCTCAAGATTGAGCGCCCCGACGGCACCGTCATCACCCTCGAAGTAGAGCAGCACATAGGCGAAAGCACAGTGCGCTGCCTGGCCATGGAGAGTACCGACGGCCTGCGCCGCGGAATGNCCGCCGTCAGCATGGGCCACCCCATAGCCGTGCCCACGGGCGACCAGGTAAAGGGCCGCCTGCTCAACGTGCTGGGCCAGGCCATCGACAACCTGCCCGCGCTCAGCGACTCCGACCTGCGTTCCATCCACCAGCCCGCCCCCGAGTTCGACGANCTCACCATAGGCACCGAGATTCTCACCACCGGCATCAAGGTGATCGACCTGCTCGAGCCCTACAGCAAGGGCGGCAAAATCGGCCTCTTCGGTGGCGCCGGCGTGGGCAAGACCGTGCTCATCATGGAGCTCATCAACAATATCGCCAAGGGCCACGACGGCTTCTCGGTGTTCACCGGTGTGGGCGAACGCACCCGCGAGGGCAACGACCTGCTGCGCGAAATGATCGAGAGCGGCGTTATTCGCTACGGCAAGAAATTTGAGGAAGGAATGGAAAAAGACCAGTGGAACCTCGAAGATGTCGACGTCGAGCACCTGCGCGACTCCCAGGCCACGCTCGTGTTCGGACAGATGAACGAGCCCCCGGGCGCGCGTCTGCGCGTGGCGCTGAGCGGCCTCACCGTGGCCGAGCAGTTCCGCGACCAGGGCGCCGGCGGCAAGGACGTGCTGCTGTTCATCGACAACATCTTCCGTTTCACCCAGGCNGGTTCCGAGGTGTCGGCCCTTCTCGGCCGCATGCCCTCCGCCGTGGGCTACCAGCCCACGCTGGCCTCCGAGATGGGCGCCCTGCAGGAGCGCATCACCTCCACCAAGAACGGCTCCATCACCTCCGTGCAGGCCATCTACGTGCCTGCCGACGACCTCACCGACCCGGCTCCCGCCACCACCTTCAGCTTCCTCGACGCCACCACGGTGCTCAGCCGCAAGATTGCCGAGCTGGGCATATATCCGGCCGTCGACCCGCTGGAGTCCACCTCGCGCATCCTCGACCCNAACATCATAGGCGAAGACCACTACAACACCGCCCAGGCCGTGAAGCAGCTGCTGCAGAAATACAACGAGCTGCAAGACATCATCGCCATCCTGGGCGTCGACGAGCTCTCCGACGAAGACAAGCTCGTGGTGGCCCGCGCCCGCCGCGCCCAGCGCTTCCTGTCGCAGCCATTCTTCGTGGCCGAGCAGTTCACCGGCCTGCCCGGCGTGATGGTGCCCCTGAGCGAGACCATCCGCGGCTTCAAGATGATTCTCAGCGGCGAGATGGACGAGTATCCCGAGCAGGCATTCCTCAACGTGGGCACTATCGACGAGGCTATCGCCAAGGGTCGCAAGCTGCTCGACGAAGTAAAGTAAAACCACTGCACAAGCTCCCAACCACTACCACACACAAGCAATGACACTGAAAATCATATCGGCCGTAGAAGTGCTCTTTGAAGGCGAAGTGGCCGCAGCGACGCTGCCCGGCACCATGGGCGCCTTCACGGTGCTCCACAACCATGCCTCGCTCGTGGCCATGCTCGCTGCGGGCAATGTCGTCTACCGCCTGCCCGACGGCACGGAGCACACGGCCGCAATCACCGGCGGCGTGGCCGATATCGACAACAACGTCATAAGCGTGTGCGTCTATTAACAGGCAATGAATATGAAACGATTGCTCATCATACTTGCCGCCNNTTTCGCCATAGTGCCCCTGCAGCTNCNCGCTGCCNGCCACGACGGTGAAGAAAAAGGCGGCATCGACCCCAAGGAAATCATATTCGATCANNTGGGCGACGGATATGGCTGGGAGGTGCCCTTCGACCATCACCACCGCATCCCGCTGCCCTGCATCGTGTGGGGCTCGGACGGCCTGCACGTGTTCTCCTCGGCCCGCATCACCGGCGGCGAGCCCTATCGCGACGGCGACGTCACCTTCGTGCTCGCCGGCAAAGACAGCAAATACGAAGGCAAGATCGTGGAAATAGCCCCGGACGGCAAGGAGAGCCGCCCCCTGGACCTCTCCATCACCAAAAACGTGTGTGCACTGTTCATCTCGGTGATACTCGTCGTGGCCGTGATGCTGTCGCTCGCGCGCTACTACCGCCGCCACGGCCACCGCGCCCCCCGCAAGGGCCTGGGCTTCGTGGAGCTGCTCATCGACTTCATCTACGGCTCGGTGATAAAAAGCACCCTGGGCAAGAACTCGGCCCGCTTCGCGCCCTATCTGCTCACGGTGTTCTTCTTCATCTTCGCCATGAACCTGCTGGGCCTCATGGTGGTGTTTCCCGGCGGCGCCAACCTCACGGGCAACATTGCCGTGACCCTCGTGCTGGCCGTGCTCACCTTCCTGGTCACGAACATTTTCGGCAACCGCCACTACTGGAAGGAGATATTCTGGCCCGATGTGCCCCTGTGGCTCAAGTTTCCCCTCCCCATCATGCCCCTGATCGAGGTGTTCGGCATGTTCACGAAACCGGCGGCCCTGACGGTGCGTCTGTTTGCCAACATGATGGGCGGCCACATGATAGTGCTGGTGCTCACGCTGCTCATCTTCATCTTCGCGGCCGTGAGCGCCGCAGCCGGCGGCGTGGCCACGGCAGTGTCGATGGTGTTCAGCGTGTTCATGCTGCTCATCGACGTGCTCGTGAGCTTCATCCAGGCCTACGTGTTCACGATGCTCAGCACCATATTCATCTCCCTGGCCAACGAAGAACCCCACCACCACGAAGCCCACGAAGCCCACGCGGCCNAGTGAAACTCAATGATAGAATAACAAAAAAACAAAAATAAACCACAACCCATTAAAATCTCAACATTATGTTCGGTCTTTTAGCAGTTGAAGCCCTCGCAGCTCTTGGCGCCACGCTCGGCGCAGGTATCGCCGCCATCGCAGCCGGTATCGGTATCGGCAAAATCGGTGCAGCCGCCATGGAAGCCATCGCCCGCCAGCCCGAGGCTGCCGGCGACATCCGCAGCAACATGATCGTGATCGCCGCCCTCGTCGAAGGTGTTGCGCTCTTCGGTGTTATTGTGTGCGTGCTCGCTCTCTTCGTATAATATCTTTTCCCCCTTACGCCACGAATGAAACTGTTCACGCCTGACTTTGGCTTGATTTTCTGGATGTTCGTAGCATTCGGCGTGCTCTTCGTGATTCTGTGGAAGTTCGCCTGGCCCGTCATCCTCAAAAGCGTAGACAGCCGTGCCGACCTCATCGACAAAGGCGTGGAGTATGCGCAGAACGCNCGTGAGCAACTCGACAAGGCCCAGGCCACNGCCGACGAGCTCATCAAGAACGCTCAGCGCCAGCAGGCCGACATGCTTCGCGAGGCCGACAAGATGAAGTCGCAGATAATCGACGAAGCACGCTCGGCCGCGCAGGTCGAGGCCCAGAAAGTGATGGATGCCGCCAAGGCCTCCATCGCCCAGCAGCAGAAAGAGGCCGAGGAGGCACTGCGCAGCAGCGTGGGCGCCATAGCGCTCGACATCGCCGGCAAGGTGGTGCAGCANACCATGGCAAGCGACAAAGCCCAGCAGCAGCTCGTCGATAAACTCCTCACCGAGATAGAAAGCCAAAACTGAACTCCACAGCAATGAACGAAGGTCTCATACCGCGCCGATACGCGAAAGCCCTCTACGAAGTGGCCTGCGAGAGCTCGCAGGAAACCACTCTCTACGGTCTCATGAAGACACTCCTCGCCGAGGCCGACAGCCAGCCCGCGCTCCAGCGCACGCTCGCCAACCCCTATGTGGCCGCGGCCGACAAAGACCGTCTGCTGACCACGGCGGCAGGCGCCACGGCAGCCGACACCGTGTTCGGCCGCTGGCTCGCGCTGCTCGACGCCAACCACCGCTACGGCATGGCGCCGGACATCGCCCGCGCCTACATCCGCTGCTACCGCGACGAGAAGAACATCTATCCCGTCACCGTCACCTCCGCTGCGCCGCTCGCGGCCGCCGAGAGCGACCGCATCCGGGCCCTCGTTCAGTCCCACATAGGCGATGCCACCATGGANTACACCGAGCGGACAGACCCCGCGCTCATAGGCGGCTTTGCCATCGACATAGCCTCCGAGCGCCTCGACGCTTCCGTGCGCAACACCCTGGAGCAGATGCGCCTGCAATTAACAAAAAAGTAAACCTCCTCAGCACAATCCACTCACACACACAATGATAAATCCAAGCGAGATATCGGAAGTTCTCAAGCAACAGCTTGAAAGCGTCAATGCCAAGGTCAGCTTTGAAGAGACCGGTACAGTACTCGAAGTGGGCGACGGCGTTGCCCACGTCTACGGCCTCGACAAGGTGTGCGCCAATGAGCTTGTAGAGTTTGAAAACGGCGCCAAGGGCGTAGCGCTCAACCTCGAGGAAAGCAACGTGGGCGTCATCCTGCTCAACAANGTCAACGCCGTCACCGAAGGCATGAAAGTGAAACGCACCGGCGAAATCGCTTCCATCCCCGTGGGCGAGGGCCTCTTCGGGCGCGTGATAAATGTGCTGGGCGAGCCCATCGACGGCCGCGGACCCATCGACGGCGAGCGTCTGCTCATGCCCCTGGAGCGCAAGGCTCCCGGCGTGATCTACCGCCAGCCCGTGAAGCAGCCGCTGCAGACCGGCCTCAAGGCCATCGACGCCATGGTGCCCATAGGNCGCGGCCAGCGCGAGCTCATCATCGGCNACCGCCAGATAGGCAAGACGGCCATCGCCATCGACACCATCATCAACCAGCGCAAGGACTACGAGGCCGGCAAGCCNGTCTACTGCATCTACGTGGCCATAGGCCAGAAGGCATCCAGCGTGGCCGCCATCGTCGACACCCTGCGCCGCCACGGCGCCCTCGACTACACCGTGGTCGTGGCCGCCACCGCCTCCGACTCCGCCACCATGCGCTATTTCGCCCCCTTTGCCGGCGTGGCCATAGGCGAATACATCCGCGACACCGGCCGCGACGGCCTCATCGTCTACGACGACCTCTCGAAGCAGGCCGTGGCCTACCGCGAGATTTCGCTCATCCTGAAGCGCCCCTCCGGCCGCGAGGCCTATCCCGGCGATATCTTCTACCTGCACTCGCGCCTGCTCGAGCGCGCCGCCAAAATCATCGACAACCAGGAGGTGGCATCGCGCATGAACGACCTGCCCCAGGCCCTCAAGCCCATCGTGAAGGGCGGCGGCTCGCTCACTGCACTCCCCATCATCGAGACACAGGCNGGCGACGTATCGGCCTACATCCCCACCAACGTGATTTCCATCACCGACGGCCAGATATTCCTCGAGACGGCGCTGTTCAACCGCGGCATCCGTCCCGCCATCAACGTGGGTATCTCCGTGAGCCGCGTGGGCGGCAACGCGCAGATCAAGTCGATGAAGAAGGTGGCCGGCACGCTCAAGATAGACCAGGCACAGTTCCGCGAGCTCGAGTCGTTCACCAAATTCGGCGGCGACATCGACCCCGTGACCGCCCGCGTCATCGACAAGGGCCGCAAGAACGAGCGCCTGCTCATCCAGCCCCAGTACCACCCCATGGCCGTGGAAGACGAAGTGGCCGTGATATATTGCGGCGTGAACGGCCTGCTCGAGAAAGTGCCCCTGGAGAAGGTGGCCGACTTCGAGAAGCAGTTCCTCCAGCTGATGCACGCCAAGTATGCCGACAAGCTCGACGAAATACGCGCCGGACGTCTCACCGACGAAGTCACCGCAGCCCTCACCGAAGCTGCCTCGCAAGTGGCAGCACAATTTTAACGGCTATTAAACACCAAAGATGGCAACACTTCGAGAACTAAAAGGCCGCATCGGTTCCGTGAGCTCCACCGAGAAGATCACGGGAGCGATGAAGATGATATCCTCCGCCAAGATGCGCAAGGCCGAGCAGGCCCTGCGCAGGCTTGTGCCCTTCCGCGAGGGCATCGGCGGTATCATAGCCAATCTGCTCACGGGCGACGCCGAATTTTCCTCGCCGCTGACCGAGGCCCGCGAGATGCGCCGCGTGGCGCTGCTCGTGTTCGGCAGCGACGACGGCCTGTGCGGTGCCTACAACACCAATCTCGCCAAGTATGCCTGCGCCCGCGTGGATGAGCTCCGTGCCGCACATGGCGAAGGCCTCCCCGTCGAGGTCTATGCCGTGGGCTCAAAGATGCTCAAGGCCCTGGCTTCGCGCCTCAAGGAATGCCCGGNCGCNGATGTGCGCGGCGCCGAAGGCGTCGACAGCAAGAGCGACGGCGATGCCGTGAAGGCCCTCCTCGAAAGCCTCATACAGCGCTTCACCGCCGGCGACATCGATGGCGTGGAGCTCCTGTTCATGCACTACCACAGCGCCGGGCGCCAGCGCCCCGCCGATGTGCAGATGCTGCCGGTCGACCCCGCCGCCCTCGCCGCCGAAAGCGGCACGGCACCGGCCCGAGCCGGCAGGCCCTATCTCTACGAGCCCGATGCCGCGACCATTTTCGCGTCGCTCCTGCCCATGCACCTGCTTGCGGTGCTGCAGGACGCCTTCGCCGAAAACCGCGCCTCCGAGCAGGCCGCGCGCGTGATGGCCATGCAGGCCGCCAGCGACAACGCCCGCAAGCTCCTCGAACAACTCCAGCTTGAATACAACAAACTGCGCCAGCAGGGAATCACCACCGAGCTGCTCGACATCGTGGGCGGCCAGGCCCGCGACTGACGTAGCACGTCATATATATACAGTGTAAATCAGTAACTAAATCATAGCATACTCAATGGGTAGCGTAAAAGATTACTTCACATCATTAGGAACAGGCATTGCCAGCCTCGTGAAGGGAATGCAGGTGACCGGAAAGGAAATGGTCACCCGCAAGATCACCGAGGAATATCCGGACAATCGCCTCGACAGCCCTGCAGCCCCGCGCTTCCGTGCCGAGCTCAAGCTCATCTATGATGCCGAGGNCAACCACAAATGCATTGCCTGCGGCNCCTGCGAGCGCAACTGCCCCAACGGCACCATCAAGGTCGAGACCAAGATGGTCGACACCCTCACGGGCAAAAANAAAAAACTCGACCGATACANCTACNACCTGGGCAGCTGCACTTTCTGCCAGCTATGCGCCACCACGTGCCCCACGGGCGCGCTGGCCTTCGACAACGACTTCGAGCAGGCCGTGTTCACCCGCGACAAGCTCATAAAGAAGCTCAACTATCTCCCCGAGAAAGAAGAGCCCGCTCCCACTCCCGAGCAGATAGCCGCCGCCGAGGCCGCCCGCCAGGCAAAGATTGAGGCCGCAAAGGCTGCCGCCGCCAAGGCCAAGGCCGCCCGCGAGGCTGCCGCCAAGGCCCAGGGCGACGCACCTGCCGCACCNGCCGCTCCCGCAGCCCNGGAAGCCCCGGCCGCTNCCGCCACACCCGAAAAATAAAAACACTTAGTATATGGAATCAGTAGGAAGTATCATTCTCTACATCGTCGTCGCTCTGGCGATGGTGGTGTTCTCCGTACTGGCCGTGACCACGCGCAAGATTCTGCGCGCCGCCACATACTTGCTATTCACCCTCTTTGCAGCCGCCTGCGTCTACTTCATGCTCGACTACGAGTTTCTGGGCGCCGTGCAGATTGCAGTCTATGCGGGTGGTATAGTGGTGCTGTTCGTGTTCTGTATCCTGCTCACGAGCCGCCCCGGCCACAACTCGGAGCGCCTAAGCTCTAAATCCCGCGTGCTGGGCTCAATCGCAGCCCTGGCCATGCTGCTCATCTCGGGCTATGCCCTGGTGAGCCGCTGCGCCCTCTATGCTGCCAAGCCCGCCNTCGACACCCCCACCATGCANCAGCTGGGACAGTCGATGATGANCACCGGCNANAACGGCTATCTCTTGCCCTTCGAGGCCGTCAGCGTGCTGCTGCTCGCATGTATAATCGGTGGCGTGGTTATCGCCCGCAAACGTTAAGCCCACACAGTCATGGATATCAAAGCAATAATGCTCCTTGTGCCGGCAATGATAATGTTCTGCTGCGGCGTCTACGGTTTCATCACCCGCCGCAACATGATTGCCATCCTCATCTCGCTTGAGCTCATGCTCAATGCCGTCGACATCAACTTCGCCGTGTTCAACCGCTATCTCTANCCCGAGGCCATGGAGGGAATGTTCTTCACCCTCTTCGCCATAGCGATTGCAGCAGCAGAGACCGCCCTGGCCATCGCCATCATCATCAATCTCTACCGCTCCACCAAGAATATCGACGTGCGCGACCTTAACAAACTCAAAAACTAAAGCCCGATGGACGCAACACTACCTATTCTTATTCTGGCCATTCCCCTGGGAATGTTTCTTGTGCTCGGCCTGGCCGGATGCAAGATGAGCCACAAGCTGGCCGGCGTGCTCGGCTGTCTGGGCATGGGCACCACCCTGGTGCTTGCCTATTACACGGCATTCACCTATTTCTTCAGCGGTAGCCCCGAATTTGTAAACGCTGCCGGCGAGCGACTCCAGGCCGTGATTTTCAACCACACCTGGCTCGCCTTCACCGACAAGCTCGTGATTCGTCTCGGATTCCTGCTCGACCCCATCTCGGCCATGATGCTGGTGGTGATCACCACCGTCTCCTTCATGGTGCACCTCTACAGCATGGGATATATGCGCGACCACCACGGCGTGTTTGAGCGCGGTTTCCAGCGCTTCTACGCCTTCCTGTCGCTGTTCAGCTTCTCGATGCTCGGCCTGGTTGTGGCCACCAACATCTTCCAGATGTACATCTTCTGGGAGCTCGTGGGCGCATCGTCGTATCTGCTCATCGGTTTCTACTACGTTAAGCCCTCCGCAGTGTCGGCATCGAAGAAAGCCTTCATCGTCACCCGCTTCGCCGACCTGGGCTTCCTCATCGGTATCCTCATCCTGTCGTACTACACCGGCACCTTCAACTTCACCGAGCTCACCTCGGCTCCCGTCGAAGGCATGGCCGGCGTGTTCAGCGTGAGCGAGACCACCGCCGAGGGCGTGCGCAGCATCTTCCAGAACAGCGCCACGCCGGTGTTCCTGGGCGGCTCCGTGCTGACGTGGGCCCTCGTGCTCATCTTCATGGGCGGCATGGGTAAATCGGCCATGCTGCCGCTGCACATCTGGCTGCCCGACGCCATGGAAGGCCCCACGCCCGTTTCGGCCCTCATCCACGCCGCCACCATGGTTGTGGCCGGTGTGTATCTGGTGGCCCGCCTGTTCCCGCTCTACCTCATGGAGGTTACGGCCCTGGAGTTCGTCACCTGGGTGGGCGCCCTCACGGCCCTCTATGCCGCCATCGTGGCCTGCACGCAGATCGACATCAAGCGCGTGCTCGCCTTCTCCACCATCTCGCAGATAGCCTTCATGATGGTGTCGCTGGGCGTTGCAAGCCCCGAGTTCCACCACGGCCTGGGCTACATGGCCTCGATGTTCCACCTGTTCACCCACGCCATGTTCAAGGCCCTGCTGTTCCTCGGCGCTGGTGCCCTCATCCACGCCATTGGCTCCAACGACTACACCGCCATGCACGGCCTGCGCAAGTACATGCCCATCACACACTGGACATTCCTCATAGGCTGTCTGGCCATCGCCGGCATCATTCCCTTCNCCGGATTCTNCTCCAAGGACGANATCCTGAGCAGCTGCCTCGGCAACAGCANCTTCATCTNCATCTGGATGTCNCNCGTGGCAGGCCTCACCGCTTTCTNTATGTTCCGCCTCTACTACCTCATCTTCTGNTGGAAAGAGCACAAGATTCCTGAAGGACACCACGCACCCCACGACCAGCCCTGGACCATGAGCCTGCCGCTCGTGATTCTCGCCGCTATCTCGCTGGTGGCCGGTTTCATCCCCTTCGGCAAGTTCGTGACCTGGAACGGCGTGCCCTACGACTTCATGGGCCACTTCGACTGGTCGGTGGCCGCCATCAGCCTGTGCTGCTCCGTTGTGGCCATCGTGCTCGCCACGGCCATGTACCGCAAGGAAAACCCGCTGCCCGACAAGTTCCGCGCCGCGCTGCCCCGCCTCTGGGAATGGGCGCACCACCGCTTCTACTGGGACGAGCTCTACCTGTTCATCACCCACAAGATTATATTCGACCGCATCTGCCGCCCCATCGCGTGGTTCGACCGCCACATCATCGACGGCACCATGGATGCCTTC
>WFLX010297027.1_pt1 | contig 25236 bp, 32 predicted proteins | sample 4967041 | NCBI WGS metagenome assembly WFLX01 (sample SAMN12857096, study PRJNA449069) | gut metagenome | isolation source: stool from male and female vole | host: Microtus ochrogaster | place: USA:Florida | collected 2017
ATTAATCTTCCGTCTGCGATAGAACCTTGTGAAAAGGAACTTTATGACCGTCTGCGTAATGCCGTGCCGATTATTGACGCTGCCCTGATGAAGATTATCCGTCTTACAGGTGGTTTCAGAGTAGTATGTTCGGACGAAAGGTTTCAGCCGGAACTTGATGACTTTCTTGAAAATGTTCCTGTAGGTCTTACAGGAAAGTCCGTTAACACTTTTGCCGATAATTTTCTTGACAATTTGCTGACTTACGGCAGTGCGGTCGGGGAAATAGTGGTTGATTCGTCCGGAAAACGCATTGCAGGTCTGTGGAACGGAGATGTTTCGACGGTTCGTGTTACTTCCGGTGACAATCCATTTATCAGACGTTACGCCGTCAGAAATGATGACGGTACTATAAAAGCTGTTTCAAATCCGGAGCGTATTATGTATGCGTCACTTACCGGAGGTCGTCCGCTTCTGCGTGGCATTCCGGCGTTAAGTAGTATTCTTATGCGTATCTATGAGTGTATCGGACAGAATTTTGACCGTGCCGGAAATGTACGCTATGCCGTTACCTATAAACCACCTTCTGATTCCGGCGATTTCGCATATTCCCGTGAAAGAGCCGTACAGATTGCCAAGGAATGGGCGGACGGTATGAATTCCGCAAAATACGGACAGGTCAAGGATTTTGTTGCAGTGGGTGACGTTGATATAAAGGTAATCGGTGCGGAAAACCAGCTTTTTGATACAAATATTCCTGTTCGTCAACTTATTGAACAGATTATCGCTAAACTTTCAATACCGCCGTTTCTGCTCGGTCTTAACTGGAATACTACGGAAAGAATGTCGTCTCAGCAGGCAGATATTCTCACGTCTGAACTTGAATATTATCGCCGTCTGCTTACTCCTGTGATATGCGGGATAGGAAATTCTTTCATCTGTTCCATAGGTGCAGACGCAGTGTGCAGCGTGGAATGGGACAACATAAATCTTCAGGACGAATCTGTCCTTGCTGAAGCAAGACTTAAAAACGCTCAGGCAAGAGAAATTGAAATGCGTCTTGAAAATCTCAATTAAAATTATTATGGAGGTATATTTATATGTACAATGATATCAAACTTGAAAAGGGTCTTTATAATCTCAGCGAAAAGTCATTTACCGACGCTCTTGAGGAACTTGACCCCTCTGCTTCTTACTGTGGTACACCTATGGAAAAACTTGACGCTTTTGAAAGACAGTTAAAGCGTTTTAACATCAGAATCGCCGGCTCAGACTGTGACCGTGTTGAAAAGTTCTTTTCTTCAACTGAAACGGCTGTACTTTTTCCGGAGTTTGTTACACGCTGTATCAGAAAGGGTTTTGATGAAACTGTTCTTTCGTCCGTATGTGCTGTAAAGACAGTCAGCGGAAGTTCTCAGTATCTCGGCTGTGTGATGGACGATTCAGCAGAGTACAAGGCATCTACAGAAGCGTCTGTACTCCCGACAACTACCGTCAAGGAAAGTTCAAGTGCTACCATTCTTTCAAAGTACGGCAGACTTATCAATGCATCATATGAAGCTGTACGTCAGCAGAGACTTGATGTTTTTGGTGTAATGCTCAGAAGTATCGGCGTAAAGCTTGCCGTTTCAGTGGTAAAGAAGGCTGTTTCAGTTCTCGAAGCAGGTGCAGATGTCATAAATGCTGATTCTCTTACATATAGTGCTCTTGCGGAACTTTACGGAAGTTTTGACTGTTTCAATATGAATACTATAATCGCATCTCCTGAAGACGCTTCAAAAATTGTGGCTATGGAACAGCTTTCAGATACTTCCACAGACGCAAACGGAAAAATGATTCTGCCTTTTGGTTCGGAACTTATAAAGACTTCTGCTGTCAGCAGTGATACAATTATCGGTATTGACCGTAATTTTGCTCTTGAATTTATTACAAACTCTAATCTTGTTATGGAAACTGACAAGCTTATTGACCGTCAGCTTGACCAGATTACAGTGTCAATTACCTGCGGTTTCAGAAAAATTACTGCCGGAGCTGTTAAGGTTCTCAAAATTGAAGAATAAACAGATTATCAGGGGAGCGTATGTAAAAATACGCTCCCTGAATTTTAATGAAAGGACGTTTTTTTATGAATCAGGAAACGCTTGATAAAATAAATAAATTCACACGCAGACCACTTGAAGAAGATGAGGTCTATACTTTTTCCGTTATTCTCTGTGACAACGATATTGACCGTGATTACGAATGTTTTTCAGATGAGGCACTTGAAACTCTCGCTCAAAGCTTTATAGGCAAGACAGGTATATTCGACCACAATCCTACTACCTCAAATCAGAATGCACGTATTTTTGACACCGAAGTGGTTACAGACAGTGAACGTATGACAAAGTACGGCAGTCCATATAAATATCTTAAGGCAAACGCCTATATGGTACGCACCGGCGAAAATGACACTCTTATTGCTGAAATTGACGGCGGTATAAAAAAAGAGGTAAGTATTTCATGCAGTTCCGCACGTAAGGTATGTTCAATATGTGGCTGTAACAAGACTGTCGGAATGTGTTCGCATTTCGGTGGAAGAAAGTACAATGACAAACTCTGTTATTCCATTCTGGGTGATATAACAGACGCTTATGAATGGAGTTTTGTAGCTGTTCCGGCACAGGTTAACGCAGGAGTTACAAAGCGTTTCAGCAGTGAAGATACTGTTAATACCTTTTCGGATTATGATATAAAGTGCGTCAGTGACGAGTTAAAGCGTGATATACGCCGACTTGCTTTTTTCACTGGTGGAAAACCTGCTGTTGATGCAGCTATGATGTCAGCGGAATTTATGAATACAAGTCAGCTTATAGAAATGAAAAAATCGTTTGAAAAACGTCTTTCACCGACGGGTGTTGAAGTTCAGATTATGCCCGAAAAGGAAAACGATTTTTCCGCAGATGAATTTTCAATGAAGTAGGAGAGAACTATGAATATTGAATCCATAAAAACGCTTTTTACTCTTTTTTCGGGAGAGGACGTTTCTGAAACTTATACTCCGATTATAAGTATTGCTATTTCCGAAGTTGAAAAAATGCTCCTGCCTGAATCTGACCCGACAGATATCCGTCTTGACTTTCTCTGTGCTGCTATAGCAAACAACCGTTTACAGCAGATTAATTCTGCCCGTGAGCGTGCTGAATTTACCGTTGCCGGAAAAATGCTTAATGTTTCACAGAATACTGTTCTTTCATATTCTGAAAAACTTCTGCGTGACTATATGAATCTTTGTGAAGATTTGATAAAACCGAAAACGTTCATGTTTATGAGTTTTTCACACGGAACGGGGGAATAATTCGTGATTGACAGCATTATAAGTGAAATTATTGAACATCTTTCACAGAATGGTGTAACTCCTGTTTACAGTGCTTTTGACGCTGTTTCAGTTGAAAAGAAAAACAGAAGTTTTTTTACTATCGTGAATTTGGGTTCTTTTGAACTTCAAACACCTGTTTATTCGGAATTTACCGCTTTTGTGCCTTACAAGGCAGACATTGATATCAATGTTACCGCACCGGAAAATTACCGCATGGAAAAATTATATAACTATTTTTCGGAAAATGTTCAGCCGGCTGTTATGAAATTTTCGGGCATGAACTGTTCAGTAAGAAAAATTTCCATAAAACATGATTCAAATATAAACCGCTTTGTTCTTACTGCGAGACTTTCCATAAGCGGTATGAATAAGTTTGAAAGGGGCAGTGAATGAGTATTATAAATATACGTGAATCCGTCCCTGTACAGATAGGTGATGTTGTTCTTTACTGTGAGAAGTTCAGGGCATCGGGAGTAAAGAATTTTTCTGAACAGAATACCGTATTAGGTGACGAAGTTATTACAAATTCGGGAAAAAAAGCAATTCGTCTCACGTTCAGCGGACGTATATGTGACGAAAATAATCCGGTNGGNNTTATAGTGAATATAAACAGCATNATGGAAAATACCAGTACNTTTGATATAGAATATAAAAACGTGGTTTTCGGACAGTGCAGGGTACAGTCTTTTGTTATAGACGACAATAATGATGATTTCATTTCAGCGGTCGTCACTGTTATATCGACGGAAGCCGGTATGGAAAATGAGGAATCCGTATGAATGCTTATGTAGTTTTAAAAAATACGAAAGGTTTTGAAACGGCGTTTGAAAAACTGCTTTCTTTTACGTTCAGAAAGGACATATATCAGCCTTACACTTCTTTCGGTGCAAAAATTTCATGTGACTTTTATGAACTCGAAACAATCAGTGAAGTGATGTTTTTCATAGATGGAAAACTTGTTCATCACGGACTTGCTGATAATATTACTGTTACAACGTCCGGAGGCAGTGACATTATTTCAGTATCGTCAAGAAGTTTCACGTCCATGCTTATTCAGAACCAGATGCAACCGGGGCTGAAAACAAATATATCAGTAAACAAGCTTATGAGTAGTTTCTATGCACTGCCATATGTAACGCATGAGGACAATTCTGAAACAAGTTATATTTATGTGAAGAACAATTCTAATATGTGGGACGGCATTGTAAATCTTTCATACAAGATATGCGGAACTTATCCATATATAAGAGGAACGAACTGTGTAAGAGTAACACCTGTTGAGAATCCGTCTGAATTTTTATATCCGGACAATAAGATTTTGTCAAAGGGCGTTTCAACAGCAGGACGAAAGCTGATGAGTCACTTTCATATGTCGAATATAAACGAGGAGTTCGGGGAATTTGACCTTGAGGACAGCAGTGTTATAGCACAGAATATTATCCGTCACCGTTTTTTTGACCTTGACAGGCAGTTTCTCTATAATCCACAGCAGGCTCTTGAATACCGTTCAAAATTTGCGTCCCGTGCTTCAGAAAGAATTTTCTGTACATACAGCGGTTACAAGGGCGAAGATTTGTCCGATTTGGCAACTTTCGGATTCGCCTACAACGAGCGTATAGGTGCGGTTACCATAACGGGAAGCAGTGACGGAATTATTACGGAAATAAGCACCTACAGGGACAAGTTTCTGACACAACATGTATGACATATAATATAACAGGCGTTTGCCTGAATTATATTGTTTCATAAGGAGAATATATGGAAAACCTTACCGGAATGAACACCCTGAAAGAGTGTGAAACAGGGCAGGTTGAAAAAATGTCTTTAAGCGGAAAAATGCGTAACCGTCTCAGCGATTTGGGACTTATTGAAGGAACGTGTGTTGAATGTCTGCATAAAACGTCATACGGAGGACTTTCGGCATATCTCATAAGAGGAGCAGTAATTGCTCTCAGAGCAGAAGATACATCATATATAAAAGTCAGACGGATTGAAAGAAAAACCGGTACATGAAATAGTGGTGTTCATAAAGAAGTTTAAGCCATAGTACTTATGATTTTCAGTCAAAAGTGCTATGGCGTTTCTATTGACAATGTAACGGCTTTGATGTATAATTATGACTAAGATAAATCGGAATTTAGAAAGGAGAAATGATAAAGATATGAAATTAAGAAAAACAAAGAAAGCAAAAATAACTCTGCTGATTATAATAATTATCTTGCTTTGTCCTTTTCATTTCTCTTACTCTAAAACAGATGATACATTTCAATACTCGTCAATTCTTTTTTCATACGAACGATTGCTGTTAGGCACTAAAGAACCACATCTTGTTAATGAAAGCATTGCCGTTGTAAATTACAGTATTGAAACAAAAGTGAAAATTTTATTTTTAACAGTATATGACCATTATATAGATTATGAAGCTTGGATTCCTGCCAATTAGTTAGCTAAATTCTGATTTATGCGAGTAATTAAATAAGCCACGAAGCAGTTATCAATAATTGCTTCGTGGCTTAAATTTCTTTATGAGTATCGAATTAAAGTGTATTGATTTTTTTATATCTTTACTTTTTCTGTTGTATGTGATATAATAAAATTAAACATATGAAAGGAATACAGAAAATGATACTTTGTATTGATACAGCTCCATGCAAGGCATGACGGACTGCATGGAGTAATTAAAAAAGCCGTCGTACCTTGCATTTTTGATTATAAATTAATAAATTCAAGGAGCAAGGTATTATGAAAAATATTTTTTATGATTTAAAGTTATTTTTTATTTTATGGATTACACAGTCATTTTCCGCACTCGGCAGTGCAATGACTAATTTCGCACTTGTGATATGGATATATCAGCAAAGTGGTTCAGCACTTACAACAGCTATGCTTACAGTGTGTTCATATGCACCTTATGTGATTATGAGTATTTTTGCCGGAGCAGTAAGCGATAAATGGAACAAGAAAATTATCATGCTTGTCTGTGACAGCTTTGCGGCAGTATGTACTGTTGCAGTAATGATACTGCTGAAAAATAACTGTTTGCAGGTATGGCATCTGTACATTATAAACGCTCTTAACGGTCTTATGAATACCATTCAGCAACCTGCGTCCGACGTGGCGTTAACACTTCTTATACCTGAAAAATATTATCAGAAAACAAGTGGAATGCGTTCTTTTTCAAATTCTCTTGTAACTGTTTTAACGCCTGCCTTTGCGTCTGCACTGCTGGCTTTTGCAGGAATTGAGGCAGTAATTATTTTTGACCTTGCAACATTTACCACGGCGTTTGTTGTTCTGTTGTTTTTTATTGAAATTCCCGAAATAAAAAAAGAGAGTAAAGAAGCGGAAAGTCTTTCACAGTCTGTCAGAAACGGAATTTTATGGTTGAAGAAAAATAAAGGTATTCTGTGGCTTATGCTTTTTCTTTCGGCGATAAATTTTATTGCGTCAGTCTATGAGTCTGCACTTCCTGCAATGATTCTTTCAAAGTCAGATGAAACAGCACTCGGGGCTGTAAACAGCTGTGTAGGAATTGCCACGCTTATGGGCAGTATTATTGTTACATTTATGCCNGAANCGAAGAACAGAGTAANAGTAATATGTGGTTGTCTGTTTTTTTCAATGAGTACGGAAAATTTCNTGCTTGCATTCGGTGAANATCCGGTTGTATNGTGTGNAGGAGCANTATGTGGGTGGATATTTATTCCGCTTATGAATGCAAATATGGACGTTATTTTCCGTACACATATTCCGACGGATATGCAGGGCAGAATATATTCAGTAAGAAATACACTTCAATTTTTTACTATACCTTTAGGTTACTTTCTGGGAGGTTTCCTGCTTGACAATGTATTTGAGCCTTTGGTTTCAGGTGTGTCGAAAAACTTTTTAATCAGAACTTTTTTCGGTACGGAAAAGGGCGACGGAGCGTCTTTGCTTTTCTTTGTAATAGGAATTGCGGGGGTAGCGGTATGTTTTGTTTTCAGTCGTAACAGACATATTCGTAAAATGAAATGATATCATAAAAGAGTTGGTTAAAGACGGGTGTTCATAAAGAAGTTTTCGCCATAGTACTTATGATTTTCAGTCAAAAGTGCTATGCACGCAAATCAATTTTCAAAATTTCAATAATTTTGCATGAGTGTTTTTGATGATTTTGTCACTTCGACCGTACTTAAATAATCTGAAAACCATTGCAAATCCGGAAGAATTTGAACTCACTGAACAGGGCAGGGTAAACGCTGATGTATACGGCGACGGTGTAACCCTTATGGACGCTCTTACAATTCAGGAAATGAGCTTAAACAAAAATAATGCTTGATTAATATTAAAGGACGGACTTCGGTTCGTCCTTTTTGCTGTTTTACACAAAGATATAATGTGAAGTTTGGCAGTTTTTTTTCAGGTATATATTGACAAATTTAATAATTTATGGTACAATTTAAATAACATAGAGAATATAATGTAATATAACAGTTATTTGCTGTATGTAAATTTTATATTGGGAGGAATAAAAAAATGGGCAAATTATTGAAAAAAGCAGTTGCTTTATGTTCTGCTTTGGTGTGTATAGGTTCTGTAACAAATTTATATGAAAAGGAATCATATGCGGCTGTTAAGGACGTTCTTTTAGGTGATGCCAACGGTGATAAAAAAGTAAATATTTCAGATGCAGTTCTTGTTAATCAATATCTTGCAGGAATGTACCAAGTAGACGCATATAAACTGACATGTATGGATATAAATCAGGATTATGTTATTGATAGTACTGATGCGTTGATGATTCAGTATGTAGAAATCAAGACAATTACTGCTGATACTGTAAGAAAGAATCTCTATACTGTCCCTAATGCTGAGGCAAGAACATATTATCGTCATAATTGCAGTTCTTCTGATTTGGCAAGCAAGGACTCTTATACTTTGAGCGAGCCTGTATCTTATGGGGCAAATTCTGTATCTGCATATGCGGATTTGATTATAGAAAAAAGAGATAGGGAAAATACAAACGTTGTTCAGATTAAGTTTAATGGTGGGGGCGGCAGTGGTTTTATAGTCGGAAGCCATATTATTGCAACTGCCGCACACTGCGTATATGATAAAAGTAACAATAGATTTGTTAACAATGTGAAAATCNATATNTATGATAAAGAAGGANAAGTAAATGCNTCTCATCTGGTNCATANATCATCGGNTAAGGAACTGCATGTACCNCAAGAATATGTAAACCTAAGTTATGGTAATGAGGATAATTATGACTATGCCCTGATATACGTTGAAGATGATTTATCAGAATACGGTATATGGTCTATGGGTATTCCCACAGATGAGTTCATGAATAGTGGTAAACAACTGACAACCAGTGGATTTAGAAGTTTCTCTGCTGATAGTGAACTCAATAAAACTTATCCTTATGCAAGATATTATGATGAAAATACTGTTGTACCTTATAGCAGTGATTGGGGACACAATAAACTGGAATACAGAATTACATCTAAAAGTTTATCTTATCCTGGTAAGAGTGGTGGAATTTTGTACTACAAATCTGATTATAATTCTACCTTGGCAAAATCAGCTTTAGGAGTTGTAACCGGAGCAGCAAATCCGACAACTGGTGGTGATACATGGGCTACCAGAATAACACCAACTTTATTACAGTTCTACAAACAGAATACCCAAATCAATAAATACTAAGGGGGAATATTTATGATGAAANAATTCAAGAGAATAGCNGCTATGGCGGCTNNNATGCTTATCCTTACTNNCGGCATGACTGCTCTCAGTAGTAATGCTTCTTTGATGAAATCTGATACTCCTTTTCATTTAGATGAGATAGAAAATGAAAATTATGTTATTCGTCCTGACCTTTATGGCTATCTTGAAACAATAGCATTCCCTTATCCGGGTCAGGAATTAGTTAATGTACTGATATCAAAAGGCTGTTTTGAAGATTACTCCTATGCTGTTAATTTTACACCTGAAATTCGTCATTATGATAAGGCATATGTAAATCTTGATATTTCTGATATGGAAAATGCAACTTTTGAAACTATAGAGCAGGAAATCAGAGATAATATGAATTTATCTGATAAAGATGACATCAGTATACGTTACAGTAAAAATTATTATGAAAATGAAAAAGGTGAGGTAGTTGAGGAAACTGATTTTACAAAGTTCTCAATAGATGTCTATTATCAAAATAATAACCATGATGAAAATTATCTGAAAGCCAATGAGCTGACATCTTTCTTCAAAGAAAATTATGGAGAAAGTAATGTACTGCGTTCAGTGTTTCAAAAAGGTTATTATCAAAAAATTGCTTATGTAAACATTTATCCTACTTTGTATTATACAAATAATATAACTGCTGAATTAGCAGATGAAATCAATACCATTGCTGAACGTGATAATTTGAAATTTAAAATTGTTGAAATAGAAAGAGAGAGTTGCCCTTATGATATCCGTTTTGATGATGATGCTACATTAGAAGAAGCATTGAAAGGCATGGCATTTTTGAGAGAAAATTATGATATAATAATGTCTATGATGTATACAGCAAATGGTGTTTTAACTGAGTCAATTGATTTGTTGAACATTATTGCAGGCGATGCAAACGAGGACGGCGAAGTAAATATTTCAGACGCAGTGCTTATAATGCAGTCAATTGCAAATCCGGAAGAATTTGAACTCACATTGCAGGGCAAGGCAAACGCTGATATATACGGCGACGGCGACGGTGTAACCCTCATGGACGCTCTTACAATTCAGGAAATGAGCTTAAACAAAAGTAATGCTTGATTAATATTAAAGGACGGACTTCGGTTCGTCCTTTTTGCTGTTTTACACAAAGATATAATGTGAAATTTGGCAGGTTTATTTCGGATATATATTGACAAAATTGTAAAATTATGGTACAATTTAGATAGCATAAAGAATATAATGTAATATAACATTTATCTTCTGTATGTAAATTTATATTAGGAGGAGTTTACCATGAAAGTAAACAAAAAATTAATGTCGTTTCTTCTTGGGGGAGTAATGGCGGTCATGTCATGTGGTGCATTGTCTGCATCGGCAGCTGTTCCCGACCCGAACGGTGACGGAGTGATTAATATTTCAGATGCGGTATATATCATGCAGTATCTTGGTGGTGTTTTTGAACCGACTAACCTTGAAAGCCTTGACATTGACCAGAACGGAGTTATAAGCCGTATGGACGTATACTATGCCCAGCTTTATGAGATAGGTACACTGGGATAAGGGGGCGACATGATGAAAACACACATTTTAAATTTCAGAAAGACAATCGCTGTATTTATTGCAATGATGCTTATGATTTTATCAGTGTCATATTCGGGCAATAAATCCGAAGCGGCAAATACATCGCAAAGGTATTGGGTTTATAATGCTCAAACTGGTAAATTTTTAAGAAGATATACATTAAATCCTATTTCTTCTGATAATAATCAAATCCAACAACGAACTTATGGTATTGTAGGAACAGATGACCGTGAACCAGATAAAGAATGTAATGGTGNGGTTTTCATTATCGCTGGTNCNGAAACAGGTANAGGATNNNTTATTGATGACCANGTGATTGTAACTGCTGCACATTGTTTATATGATGAAAAAAATGATAAGAGTTTAAATATAAAGAAAATATCAGTATTAGATAAATCAGGCTCAGTGGAATTAAATGCAACACCTGTTGAATTTCATATACCTAAAAATTATATTGATGGATACTATGAATATGACTATGCACTCATTACTGTTAAAGAAGATTTAAGTTCATATCCTCATTTTGAATTAGGTGTAGCTTTGAATAGTGCTGAAGGTGCAACTGTTAAAGTATCAGGATTTCCAGGAATAGTGAATGATGTACCAGTAAATAGGAATCCTCCTGTAATATATACTGGAAAAGGTAATATATTAGATTTAAGTGAAACAGAGTTATTGGTTGATGCTGATGCTACTCCAGGAAATAGCGGTGGTCCAGTATATATTGAAGAAAATATAGATATTGGAGACAATGAAGTGGAATATAAAACTGCTGTTGGCATTATTGCAGCATATTCTTATTTTGAAGATGAAAGTAATGGTCCTAATATTGCAGTAAGATTTACGACAAACCATATTAATTTTTATAGAGCCAACAAAAATATTCAATGGGAGGTATGATTATGAATAAAAAACTCAAGAAAATGTTAGCTGCTGTTTCGGCTGTAGCTGTGTGTGCGGTTTCAATGACTGCAATGGCATCGGGAGCAATTTATATTAATAACCCTGGTGTTACTCCATATACGGTTTCTTTCAGCCTGGACGATGTAAAGTATACAGCGTGGCAGGAAATGACTGATTATTTTGATAATCCGGAATACAAGTTCTTTATATCTGAAAATGGCAAAGGCAGTGTATTTTTATTTGAAGGTGATATATATCTATGGCACTTTAATGGATATAATTTTAAAAATGATGAGGATTTAGCTGTTTTCAAAGGTTATCTTGCAGATAATAATATAGAATACAAAGAATCATCATTTCCGTATCAGGAGTCATATGACGAGCAGACATCAACGTTCAAGTGGGCAGACGGAACTAATATTCAACTGGTAGGTTATAAATTTGATGAATGTTTTCAGCTTTCAAAGAAGATAAAAGAAGATACAGGATTTAAACAATCGTATGCTATACCGCTTAACGGAGGATATGTTAATGTAACAAGTGTTGAAAACGCACTCCCCGAAGTAACCNTTGCAGGAGATGCAAACGAGGACGGCGAGGTAAATATTTCAGACGNAGTGCTGATAATGCANGCAATTGCAAATCCGGAAGAATTTGAACTCACATGGCAGGGCATAGCAAATGCTGATGTATACGGTGACGGCGACGGTGTAACCCTTATGGACGCTCTTACAATTCAGGAAATGAGCTTAAACAAAAGTAATGCTTGATTAATATTAANGNNCGTANTTTTACAGTACGTCCTTTTTTTATATGTCNTTATATAAAATTGTTTGCAGACGTGCATATTCAATAAGTATCATTGCTGCATCAACAGAGTCAATAAGCCCGTTTCCGTCGTAATCACCTGCAAACGTCTGATATCTGTCAAACGTTCCTGATTTTCCTGTTGACAAATATGCATATTCGCTGAGTACAAAAGCTGCGTCAACAGAATCCACGAGATTATCTGAATTGACATCACCAAGCAAAAAATAAAGCTCAATGTTATTGGATTCCGCATAATCTGCGGCAACGGTGTCCGGAAGACCTTTTATGCTGAAATCATTTATTTTTTCAATACCGTTCCCACGGATATCGTAGTGCATACCAAGAGCGTTTTCACCGATGATTTCAACATTCGGCGGAATGAAAATTCCGGATATATCCGAACAGCCGAAAAAAGCTTCTTTTCCGATAGAAATGGTTGAATCCGGAATATTTATGTTTTTAAGTGAAGTACAGGCATTGAAACAGTTGTCCGGAATTGACAGAATAGAATTATTCAGTACAACGCTTTCAAGTTCAGAACAGCTTGTAAAACATCCGTTACCGAGCTGCGTTACCGTTTCGGGAATTTTTATACTTTGAAGTGACAGACAGCCGGAAAATGCGTTGTCACCTATATGTGTTATTCCCTCCGGCAGTATAACAGAAGTAAGGGTTATTTTTCCGAAAAAAGCTTTTTCGTTTATTTCAGTAACACGATAACCGCCAAGAGACGACGGTATTATTATATTTTCCTCATATGAAAAACAATCTGTAATTATAGCGTTCTGACCGGAATTTACTGTATAGTAAAAAGTACTGTTTCCGATAGTTTCGCTGAGTATTTCACTTTCGGCGTGTGTATGCAAAGGCTGTGAAAGTATGAACAGGGCTGCAATAAAAGCATTTATTTTTTTCATTATAACACCTCACTGCGTACTGTCTTGCCGTCTATCATTACAAAAAACGGCTCAGACATAAGGTCAAGCGGATTTTCTCCTTTACGATAAATTTGTAAATCAGCGTCTTTTTCAACTGATATACTGCCGACACGGTCGTTTATACCAAGAATTTCAGCAGGGTTTACTGTAAGAGTTTTAATGGCATCTTCAAATTCAAGTCCTCCTTTTACTGCTGCCTGTACGGAAAGTGGAAGGTACTGAATCGGTATAACGGTATGGTCTGTACATATTGCGATTTTAACACCGTTCCGGTGCATTACGGAAGCGTTTTTGAGTTCAAGACCACGCATTTCAGGTTTACAGCGGTCACATATCACAGGTCCGCATATTACGGGTACTTCTTCTTCTGCGAGTATGTCAGCGATTTTATAACCCTCTGTACCATGTATAATTACCATGTCAAGTGAAAATTCCTTTGCAATTCTCATAGCAGTGCATATATCGTCTGCACGGTGGCAGTGGAAAAACGCTTTTTGTTTGCGGTCAAGAAGTGGCATAAGCGATTCACATTTTATGTCATATTCAGGCGGTTCATAATTGTCGCTGTCGGAATAATAACTGTCCATATCATGCGTATAACGTCGTGATTTATAAAGACCCTCACGGATAATGGCAGAAACTGCCATGCGTGTTACAGGCGTTTCCTCACGTCCGTTATAGACGTTTTTGGGATTTTCACCCAGTGCAAATTTGATACCGACGTTTTTTATAAGCATATCGTCAATACGTCTGCCTGCTGTTTTTATAGCACATATTTCACCACCGCAGGCATTGGCACTTCCGGGACTAGACGCAACTGCTGTAATACCTCTCATACGTGCCTCAGTGAAACATCTGTCAAAAGGGTTTATACCGTCGATTGCTCTCATCTGCGGAGTAAACGGGTCAGTAGATTCGTTGCAGTCGTCGCCCTCGAAGTCTATACCGTCCTCAATTATACCGAGATGGGTGTGAGCGTCTATGAATCCGGGGTATACAGTTCCACCGTGAGCGTCAATAGAATCTTCCGGAATTTCGTCCGGTGTTCCTTTGCCGACGGCTGTTATTTTGTTGTTGGTTATTTCAATCCAGCCCAGCGGAATAACTCCGTTTTCGTCCATTGGATAAATTTCAGCGTTATAAATTAACATATTATCTCCGTTCTATTTTTTCAGTATATCAGCAATGGTTTCAGATATTTCGGCAGGAGTTCCCACAGCTTCAACTCTTGCTGTTGAATTTTTAATATATATGTCACGGCGGTTGTTGTAGATTTCCTCAAGTTGTTCCTTAGTGTTGTTCATTACGATAGGTCTGTTTGTATCACCGTTTATTCTGCTGTAGCACTCCTCAAACGTCACATCAAGATAAACTATTAAACCGCCGTTTTTACGTACAGCTTCTGCGGTGTCGGAATTGAGCATTGCACCGCCTCCGCACGCAACAACAGTATTCTTTCCGCANAGTGATTTTACAGTTTCAGCCTNTACCTTACGGAAATACGGTTCACCTNTCTGTGCGAANATTTCGGGAATGGTCATTCCCTGATTTTTAACAACGAGTTCATCTGTGTCACAGAATCCGCAACCGAGTTTCTTTGACAGGAGACTGCCGACGGTTGACTTTCCGCAACCCATGAACCCACATAAAAATATAGTCATTTTAAATTCTCCTCTCTGTATTCTTCGAGCATATCAAAAACTTCATAACATTCTTTTTCGTCAGCTAATTTGATGTATGTATTTATGTTGCGTTTGGTTATGAATTTTCCGGACTTGATAAGCTTTTCCATAATTTCAGAAGCATTTTTAATATCTCTGTATTTCAGANAAAAATTATATTTATTATTTTTTATAATCTNNTCTGTANNGAATATAAAAANNTTCCTGAAATTCTTTTTNANATANGCCGTTNNANCGNCGTCGCCGTCATTGAAATAAATCTGTAAAATAACAGGATATTTCAGGTTATGAGACAGTACACAGGAATAGTCCTTGTCTCTTATCATTTCAAATATGTTTATCATATAAAATGAATTTTTGAAAGTTACACCACGATATTTTATTATCGGAAGCATAACAGTATGAATATTTTGGTATTCATTAAAAACACTATCGCTANNATATTTTACGTTGTCAGNNATAGTTATTTCCGNCACNTTTNTATCNNCATTNTAATAATCTGTAANAAANCCATATTCATTTATTTCAAACNNTTCCATNACTAANNATNATTTTCCTCTCTGTATTCGTTCAGCATATCGAAAACTTCATAACATTTCTTTTCGTCAGCAATTTTAACATAAGTTTCTATATTGCGTTTTGATATGAATTTTCCGGACTTGATAAGCTTTTCCATAGTTTCAGAAGCATTTTTAATATCTCTGTATTTCAGCAANAAATATTTATTATTTTTTATAATCTCATCTGTAANGAATATAAAAAACTTCTTGAAATTCTTTTTTACATACGCTGTTGTAACGTCGTCGCCGTCATTGAAATAAATCTGCAAAATAACAGGATATTTCAAATCATGTGACAAAACAAAGGAATAGTCTTTGTCATGTATCATTTTAATGACATCATGGAGACAATTATAATATCCGCCGGTATGGAATGTAACACCCCGGTACGTTATACATGATGTTGCTGTATCATGTAGGTATTTACCCTTAAAAGCTAAATGGTCTACAGATTTCACGCTGTCCGGAAGTATAATATGATTTATATTATACTCCCTGAAAACACCATAAAATATATAGTTTACACCGTCAGGGACTATAATTTCATCTATTCTTTTATCATCGTTGTGATAGGCAACGAGGGAATTATATTTGTCTATTCCAAACTTTTCCATGACTAAAAATTATTCTCCTCTCTGTATTCTTCAAGCATATCAAAAACTTCATAACATTCTTTTTCGTCAGCTAATTTGATGTACGTATTTATGTTGCGTTTGGTTATGAACTTTCCGCAATTGATAAGTTTTTTCATAATTTCAGAAACACTTTCAATGTATTCAAAGTAAAGACCTTTAAATCCATATTTATTCTGAAAAATAATCTCATCTGTAAGAAATATAAAAAATTTCCTGAAATTCTTTTTTATATATGCCGTTGTAACATCATCGCCGTCATTGAAATAAATCTGTAAGATAATGGGATATTTCAGGTCATGGGACAGTACGTGTGAATAATTTTTGTTGGCTATCATGTCAATTACTTCATTTATGCGAAAAGAAACAATTATCGGTCTGAAAGTCACACCACGATATGTAATTGAGCGTACATCTGTGCCGAGGGTTGAAGTAGCATTCCAGAAAGCAGAACTCTCTATACTTTCAATACTGTCCGGAAGTGTAACAATATCAAGTTTTTTGTATTTCTTAAAAACAAAGCCTGATATATATTTTACACCGTCAGGGACTGTTATTTCCGTTACGTCCTTGTTGTCGTTGTGGTAAGCCGTAAGACAGCCGTTTTCATTTATTTCAAACTTTTCCATATATAAAAACGTTCTCCCTCCTGTATCCGTGAAATCCTGACGAAAATTTTATCTGCATAGAAATCTAATTGTTTTTTGATTTGAAAGCAAGAACACTTTCAAAAATACAGACAGCAATAATAATTAAAGAAATGATTACTCCGGAAAAATTTTCTCCCACTATTCCTAATACTGAAGTAACAGCACTGCCATACATTGTTATTATTCCACAGAACCGTAAAATAAAATCCCTGTTTTTAAGATTGCTTTCTGAATAGAAAGGCAGAAATCTGCCGTCGTCAAATCCTTTCCAGAACAGAAAAGTAAGAAACATTACTCCCAGAATCGCTACTATTACAAATGCCATAAATATTCTGAAGTCATTGTTATCACTTGAAAAAATTGAATAAATACAGATAACTATTGAAATCATATATCTGACAATTAAAACTTTTCGTGAGGAATATAGCTTTTTTATATAATCACCACCTTTGAAAGTATAGCACAGTTACGTCAGTCTGCACCCCCTTTCAGAATTTTCCATTAATTGTTCATGGCGTTTACAGAATCTTCAACAGCTTTTATGATTTCCGAAATATCTTCTGCTTTAAACTCTCCGCCGTACCATATTTCGTGAGCCTTTACAGCCTGATATACAAGCATTGACGCACCGCCGACAGCTACTTTTCCCTGTGAACGTACCTTTTTCATGAGAAGTGTTTCAGTAGGGTTATATATAGCGTCGAACACACTTGAACACTTGTTTATAAGATTGTCAGAAATAGCACAGTTGTCAACTTTCGGGTACATACCTACAGGAGTAGCATTTATGATTAAATCAAAGCTGTCGTCAAGGGTTGAGATGTCAGCAATCTTTACAGAAGCGTCACTGCACTTTGAAAGAATTTCAGCCATGAGAATCTGTGCATTTTTTACGTCCTGCGGAATTACGGCAAGCGTGAGTTTACCGCCGTGCAGTGCCGTTTCAATAGCCATCATGCGACCGACTCCGCCACAGCCTAAAACAGCAACGTTTTCACTTATCGGAAGAAGTTCGGCAGAACGGAGAAAACCGTCACAGTCTGTATTGTAGCCGGTAAGTCTGCCGTTGTCGTTACTTATGCAGTTCACGGAATTGTATCTTTCAGCACTTTCGCCGAGTTTGTCCATAAACGGAATAACAGCCTGCTTGTGTGGGATTGTGACATTAATTCCCTTGAAACTTTTTATTAACTCCTCGCTTGACGAGAGATTCTCCGGTGCAATGTCAACGAGTTCGTATGAAAAGTCACTGATACCGCTGAGTTTGAAAAGTCTTTCGTGAATAAGAGGGGACATTGAATGTCCGAGAGGGTGTCCGATTAACGCATATCTGTTCATGATAAAAAATCTCCTTTATTATAAATTTGCAAGACCGTCAACGTTTTCTATGTTGAACGCTGTAACGTCTTTAAGTGTTTTCTTTACAAGTCCTGTGAGTGTTTTTCCCGGACCAAATTCAACAAATCTGTCCGCACCTGCTTCGCTCATTGCAGAAAGTTCAGACGTGAATTTAACAGGTGAAACAATATGCTTTGCAAGCAGTGACGGCATATCCGAAAAGTCGGTAAGTTCTCCGCCTGTCACGTTGGAATAATATTTAACCTGTGGTGCTTTGAAAGTAATGGTCTTGGCAGTTTCATAGAACTTGTCAGCGGCTGTCTGCATAAGTTTTGAGTGAAAAGCACCTGCAACGCTCAACGGTACTACTCTTGCTTTCATTTCCTTGAAAACTTCTGTCACTTCTGCAACACCCTCAAGAGTTCCTGCAATAACAGTCTGCACGGGTGAATTGTAGTTAACTGCTGAAACGTAATTTTCAGCCTTTTCACATACTTCCGCAACTATTTCAGGAGCGATTTTCATAACTGCCGCCATTGTACCCTTGTTGTTGCGTGCAGCTTCGTCCATAGCCTCAGCCCTTGCCTTTATGAGACGGAAAGCGTCCTCAAGCGTTATCATACCTGATGCCTGCATTGCGGCGTATTCTCCGAGTGAATGACCTGCAACGCCGTCAAACGTAAAGCCTTTCTGTTCTGCTGAACGGAGAGCCATAAGCGATACAGCCATTATTGCAGGCTGTGCGTTTATTGTGAGTGAAAGTTCCTCCTGCGGAATTTCTGTGAGTATTGACATGAGGTCACGACCGAGTATATCAGAGCCTGTTTCTATTATGCTTCTGACTGCTGAATCCTCCGCAAAGTCTTTTCCCATGCCGGTATACTGCGAACCCTGTCCGGAAAATAATGAAATTGTCATAAATGATAACTTCCTTTCTGTGTTAATATATACTTCTGGCAAAAATAACCAGTTTCGGCTTTGCTTATTTGTGATAATCGACGATATTTTGTTAATCATTGAGTAAATTAAGAAAATATCATTGCAAAAAAGCCGGAAATGATTTAAAATAGATATTGTATACTTTAACTTTGTATACAATAATACTATAACATAATTTTTCGTATTTTACAACTGTTATTTTATAAATTATTTTAAAGGGAGTCTGACAGATGGGTATTAATATTAAAGGGCTTGGGACTTATGTGCCTGAGCAGACACTTACAAATAAAGATTTCACAAAATTTGTTGATACAAATGATGAGTGGATTCGTACAAGAACAGGTATAACAGAACGCCGTATGGCTGGCTGGGAACCTACATGGTATATGGGCACTCAGGCTGCTCTTAAAGCAATTGAAGAAGCAGGAATTTCCCCGTCTGATATAGGTCTTGTAATATCATCTACAGTGACTTCTGATTTTCTTACACCCAGTATGGCAAGCGTTATTCAGGATAAAACAGGTGCTGTAAATGCTGCGGCTTTTGACATCAACGCCGCCTGTACAGGTTTTATTTATGCGATTGATACCGCAAGACGTTTTCTGGAAACTGATGACGATATGAAATATGCTCTTGTTGTTGCAAATGAAGCCCTTTCAAGATTTGTTGACTTTGAGGACAGAGCGTCGTGCATACTTTTCGGGGACGGTGCAGCCGCAGCAGTTGTTGAAAAAAGTGATAAAATCTATGCTTCGTACCTTGCTTCTGACGGAAGCGGTGCAGGTCATCTTTGTGCAAGGTCTTTGAACGTTGCACCTGAAATAAAAGTTGAAAATGATTTTGATGACGGCTTTACGAATAATCCGCTCCATAAACTCTATCAGAACGGCAAGGAAGTATATAAATTTGCAACTAACGCATTGCCGAAGTCCTTTGAGGTTATCTCGGAAAAATCCGGCATAAAAAAAGATGAAATTGACTGGTTCATACCTCATCAGGCTAATGTGAGAATTATTGAAACGGCTGCTAAAAAATTAGGTGTCTCAATGGATAAGTTTATTATAACACTTGACCATTACGGAAATACTTCCAGTGCATCAATTCCGCTTGCACTTTGTGAAGGTGTTGAAAAAGGCATTATAAAGCGTGGACAGAAACTTGCAATGATAGGTTTCGGAGCTGGACTTACCTATGGCGGAATAGTGCTTGAATATTAATCAAAAATATCAATCTGAAAAAGGAGAAACAAAATTATGAAAACTAAAATAACTGAACTTCTCGGCTGTGAATACCCTATTATTCAGGGCGGTATGGCATGGGTTGCAGAGTATAAGCTTGCTTCTGCCGTTTCAAATGCCGGAGGTGTCGGACTTATCGCAGGCGGTAACGCTCCTATTGACTACCTCCGTGAACAGATTCGTCTGTGCAAGGAAAACACAGATAAGCCTTTCGGGGTTAACATCATGCTTATGAGCGACAATGCAGACGACCTTGCACAGCTTGTCATTGACGAGGGTGTTTCCGTTGTCACAACAGGTGCGGGAAATCCCGGTAAGTATATTTCAGCATGGAAAGAAGCAGGCGTTAAGGTTATTCCTGTAGTTCCGGCTGTTGCACTCGCAAAGAGAATGGAAAGAGCAGGTGCGGACGCTGTTATTGCGGAAGGCACTGAATCGGGCGGTCATATCGGTGAAAATACCACAATGTGTCTTGTACCGCAGGTTGTGGACGCTGTTTCAATTCCCGTAATTGCTGCCGGCGGTATTGCTGACGGTCGTGGAATGGCTGCGTCATTCATGCTCGGTGCTGAGGGCGTACAGATTGGCACACGTTTTCTTGCTTCTGAGGAGTGTCAGATTCACCAGACTTTCAAAGACCTTGTTATAAAAGCAAAAGATACTGATAATATCGTTACAGGTCGCTATACGGGTCACCCGTGCAGAAACATCAAGACAAAGTTTACAAAACAGCTTGCCAACGGCGAAAAGAACGGTTCACTTTCTCCCGACGAATTTGAAAAGCTTACAGTCGGTGCTTTAAGACGTGCGGTTGTTGACGGCGACGTTGACAGCGGTTCGTTCCTCTGCGGAGCTATTGCAGGCATGGTAAACGAAATAAAGCCATGCGATGCTATTGTAAAGGAAATTATGGAACAGGCTGAAAAACTCCTTAACAAAGGAAACGTGTGACAAGATGAGTGAATTAAGTTTCAGATACTGCCCAGTGTGCGGTGAAGAACTTGAATCAGGAAAAATCAGACTTCCTGCGGAACATAGTTTAAGTTTAACGCAATATGTTGAATTTTACTCTGATTTGACACTTGAAAGCTGTAAAGGTCATGTATTAAAAAACGCATTCAAAGTATATGACAGAAGAACGGCTGTAAAAAAATCAGGAGAAAATATTCCGTCTGGATATTGTGAAAAATGTGACAGGATTTTTGCGGAATTTGAAATGAGAGAAAAATATAATCCCATTGGTGAAGAAACAATACCCACTTACGATACGGATTATTATGAAGAATCCACAGATAATCCCTATGAAGATAAAATTGTTTCTTATGATTTGGACAGTCATGACAAAAAATACAATAACATCGGCGGATATGAAATTATGACCGACAGTATAAAATTTAATAAATCGGAGGATTAAAAAATATGGCTACGGCAATTATTACAGGTGCATCACAGGGCATTGGTGCGTGCATAGCAAAGAGACTTGCAAAGGACGGTTTTGACGTTGTTATAAACCACTATCCGAGTGACAGTGACAAGGAAAAAGCCCTTGCAGTTGCAGAGGAGTGCAGAGCTTTCGGTGTAAAGGCTGAATGTTATTCTGCTGACGTTTCAAAGTTTGAGGACTGCGAAAACATGGTCAAGCAGGTAAAGGCAGATTTTGGCACTATTGACGCTCTTGTCAACAATGCAGGTATCACTAAGGACAGTCTCCTTGCAAGAATGACAGAGGACGCTTATGACGCTGTTATTGCAGTAAATCAGAAAAGCGTTTACAACATGATGAAGAATGTTTGCAGTGTTATGATGAAGCAGAAACACGGCAGTATTGTTAATGTTTCGTCCGTTGCAGGACTTTACGGAAACGCAGGACAGGTTAATTATTCTGCATCTAAGGCTGCTATTATTGGCATGACAAAGACCGTTGCAAAGGAATACGGCAGAAAGAATATTACCTGTAATGCCGTTGCTCCCGGACTTATCCGCACACCCATGACAGACGTTCTTTCAGACGAATTAAAGGCTAAAATGCTTGAAGCCGTTGCTCTCAGAAGATACGGCGAACCCGAAGAAATCGCTTCCGTTGTTTCTTTCCTTGTTTCGGAAAATGCGTCGTACATTACCGGACAGGTTATCGAAATTTCCGGCGGTCTGTCAATGTAATTTATCAAAATATTAAAAGAAAGGATTATTTATGAGTAAAAGAGTTGTTATTACCGGAATGGGTGCTATTACTCCCCTCGGAACAGGTGTTGAAAAGTTTTGGGAGGGTATTAAGGAAAACAAAATAGGTTTTTCATATATTGATATGTTTGATACTGAAAATACAGGCGTTAAAATCGGCGGTATTGTTCGTGATTTTGATGAGTCTGCATATTATGACGTTAAAGGCTGTTTCGACAAGAAAGAAGCAAAGCGTATGGATTTGTTTACAAAGTATGCTGTTATTGCTGCACACGAGGCTCTTGAAGATGCCGGTACTGATTTCTCGGATATCGACCCATACAGAGCAGGTGTTATTGTCGGTTCGGGAATAGGCGGTATAGACCTTACTGTAAACGAACACAACAAGTATCTTAACAAGGGCGTGAACAGGATTTCTGTTTTCTATGTACCAATGATGATAAGCAACATGGCGGCTGGTACTATCTCCATGAAAACAGGTTTCAGAGGTGCTAACTTTGACGTTACAACAGCCTGTGCTTCTGCTACTCATTCAATCGGTGAAGCTTTCAGAAAAATCAAGGACGGTTATCTTGATGTATGTCTTGCCGGNGGTACTGAAAGCACTCACGAAGAATNTACTTNCGGTGGTTTTGCAAACATGAAGGCTCTTACAAAGTCCGACGACCTTGAACGTGCTTCAATTCCTTTTGACAAGGAAAGAAACGGCTTTGTTCTCGGTGAGGGAAGTGCAGTTCTCGTACTTGAGGAATATGAACACGCTAAGGCAAGAGGTGCTAAAATTTACGCAGAAGTTGCAGGATACGGTGCAACCTGTGACGGCTATCACATGACTTCTCCTATGNCGNCAGGTGAAGCCGCCGGAATGGGCATGACGCTCGCTATGCAGGAAGCAGGTCTGAAANCGTNCGACATTGATTATATNAATGCTCACGGTACTTCTACAGGTCTTAACGACAAGTATGANACAGCNGCTGTAAAGCTTGCTTTCGGTGAAGAAGCATATAATGTCAAGATTAATTCCACAAAGTCCATGATTGGACATCTTCTTGGTGCGGCAGGTGCTGTTGAGGCTGTTGTTGTTGCAAAGTCGATTCAGGAGGGTCTTATTCACAAGACTGTGGGCTATAAAGTTCCCGACGAGGAATGTGACCTCAATTACTGCACAGAAAGTAATATTGAACAGGAAGTTAATGCCGCTCTTTCAAACTCTCTCGGTTTCGGCGGTCATAATGCTACTCTCTGTTTCAAAAAAGTTGAGGGGTGATTGTCTATGAGTGAAATTTACGGCATAGATATTGAAACTATTGAAAAGCTTGCTGATATAGTAAGCAATCGTGAACTCGCTGAGATTACTGTCAAGGACGGTGAAAAATCCGTTACCATAAAGGGCAGGAAAGTCCAGACGGTTCAGACGGTCAATGCTCCTGTAAACGTTCCGGCGGTACAGACAGCTACGGCTGTTACGACAGAAAACAAGACTGAAAGTGCAGTCAGCGGAAATATAGTAAAATCGCCCATTGTGGGAACTTTCTATGCTGCACCGTCACCTGACAAGCCGGCATTTGTAAAAGTCGGTGACAAGGTTAAAAAAGGTGACGTTATCATGATTATTGAATCAATGAAACTCATGAACGAGATTCAGTCGGATTTTGATGGCGTTGTTGAAAAGATTCTTGTTTCCGACGGTCAGGCTGTTGAATACGACCAGCCTATTATGATTATAAAATAATACTATGAAGATTTTATCATCTCTCAAAGGTTTTACGGCTGACTGCTCCGAAAAAAACGGAGTTGTCACCGTGAATATCGCCGATTCAAACGGCGGAAGACTTTTTGAAATTCTGCACTGTTGTGAACCTGTAAATATTACAGGTTTTGAAAATCCGCTTTATATCGGTATGGAATATCCCTCGGGATTTATTGCAGAATCCGTTTCTACCAGTGAAAGGATTATTATTTTTGGCAGCGTAATTCATGGTTATGATGCAATGTTCTGCAACGTCAGAAACAGTCCGGAAATTTCAGACCGTCCGCTGAAAAAAGCAAATTTTTCACCTTGTGAAATCCGTATTGAGTTATTTTACGGAATTGACTATGAACAGGAAAAAGAATATTATGATTTCGACGAAAACGGAAACTGTATTCTTGTTAATGGTAAAACTGTTTCATGGGAGCAGGTACTGAACGACGGTATAGATGCAATAGCTTTGTATTGCAGGAGTACCGACGGCAAATGGATTGAATTTGCAGAAGAAGAATTGGCATGACATGATAAATTAAAAAACGGAGGACAATAAAATGTCAGATATACTTATGGACAAGGAACAGATTAAGGAAATTATTCCTCACCGTGACCCGTTTCTTCTTATCGACGAAATTGTTGAAATGGAAGTGGGCGTTAAGGTAAAGGCAAGAAAATATATTAAGGAAGATGAATTCTGGTTCAAGGGTCATTTTCCGGACTATCCTGTAACTCCCGGTGTTCTCATGATTGAAATGCTTGCACAGGCTGGTGCTGTTTGTATGCTTTCAAAACCGGAGTTCAAGGGAAAAATCGGTCTTTTCGGCGGTATAGACAAGGCTAAATTCCGCAGACAGGTTGTTCCGGGAGATGTTCTTGACCTTGAAGTTGAAGTTATAAAGCAGAGAGGACCTGTTGCAACGTGTAAGGGTCTTGCGTCTGTTGGCGGTGAAAAGGCTGTTTCATGTGAAATAACCTGTGTTGTTGCTGATAATAAATAAAGGAGCAG
>WFLX010371272.1_pt1 | contig 25204 bp, 18 predicted proteins | sample 4967041 | NCBI WGS metagenome assembly WFLX01 (sample SAMN12857096, study PRJNA449069) | gut metagenome | isolation source: stool from male and female vole | host: Microtus ochrogaster | place: USA:Florida | collected 2017
CGGCCGGGCCAGGTTCGACACTGAATTTTCAGCGCGGCGAATGGCGGACGAAACCGCGGCTGTCTATCGGCGATTTCTTTCCGAGCGGACGGAGAATAAACAAGGACACCATTTTATGGACAAGACACGTGTCGGCTTCATTGGCGTCGGGGGCATCGCCCACCGGCATCTTGATATTTTCGCCGGTTTCGAGGACGTGGCGCTCGTTGCTTTTGCAGACCCGGACTTCGCACGCGCCGAGCATGCCGCGTCGCGGTTCGGTGCGAAGGCGTTCGAGAGCCACAGTGCGATGCTGGAGAAAGAGGCGCTGGATGCGGTCTATATCTGCATTCCCCCCTTTGCCCATGGCGACGCCGAACGGGATCTGATCGCGCGTGGCATCCCGTTCTTTGTCGAGAAGCCCATTACGCTCGATATCGAGCTGGCGGAGGAACTCTGTGCCGCGATTGAAGCCGCAAAGCTGATCACGGCTGTCGGTTATCATTGGCGCAATCTCGATACAGTAGAGGAGGCGCGCCGGCTTCTGGCCGAAAATCCAGCTCAACTTCTTTCGGGCTATTGGCTGGACCAGACGCCACCGCCGCAATGGTGGTGGAAGAACGACCGCTCAGGCGGCCAGATGGTTGAGCAGGCGACCCACATCATTGATCTGGCGCGATACCTCATTGGTGAAGTCACCGACGTTTATGGCCGCGTCGGCTTCAAAGACCGCCCCGAATTTCCAGGCCTCGATGTGCCGGCGGTGACCACTGCGAGCCTCACCTTCCAATCGGGCGTTATCGGCAACATCTCCTCGACATGTCTTCTCGGCTGGAGCCACAGGGTCGGACTGAACATCTTCGCCGACCGACTTGCGATCGAGCTGACCGACCATGACATCATGATCGATGTGGGTGCTGGTCGACCAGTGCGGCATGCCCAGGGCGATCCCGTCTGGCGAGAAGATCGCGATTTTGTCGACGCCGTGCGCGGGGGAAATAATAACATTCGCTGTGCCTACGCGGATGCGCTGGCGACGCACCGGCTCGCGCTGGCGGTCGCTTCCTCGGCGCGCAGCGGCGAGCCGATAAAGCTCGATCCGCCTGCCATAGTCCGCAACGCTGTGACGACGCTGCAGTATCCACCGTCGTCCGAAGCCTGTCAGGGATTATCCCCAGGCCACCGTGCCATTCGCTCTCTTGGCATTGAAGGGCCCGGAAAAGCATTCTTCTTCGACTATCAAGAGGGTCCGCCCGCTGACGGCCATGTCCGGTTGGAAACGCTCTTTACCGGCTTTTCCGCCGGCACCGAACTTACCTTCATGAAGAACACTAATCCTTACTTCCACTCCCGTTTCGATAGCGAGCGTGGCGTGTTCTTCGAGAACGAGCCGGATCTTCACTACCCGGTGCCTTTTCTGGGATACATGGAAGTGGCGCGCGTCTCGGAGTCGAAGGCTGCAGGCTTCAAGGAAGGGGATGTCGTTGCCGCGACCTACGCGCACAAAAGCGGCCATACTGCCGATCCATTCCTCGACTTGCTGGTGCCCTTGCCAGCCGAAATCGATCCCGTTCTTGGCGTCTTCGTAGCGCAAATGGGCCCTATCGCGGCCAACGGCATTCTACATGCGGATGCGGACGCTCTGGGGAGCAATGTATCCTGTCTCGGAGTGGGCGTTGCGGGGCGTCACGTGGTCGTGCTCGGAGGAGGCACGGTTGGATTGATGACGGCGCTTTTTGCGCAGAAGGCGGGGGCCTTGGAAATCGTCGTTGCCGATCCTTCGGCGTTTCGGCGGAACAAGGCGCGGGGCATGGGTTTGATTGCGATGACCGAGGATGAGGTCTGGCAGCACGCGAAAACGCGATGGCATAACGGCGGAAGTGATCGCGGCGCCGATGTCGTGTTTCAGACACGGGCGCATCCGTGGAGCCTCCACGTCGCGCTGAAGGCACTGCGCCCGCAGGGCACGGTCATTGATCTCGCATTCTATCAGGGCGGCGCCGAGCGGCTGCGGCTAGGCGAAGAGTTTCATCACAATGGCCTCAACATCCGCTGCGCACAGATTAACCGCGTACCCAGAGGACTGGCGCCGCTGTGGAACAGGCGCCGGCTTGCCGAGGAAACGGTCCAGCTCTTAAAAATCTACGGAGCTCTCATTCGCGAGCATATGATCACGCATGTCGTTCCATTCGACGATGGGCCAAAATTCCTCGCTGATCTGGTGGAGAACCGGCCGGAATTCCTGCAGATCGTCTTCAAGGTCAGCGGATGAGGCCGCTTGAGCCACCACTCCGTATTCTGTTCGTCTTCGCATGGCTGGTGGTCGGGGGCGAGGAGACGGAGGTCCGCCTTCTGGCTCGCAGTCTCAATCGAGTTCGCTACCGGATAGATGTTGTCGCCTGTTTCCATAAGCCCAACATGCCTAGCCAGACGCATGAACAATTGACGGCCCTGGGCGTCGACGTGGATACGACGCCGTACGATCTCTCCTTCGACGACACGGTTTCCTATCTTGCAAATAAGATACCGGGATATGACGTCGTGGTCGCGTGTCAGAATGTTGCAGATATTTACCCGGCGTTGGAGCGTGTCCATCTGCGACCGCCGCTGATCGAGCATGGCGGACTTGTGTCCGAAGCGCTGGCAGGGCCGAAGCATTTCACTAGCCGCTATGTCGGCGTATGCCGATCTATACGCGACGCCGCTGCCTCGGTCATGCCGGGGCGCGGAGAAGATGCGATCGAAATCCCCTCGATGGTCGATCTGACGGAGTTCGACGATACCCAGCGCGCCGCAACGCGTGCGTCGCTTGGTGTGGCAGAAAATACAGTTCTTATCGGCTGGGTGGGGCGGCTCGATCCAAAGAAAAAAGTTGAGGATTTCATCGAAGCAGCGGCAATCGTGCATGCGGAAAATGAGTCTGCGCGGTTCGTGATCGTCGGTGGTCCAGACGCGTTTATGCCGGACTATGCCGTGCAGCTGCAGTCGCTAGTCGCTTCGTGCGGGCTGGGCGATGTGCTGACTTTTCTTGGGGACCGGAAGGATATTCACGCGCTTCTGTCGGCTTTCGACATTTTCATCTGGCTGTCGAAGGGCGAAGGTATGCCGCATGTGATAGCGGAGGCGGGCGCGGCCTGCCTGCCTGTTATCGCGACGCCTGACAACGGCGCCTTGCAGCAGATCGATGATGGGGTTTCTGGCATATTCGTGCCCTATAGCGACCCGGTCGCGGTCGCGGCGGCGATGAAGAAGCTGATCGTGTCAGCCGATTTGCGCAGAAAGCTCGGACAGGCTCTGCGTTCAAAGGTGGAAACTCACTACAGTGTGGCGGCCGTAGTACCCCAGTGGGAAAGCGTCATCCAGGAGGTTGTTGACGAGAGGCGGAAGTCGGGCCCCGCGGGCATATTCCAGTCCTTTCTTCAGGGCGGTTTCGAGTGTTCCACGCATCGCTTGCGTCCACGCGAGGGCGAAATTACCGGAAAACGCCTGGATGTGCTCGCCGCGACTGGGCATGATGTCTATGCCGCGGAAGACTATGCGCAGCTAGCTCGCCATGCGATCCGCACCGTGCGCGACGGATTGCGCTGGCATCGGATCGAGACGCTCCCCCGGAAGTACGACTGGTCAAGTTTCCTGTGGATGCTCAGGGCAGCGAAGGAGACCAGGACGCAGGTGGTCTGGGATCTGTTGCATTATGGCTGGCCCGACGACATTGACATCTGGTCTCCGGATTTTGTGACACGTTTCGCGCGCTTTGCGGGTGCTGCGGCAAGTGTCGTACGGCAGGAAAGCGACGCCGTGCCATTTTACTCGCCCGTCAACGAAATCTCGTTCTTCTCGTGGGGCGGCGGCGACGCCGGCTACCTCAATCCTTTTGCCAATGGGCGTGGCTTCGAATTAAAGGTTCAGCTGGCGCGTGCTTCTATCGAGGCAATGGAAGCCATTCTTGCAGTGGATCCGAGAGCGCGCTTTGTCCACTGCGATCCGGTGATCAATGTTATCGCCGATCCGTCGCGCCCTTGGGAGCGGCGCGCTGCTGAGGGCCACCGTCAATCCCAGTTTCAGGGCTGGGATCTACTTGCTGGACGGCTCTGGCCGCAGATTGGCGGTGCTGATAAGTTCCTCGATATCATTGGCGTGAACTACTACCATAACAATCAATGGATCCACGGCGGGCCGCCGATCGACATTGATCATCCGCTCTACAAGCCGCTCAGGACAATTCTGATCGAAACATATGCGCGATATGGTAAACCGCTCTTTCTCGCGGAAACGGGGATAGAGGCGGAACGACGCGCCGATTGGATAACCTATGTTTACGCCGAAGTCAGAGCCGCTATGGACGCCGGAGTACCCGTAGAGGGCATATGCCTTTATCCAATTATCTCTCATCTCGGCTGGGATGACGAGCGGCCTTGTGAAAACGGTCTGTTTGCGGCGCAGACTTCGGGTGATGGACGTGCAGAATATGCACCTCTTGCTCGTGCTTTGCGAGAGATTCAGCGCAGACTTGAACTTGTCCCGGGCGTCAAAAACAATCCGCGACAATCCACGCCGAAGTTCTAAGCTGCAGATTCCGAGGCAAGCTGCCCCGCGCCCCAATTCGCTCGCGAGCACGCCGCAATTTCCGGGTGATTCACGGTGCCAGTCTTGGGATCGGGCGTAGGGTCCTTCGGAGGCACCGCCAGCCGCGCATTGATGCGCTCCGCAAGACCGAGATCCAAGCCTGGCAAGAGGCTGCGACGTGATAGCAAGCTCGTCTGGACTATCTGCTGCAATCAATGTCCTTGTGAAGGAGGTATTCTGCCTCACTGAACCGGACACCCGAATTGTCGAAGCAGAACCGCTTGGGCAAAATTCTGAAAAGATATCGTTTCCCGCATGCCGCCGGGATATCCACCCAATACAATCGCGCCTTGTTGGACGGCACGGGATCTGTCCATTTTTTATGTCCGGCGAACGAAACGTCTTTCAGGAGCGTCGCCAATCCTGAGCGGCCGACGCCTCCTGCCGCTGCGACGAAGCCCATTTCCTTTGCCTCGTCGATCATAGGATATTCCTGCTGGGCCGGTGGGCCGCGGTCCAGCGGGATGTCCGTCGTCGCGAATGCCACGTTGAAGCGTACGTCATCGCGGGCCGGCACGTAGCCGTAACCGTTCAGGTATTTCCAGGAAAGGCGCAAGACCTTTTGGGCCCCGCTCTTAGTGGCGAGGTGGGAAAGTACGTCGGCCGAAAGGTCTGTTGGCACGAAGGTGTCACCGCCACCGCCCGGGGGCGGGCACTGCGTGAACAGCGGCCTGTATCTACATTCGCTTCCCCCGAGGCCCCATGCGCACAGGCTGAGACGCAACCATTCTTCGTCATTTAGCGCTCGCACGCCTTTCCATAGGTTGCCACCATGCTCGGGTGTCATCCACGGACTGATCCTGCCCGCTCCAGACGCGGAGGCCCATTCGGTCCTATGGTTCTGTACGAGCCCAAGCGCTACCTTTTGCGCGAAGAGCGCCGCGCTCTGCATCGCCGTCGCGTTCGGAATGACAGGCGTCTTTCCAGTTGCGTCGGCGGCGAAGCGGCGCCCCGATTCCAGGGAGGTGAGGCTGTGGCAGCCCGAGCACGGATGGCCGTCGATCAAGATGGACCTGGCGTCAAGTAGCGTGCCGGCATGAACGGCCGCATATCCCGAACCGATTACGCGAAATGGCAGGTCCTGCCTCGCGATGCGCCCCGGAAGGAAGTTGCTCATACTGAACACGGCGCGCGGATCGTGTCTGCCCTCGAAAAAGCCGACCCTCGCCTGTTGCATGTGCGGATCGATAATGGTGGGCTTCTTGTTGTCATGACAGAGTACGCAATCGACCTTGGCGCCTCCGTCGTACAGGTCCTCAGCAGCGCGCCGCGCGACGAAGTCGCCGTAGGACGCTCCGCCGGGTGGGGGGAAGCGCCCTCTCCAGTCGAAAACGGAACGGTCCTTCCGGCCGTCAAGAAATGCGATTTCACCCGTGACGTCGTTGAATCCGATCGCGCTGTACCGGGAGAACCGTGGATCCGTTTTTGTCCAGTAGGAATCCGCCTCGATTTCCAGGCTCTCGGATGACTTCCGACACAGGAACAGCCATTGTACATGGCCACGCGCGACCCGGCCGACCCGCGAGTTCATGGCGCAGAAAGTCACGTCCCCTGCGAGCGAAGGCTTGTCGCACCGCTCGATGGTAGTCGTCCACTTCACCAGGCGACCTTCGACGTCACGGTGAGAAAATTCAAGCGGAGCGCCTGCCTTGGAGGCATTTGGTTCAAGCCCTATGGTGTTTCCGTCAACCTCGAGACCGATCGGCCTCGAGTTCGGCCCCGTGCAGACCCCGTCCGGCATGGGGCCGAACACCGATCTGGTTTCGTCGCCGAATTTCGTCACCGGATTGGTGCTCGCCGTCGCCGGAGCCCACAAAACGTCGCCGTTCCACCGAAGAAGAAGGTCGTATGGTGACACGGTTCGGTTACCGGCCGTTGCGGCTTTTGGGTCGGGGATTAAGTAGGGGGCGGCTTCCTCGATGTGACCGGCGTGCAGCTCCCGCAGAGTGGGGACCTCCCAGCCATCCGGCAGAGAAAGAGCAACCACAATCGCTACGGCGAGATGGACGAGACGCCCCACGTTGCCTTCCCTCGTTTGCCGCCGCGCAGATGGTCAACGCGCGCTGGCCTGTATGCCGGACTGGAACGGAGCGACCTTGAGGGTGAGGAACTTCATCAGATCTCCGTCTTTTTTTATAGTCGCGTATATCTTGGCCATGTAGTCGAGTTGTGCCGCGCTGACCCCGATCGTCTGAATTGTCACTTGGACCGTCAAAGCAACCTCGAAGGTGCCGTCTTCCCTCTTCCCAATCAGGATGTTGCTAAGCAGGCGGGTGGCGATGGAGTTCGTAGCTGCGAGATTAGCGAACATCGTCTGGAATTGCTTGGCCAGCGATCCTGCCGAGATAGCGAGCACGGCATTCACATCGCCCGGATCGCAGTGAAAGTATTGCCCCGTGTCTACGAACAAAGCGGCCAGTCCGTTGAAATCGCGGTTGTCCATCGTCCATGCATATTGGGAGAGCAGGTCTATCACGTCGTGCCGTTCCTCCGGCGTGGGCGCGACTAATGACCCGCCGCGGTAGTCCCTCCAGGGCATCTGGCTAGCCCCGGGGCACTCATTGGCCGCGAATGCGGGCGATGCCGCAAGCAATAAGAAAACGGCCGCAGCCCCGAAAATCCCGGATGTTTTCATGTTGACCCCCTCCGTGCTGCCCACCGGGGTCCCGGTCCGACCCCTTACGCCATTCAATGCACTACCAACGGACCGCACCAGACGTTCTCGCAGCATTGCAAGTATACGCGGCCACGCCATGTGGACCGCGCTCAGACTAAACTCAAGTTGTTGAATGACGTCGGCTAGTAGAGTAGCTTGAACCGAAGAAATGCGCAAGTTGAGGTGCGGCTCGATTTTAACTGGACGGGTCCGGCGATGAGTGACGTCACGACATGGCTGGCCGAGATCGGATTGCAGCACTTGGCGGGCAAATTCGCAGACGCGCAGATCGATTTCGACACGCTTGCGCTGCTATCAGAGCAGGATCTGCGCGAGCTGGGCATCCCGTTGGGCCCACGCCGCAAGCTGCTCGCCGCCATCGCTGCGCTCGGCCGGTCGGTGCGGCCCCAAGGGAGTGATCCGACTCCAGTCGAACGCCGCCAGCTCACGATCCTTATTGGCGACATGGTTGGTTCGACCGAGTATGCCTCCAGGCTCGACCCCGAAGACGTCAGCCAGCTCACGCAGACATTCCTCTCGCGATGCAGCGCGCTTGCAAAGACCCATGGGGGCTTCGTCGCGAACTATGTCGGCGACGCGCTCCAGGTCCTGTTCGGTTTTCCGGCAGCGGAGGAGAACGACGCGGAGCGCGCGGTACATTTGGCGTTCGACATCGTGGCAGCGGTGCCACAGATAGAGACGCCGGACAGTTCGCGCTTGGGGGTGAGGATTGGGGTTGCCAGCGGCCTAGTAGTCGTGGGCGACATCGAGGGTGCGCCTGCCGGAATTTCGACGGTGGCATTCGGCCATGTCCCGAATCTCGCCCAACGACTTCAGGCCATCGCCGAGCCAAACGGAATCTTCGTCGATGAGAACACGTTCCGGGCGACGGCAAGCGCCTTCGCTTACGCCGACATTGGCGAAAAGACGCTGAAGGGCTTCAGCGATCCCGTCCACGTCCGGCGCGCCCTCAAGCCAATCGCAAGAGAATACCGCTTCGCGGGCGAACTCCGATCGACGCCGCTGGTGGGAAGGAGGAGCGAACTGCAGGCAGTCGAGGCCCTCTGGGACGCGGTGCGAGCCGACCGCCATGGTCGCGTCGCGTTGATAAGCGGCGAGCCGGGGATAGGGAAGTCGCGGCTGCTCTTCGAGGTTGGGAGGAGTTTTCCCGGAGTGAAGGCGCTTGTTGCGCAGTGCGCCCCCGCCTTCGCCAACAGCGCACTCTATCCGTTTCTAAGGCTGTTCAAGCAGGAGGTTGGAATTACCGAGGACGCGCTGCTGTCGTCTGATAGGCTTCGGGCCGCTCTGTCGTCGAGCACCATCCCTTTGTCGGTCTCGTATCCGATCTTCACACGCCTTCTGACAGTCGAACCGGACTATGAACCGTCCAGGCTTGCCTCCTCTCAGCAGGAAGCCGTGATTAGCCAAGTGTTTTCGGGCTGGCTCCGGCAATTGTCGAGCGCCGGACCCCTGATGCTCTTCGTGGAGGACGAGCAGTGGATCGACCCGTCCTCCGGCAAGCTCCTCCAGACGCTTGCGCACGACGTCGCGCAATTTTCAGTGCTCCTCCTGGTGACCTCGCGCGAGAAGCAGACGAAGGCTGGCTTCGACAACGCCGTCGCGGCGCATCTTGCACTCGAGCGGTTCTCCCGCGAGGAGGCTGGCGAGTTCGTCCAGAACGTCGTCGAAGGGGGCCATCTGTCTTCCAGCGTCGTCGCGACGCTTCTCAGCAAGGCCGAAGGTGTTCCCCTCTATCTTGAGGAACTCGCCCGATCCGCCCTCATGCTTGCTCCCTATACGTCGGGACGGTCAGGGGCGAAGGCCGAGTGCGACGTCGACGTCCCCGTCTCCCTCCAGTCCGCGCTCATGTCCCGTCTCGACAAGCTCGGCGCCGTGAAGACGGTCGCGCAGACTGCCGCTGTAATCGGCCGAGAATTCGACCTGAAGACGCTCGCCCATGTTGTCGGTCTCTCGAGCGAGATGCTGCGGCCGCAGATCGAACGACTTGTCGCCGTCGGCCTCGTCGCGCCGCAGCCCTTCAGCAACTGGCCCCGGTACTCCTTCTCTCACAGTCTGCTGCAGGAGGCCGCCCGCGGGGCACTGCTTCGGGACAGGCGGCGAGAGCTTCATGCCCTCGTCGCCAAGGCAATCGAGGTCGTCCAGCCGACAATGGTAGTGGAGCATCCCGAGATCCTCGCGCAGCATTATGACGAGGCGACGCAGTTCGAACTCGCCGCCGACTACTGGCTCAGGGCGGGCCGGAAGCTTGGGGCGACGTGGGCAAAGGTCGAGGCTGCGAACATGTTCGCGAAAGGTATCGAATGTGTCCGCAGGATGCCGCCCTCGAAGATGCGCGACAGCAGAGAGCTGACCCTCGAACTCGAAAGGGGCGACGTTCTCTACGCGGCATATGGATATATCACCGAGGACGGCAGCGACGCATACCGGAATGTCATGCGGCTCAGCGAGGCGACCGGAGACTCAGAGGCGGCGATTCGGGCCCTGGACGGCTTGTTCGGAACTTCGTTCAACTCAGCCCGGTTCTCGGACGCGGAATGGGCGAGCAACCGGCTTAAGGAGATTGGCCGCAGGGATGGCAACATCAAGGCCCTCGTGCTCGGACTGCAGTTCGGAGGCATGTGCGCCTTCGCGCGCGGCAGATTTTCGCAGGCGCGAGAGGTGTTCCTGGAGGCTCTCGAAAACCGCGAGCATGCCGACGAGGTCGGAAGCGACTTTCCAAGTATGTCGATGCTTTATCTCTCGTGGACGCTGCAAATCTTGGGGGATGCCGACGCGGCCATGGAGTTGTTTCACGCGGCCGAAACGGAGACCCGCCGACAAACGGACTACCGCCTCGCTGCCTGTCTGGGTAACGGCTGCATACTGATGTCTCTTCGTCAGGATGTAGCAACGCTCCAGAGGCTGGTGGACGACCTCGTGCCGCTCGCGAAGCGCAACGGATTCCAGCTTTGGCTGAACTTTGCTTCGTTCTTTTCCGGGTGGGCCAAGGTGGCAAGTCGCCAAGACGCCTCCGGCCTCGCGCAGATGAAGCACATATGCGACAATATGGGACAGCAGGAGGTCGATAAGACATGCTATCTAGGCGTGCTCGCCGATAGCTACCTTCGAATGGGACGGGCGGACGAGGCAACGGCGGTCGTCGATCAGGCACTCAAGCTCGCGGCGCGTACTGGTGAGCACTACTACACGTCCGAGTTGCTTCGTCTGCGGGGAGAACTTCTAAGGCAGACGCAGCGGCTCTCTGATGCGAAAGAATCGTTTCAGGAGGCCATCTCTTTTGCGCGCGAGCAAGGGGCCAAGGCATGGGAGGCGAGGGCCAAGCAGTCGCTTGATTTGCTTTCGTCGGAGCTGCCGCGTGGTTAAAGGATGTAACATCGGGCTACGGTCTGCCCCGGCGCCAGAAGCAATTTCCAGGCTGGCGACTACCAAACGGTCAACCCGACCGGCTCGCTGAGAAATTGATCGATCTCGTGCCGGCCAAACGATGAGGATCGGGTCGAGGGGAGAGCGGCCCACGACCTGTTCAGACGACAATTCGCTTTGCTCCACGGATGGCTCTCCCGCCCATCGGGTCGCAAGTGCGATGTCTGAGTTGTAGTGACTAGAAGGGGCTGAAGCGCATCCGCTTGAGGAACGGCAGGCCTTCGGGGTGCTGCCGAGGAGGATGCGGCGCGCGGCGGAAGCTTTCCGTCGGGGCGTGGGCGCCACTGCTTGCCCCTCGACGATTCCTTTTGAACACCTTGGACGCGTCATTGGCCACAACGACGGTTTTGTCTGGCGGGTTTTTCGTTCTGCTTTATCCAGCCTATCCCTTCTAGTGAATGACGCCGCGCGCACAGAGGCCGCAGCTGAAAAGTCGGCGCTCAAGACGCGCGCCCCCGTCGACCTTGACGAGCGCGTGGGTCTTAGTTTTGTGGTTGCGCACTAGCCGGCGTTCCGGGTCTACGACCGCGCCGTAGTCGATCTGGCCACGCATGAAGAGATCGTCGACAAAGGCCTTGGCCGCCGCAATTGCGCTTGGGGGGTCGATCGGCTCAGCTTTGAAGTCGGCGGCGCTCACAATACTATTGAGCGGCTCGGCAGCGGCCTCCACGAAGAGGACGCCATCGATGCCATGATGGGACGCCGGCAGCGCGACCAACGGGAGGGGCTCTAGCGCGGCGGTCGCCGATTTCGCCGCCGCGGCGAGCGACTTGACATTCGACATCATTGGGAGCGACGACACGGAGTGCAGGGAAAGGATGCTCCTCCCTACGAACACGCCCTTGGCGATCGACGCGTAGGTCGGGTCCGTCTGGGTAGCGACCACCATGTTTGCTGCGACCTGGGCGTACCAATTGGGGACGATTGGAGAACACTTGACACCTTGAACGAGAAATCCGGCAAGGTCGTCGGCGACGGCGAGCAGTTCCGCCTCTGTTGGTCCCCCTGGAATGGCCGCCTTGGCGGCGAGCGAAACCCCGAGAATCTCGAAGAAGGCGCCCGTAAAAATACGCGAGAAGGAGTGCGGCTCCGAAGAGAGCTGATACATGGGGGCTGTACTCGGGAGCGTCGTCGGGTCCTGATAATTGAAGGAGTTGACCGCATTGCGAAGACAGTCCGCCTCGGCCAGGCCGGGATCCTGCGCGCGGAGAGCGCTCCCAAACTGCTCCGCGAGCCTTGAGAGACGCGACGTCGTGTAAAGGTTTCCGCCACTGCCGGAAAGGATCGCGGTGCGCAGTGACGGAATCTGGATGGCCGACATCAAGGCGCTGATGTCGCCGAAGGACTCATGAAAGGCCGAGACCTCCTTGCTGGCGGCGCCCCACAGCCCGGGCTTGAACGCGTCAAGCACGGCGTGTCCCACCTCGTGACAGCTTACGTCGGGACTTTCGCAGGTGAATACCGTTCCTGTCACACCCGGACCGTGGAAGAAATTCAACGCAGTCCGGTCGTAGTTGGCGTCGAGACCGAATCCCATGTCGAGCACGACGTTGAGATTCGGGCCCCCGTACCATTGCGTCAACGGTACCCGGTTCGCCCAATAGTCGGCGCCTCGCCTCAACGCGGCTGCCGTGGCCCAGTAGCGGAACTGAGACGTCCCTTGTGCGTAGATGGCTGGCGGCGGCCCTCCTGCTGGAAACGAGAACGCGAGGGGAAGCTTGGATAGATCTGGTGTCGGCACCGTCAGACCCACGGCCGTTGCGGGATCGTCCTCCCATGAGCCCACCGCCGCAGGGGGGGAAGGCACATTCTTCTTTCGGGTCTTGGTCTTCGCGGTAGCGGTCGCCCGCTTCGTCAGAGCTCTTTTGGATTTCGCGGGCGTTTCAGTCATGCGGATGCCCTTTCCAAATGTCGCATTTGATCTGAATCATAACTATTCGGCGCAGAAGGTTCGGTATGAGCGCCTCCCGGCGACGCGTTCACGGCGGGTACCAACGCGTGGGCATGGAGGTCAGGCACTTCCCTCGTTAATCCATTGCTCCATGCCTTCCAATCGCTATTCTGGACGATGACAGTCCCACTGTCCGGGCGAGTGACGTCGACTCCCGGATCGGGACGGCCCGACCGCCGGCCGTGACCACATCATCGACATTGCCCGCTCGCTGGCGCGTACCGGGCAGGCGACGGGGAAGCGGCTTCGCCCCCCTAAGCGGAGCAGCTTGCCAGCGGACGATCCGTTTCTCGCCTGTTTGGCGGGTTATGCCAATCCTGTTGCGCCTACATACTAGACCTGACAAACCGCGCCCGGAAGGCTGAATCGCCTGCCCCCATCTTCCTGGTATAACCGGCCTGCCGGTAGGCTTTGAGCGAATACCTCTTCTACGCCAGCATCCGTAGATCGTGCATCTGGACGATAGATGGAAGCGCGGATGCGCCTTTTACTCGTTGGGCTCATCAAGCTACCATGGCGTCCCGGGTTCTACGGCTCCAATCTCTTTGGCCGCCCGCGGCCGAGAGCGCCTTCGGCGCGGGCCTGCAGATAGGCGTAGATGTCATCGATATAAAGAGCGAAATTGGGATCGTCAGCGAACCCCTTCATGACCGAGGTGCCGCTACTGCTCTGGCCGTTCCGGACGACGCGCCTGAACTCCTCGATATCGCGGGGCCGGTCGATGAGAGAGGACGCGAAGGTCGAACCCACCCCATCGGGGCCGTGGCAATGGCTGCAGCTGGCATGATAACGCCGGTACCCGTTGTAGGTCGGTCCATCGGCCTTGCCGTCGATGACCCTGTAGAACTTGTCGGCGGCTGAAGTCTCCTGCAAAGTTTCCCAGGAACCGACCGCGAAGCCACAGGCGACCACGGCGAACAGCCTTCGGCAGATAGATGCTTGCTTTGTCATCGTAGATAGGCGTATGCCGGCTGCTCGCCCGGCATCTCCAGATGGGCACGGCCGGAGTCGCTGCTCGGGCCGCATGAGGCTACCAGACCGGCCAAAAGGATCCTGTAGTTCTTGCGTACGGCGCCGGTATCACAACGGCATCAAGGATCCCGCGCATACTCCCCCGGGCCTGGAATTGCCTACGCCCAACCATTGCCGGAGTCGAGTTGTCAATCTCTTGGGCCGTAAAATCACTGGCCGGCACGAACAAGTTTCGGGGCGGTATCGATCCTGGTCACGAGGAGCCTGCCGCCGGCACGCGAGATTTCGAGAGCCTCGCTGGGCTCGTTCAAACCGCCCGGAGTCGAAATCGTGAGGCTTTGGCCCTCATCGAGCGTTGCCTCGCACCGCACGGGCGAGCCCGACGCATTCTCGGCGATCGTGGTGACCACTTGATAACCCCTATCGCCTTCGGTGTAGTAGACGACGCCGTGATAAGCGCCGAGATCGATGCTTTCCCCTTGCAAGGCCTTGAGTTCATCAGCGGAGGCGTTGCCTGCCATTACGCATAGCGCCGCGAGGACTTTGTATCTGTACATGGTTTTTCTCCCCAGCCAAAAGGTCCCAATAAGACCATGCCCCAATAATAGGAGGCGGGGGCGGGTGCCGTCTGTGAGAATTCGCACAGGTTCAGTAACGCAATTGGCTAAACGAGGCGGTGCGCCACTGGTCGTGATGGGTCGTCCGTATTTTCTTTTGCCGTCAAGGGAGTAGATTTGTCCGAACGGAAGCGACGGCCATGACGCGTTCGCCTAATTTTCTTTCGAGGCTGGGTGAAGCAGCCGTCGCTGCCTTGTTCAAGCATTGGATTGTTCGCTTGTATACTCCTGGCGAACTGATCGTCGCGCATGGCGAAAGCGGGCGTGACGTCTTCTTCATACTGGAGGGGCGCGCCCGCGTAACCCTTTTTTCCGAAAACGGCCGCGAGATCTTCTATGGCGACCGCGGCCCCGGCGACATCATCGGGGAAGTGTCTGCAATCGATGGGAAGGCGCGATCGGCCAGTGTCGTGGCTCTTGAGGCAACCCGTGCAGCAAGATTGCCGGCGCCGGCCTTCCGAAGGCTGGTCACCGACCACCCGGATTTTTCCTGGGCCCTGCTCGAACACCTCTCGTCGGGCATAAGGCATATGACCGACCGGGTTTACGAGTTCAGCACCTTAGTGGTGCGCAGGCGTCTCATTCTCGAATTGCTCCGCCGTGCGGACGATCGGGATGAATCCACCAGCCGAGTATTCATTGACCCGGCGCCCACCCATTTCGAGTTGGCGGCATCAATTAGCACACACCGGGAGGCGGTCTCTCGGGAGATGAGCGTCCTCGCTAAGGGGGGCCTCATAGAGAGATGCGGACGCAGGCTCCTGCTGTGCGACCTTACTGCTCTGGAATTGCTCGCCGGAGATGAGGAGGAGCAGGTCTTTTCTCGTCGGGAAAAATCGTGACGTCGTCGCAAAGTGCATTGCTTTCGGCGTTCACATCTCCACCTTTGTTCCGCTCGAAAGAGTTCCGTGGCTATAAGCTGAGCAGCTCCACAGGCGGGGAAAGGTGGCCGGCAGAACGGATGAGGGCGCCTCGGATTGCCTGCATCCTCACACGCGGAGGCGGCGGGACGCTTGACGCTCATGCGGGAGGTGATCCCAACTAATACCTACGAGAAAATTGAACGCCTACTTGTTTGCGGATCACAAACTGTAACCAACACGTTCTGCAACCGTGCTAACTTCAGGAGATCGTGGTAAGTAAAGGCTGATAACCATACACGAATACGACCGATGGAGGCTGGCGGGCAGCGTAACTTTAGAACAGGAGCGCGATCCCTAGCTCTCGAGAGAGACCCGGAATTAGCAAGCAAATGTTCCGTACTGATGATCTTTGTTTCGGAGGGACACATGATCAAGATTTCAATAGTGGCGGTATCGCTCACTGTGCTTGCCGGAACTGCAATGGGGCAAACTCTCGGCGATACGTTTGATGAAAAGGCTATCGACAACGAAAAGTGGACTACGCAGCAGATATCCACCGGGCAGGTATCCTTTCCTGAACCGGGCCGCTGCGGGCCAGCCGCGATAGCGGCTAGTGTAAAACAGGGCGATAGTGGTACCGCTTGCGGCGACGAAGACTGCCAGCGGGCAACTATCGAAAACGCGTCTCCGAAGACCTCAGTTTGCATTTGGACGAGTTTTCTCAAGCGCCCAAGCGATATGAACTCTCAAAATTGTGCTCAGCCAAATGAGCTTGAATGCGGCCTTTCAGCGTAGGCGTCTCACGCTCTAGCGAGAACACGATCTCCGCAGTATTCGTACGGATCGGAGGCGACGCTGAGCGCTCACATAGGTGAAGTTTGCGAGACCTGCAGCGTGATAAAGTTATGACACCTTGCATAACGCTTCACCCGGTAACCGCGTCGCTGCACGCCGGCATCATGAGCGACTAGGCTGCACCTTGAAGGGTGTAGACGCAGCAATTGGCTGGTCGGGCCGCTTGGCTCGACCAAGCCCCGCTTACTTGTCGAAGGCATTTTCCCCAACCTTGAGCAGGCCGCCAGCCTCGACGCCTCGAGTTGGTGTAACCGCCGATCATCTCGTGATCTTCTCAGGCGATGGCAACTTTACAAGCCTAGTCGCCGCATAGCAACGCAAGGGGCGCATAATCTCGACGCGGCCATGATTTCAGACGCACTGCGCCCCGAAGCCGATCCCTCCATCGTCTGTTCAAGCTCCGGGCCGAGATAAGCCGGGAGCCTTCAGAAAGCGCGTCAAGCGGCAGCGACAATAGGCACGCAGTAAACGACACTGGAGCCGTGAGGTTGCGACAGGGCTCCATCTCCAGCCCAGATCAGATCAGATCAGATCAGATAAGTATGATTAATCATGAAGCCCGTTAATCTTGGTTGTTTTCCTACCGCTTATGGGTAACATACTTGTTGCAACGACCGATCTTTCCTGAATCGCCCTTAGAGCTTCCTGTATTGGTGAAGGGGGAGAAGTATTGCGGCGTCGATGTTTGATATTGCAATCAGAATACAGTTTGAACATTGATTCAGCCCAGGTCGCAACGATCCGGGCTTCTTTCGTCCTAAAAGATTGTAGTAAAGCGGGAAACAAGCCGTTTCGAGACGATCAAGGCTAACCTCTTAAGAGTCAGCCCCGACGCAGCCTGGCTGCCGTTTGTTATCAATCAACGGCAAAGAACACCGGAGCAGGACTTTTCGCGCACTTCCGGCTCGGCGCATTGCATAGTGACCTCTAGCAAACGTCACCCTACAGTGTGTCGTCAGTGACATCATGCGCCTCAGGTATCGTTCCTTCGATCGCGACGGTTGCTCAGGGGTGTAGAGCGACAATCTGGCTGAGATCACGTATTGCCGCACCTAACGATGCTCCCCGATGTTACCACGGTGCCTCATTCATTTTGCTCCCGGGTTAGGGCGAAGGAGGCCGGGCGCGGAGATGGCAGGGTTTCGCAGCGCCTGGCCTCCTTCGCGAGCGCTACGGCACCTCAGTGCGGCCTGGCGATCTCGTGGATCGGCAGCTCCTTGTTCAAGGGGCCAAACAGCAACGCGTCCGCCTGTTCGCTACGCCAGACCTTCAGCCGGCGCTGAAGTGTTCGAAGCAGTTTGTCGGGGTAATCGCCGGGATACTCGGCCTGCAGGCGTGACAGAAGTTCACTGCCGGTTCGCCATGGTTCGGCTTCGAACCAACTTCGCAAGTCGGCGGTCGCCTTGACGAGAGGATCAGGACGCCGCCGCTCTCTTTTGGCTTTTACAATCGGACGATCCGTCGGCCGGGCAGCTCCGTCCTTCCAGGCCGTCCGCAAACTCGCGAGGAAAAGGTCGATCGGCTGAGCTACCCCGTCAGTGCGCATGGCCGGCGGCGTGTCGGCAAGCGCAGCGAGTCGCTCCTGTAGGGCGCGAATATCGCGCAATAGCAGGACAGGATCGAGCCCAGCGTAGATTTCCTGCAGACGGGAGCGGACTGCATCTGACGTGCGAGCGTCGGCAATCAGACGCTGATGCGGCGTGGCTGGCGGACTATACGTCTTGCGCACACGAGCGCCGTCGCGCTGCTTTGCGATCAATTTGAATGATGGCTGAAAGAAGTTTACGAACAGCCGCGCTGATCGGTAGAGCTTCGCTAGCAGCGTCGCGGCCTCCAGTCCCTCGAACCGACGATATCCGACCATCCTGCGCACCACGGCGCCATTCTTCTGCTCGACAAAGGCTTGGTCGTTCTTGCGGTAGGGACGGCAGCGCGTGAAGACGATACTGGCGGCGTCACAGTAAGCCTTCAGCGTCTCGTTCATGAAGACGGTGTCGTTGTCCGTATCCAGGCCGAGAAGCGCGAACGGCAGTTGCTTGCGCATTTCTGTGAGCACACTGCTCAACAGCGTCTGCTCGCGAACCAGCAGCGGCGCACATTCCGTCCAGCCAGTCGCGATGTCGGTGAGAACAAGGGTTTGGATGAAGCTGCCGCGAGCCGAAGGGCCACAATGGGCGACGAGATCCGCCTCAACGAAGCCTGGCGCCGGATTGTCCCAATCCGCCGACGTTCTAATGGGAATGCTCCGTCGCAGGGCGTGCGCCGCGGGCCGCCGTCGAGGACGTCCCAAGCCCTCTCGGATCGGTCCCAGCGTCCTGTCGATCGTCGCCGCGCTCATCGCCAGCAATTTGCCGCGGATCTCAGGCGCGAGGTTAAAATGACCGTGCCGTTCCATCGCCTCGACAAGGACGGGCAGCAACGCCTTAGGCGCTTCCCACAGACCCGGTCAGACGCCTCCCACAGCAATATGAGCGCATTGCGTTCCGCTTCTTCATAAACCCGCGGCCGCGCTCGCCGACCTGTAGACTCTCTCCCGTGGCGCCGCAGCAGCCGCATCGCGTGCTTGCGGTGAAAACCCGTGATGACGACGAACTCATCCAGAATTCTCGCCTTCTCCGCTCGCGTCGAAGCACGATAACGCTCCGAAACCGCCGCCGTCAGTTCTTTCCTCGTCGCCATGCTCAGCTGTCCCATAGTCGCCCCTGTTCATACCCCTCGGTAGGGAGCAAATTATGTGAGGCAACGGTTGAATATTCGGGAACAGTTTCGGCGAGCAATGCGCGTCTCATCTTGGTTGTCGCGCTGCACAGGGGACCTAATCAGAGTTTTGGCTGGCACGTCACATAGGCGGTAACGGCGTCCGCAATCATCTGCTTGTGGCGGTTGTAAAGATCCGGTTCTGACAGTTCGCGATGAAAGATGGTGCCGAAGGTGTACCGGTTGGACACGCGGAAGAAGCAGAACGCGCTGATAAGCATATGCAGATCGATGGCGTCAATGTCGCGGCGGAAGACGCCTTCCCTGCGGCCTCGGTCTAGGATCTCGTCAATCGTCCTGACGATGGAAAGGTTGAGTTCACCGATCTCTGATGACCGCTTCATATGGCTCGCATGATGGATGTTCTCGATGCTAACAAGCCGAACGAAGTCCGGGTTCTTCTCATCGTGGTCGAATGTGCTGGCGATCAGTGTCCGTAGCGCTTCGACGGGGGGCAAGTCAGCGAGCTCAAGATCGGCTTCGAGCGAACGGATCTTGCGATACGCCTTTTCAAGTACCGCGAGATAAAGACCTTCCTTGCTGCCGAAGTAGTAGTAGATCATCCGCTTGGAGGTGCGTGTTTTCTCAGCGATGGCGTCCACTCGGGCGCCCGAGAGGCCAAAGGCAGAGAACTCCTCGGTAGCTATGTTCAGAATGTCCTCCTTGGTCTTCTGCGGGTCGTTCTTTCGACTTTCTCGTTCAACAAGCTTGGCCATCTTACCCATCCGCTCGGGGGCACGCTCGCCCCATTTGCAACCACTTCATATTCAGCTTGGTCTCTGCTTTCAATGGAACCTCGATTGACACGTACTGGTTAGTACATTATCAACNTTCGGCGATNATGCGTTNNAGGGGCGCCACTGCCAGGACATGTTCGACANCGTCCAGGNCTGGCGTTTAACGTTGTATGAAANATGTCGGCATTGCGTCTTTCAAAGCCGGACTAATCGGAAAGGGCATTCAAGCGTCCTTGACGCCAGCCTTGCATATGGCAGAGGGAAGGGCGCAAGGTTTCGAGTACTTTTACGATTTATTCGACCTGGACGGAGTCGTTGGCAGTAGCGAGCCTCTCACCAATCTTCTCGCGGAAGCGGAGGGGCGGGGCCTCGGCGGCCTGAACATTACGCACCCATTCAAGCAACAAGTAATCGAGTTCCTTGACACGTTGTCAGACGAGGCGGTGGCTCTTGGCGCGGTCAATACTATTGTCCTTCGAGGTGGGCGAAGGCATGGGCATAACACCGACTGGTGGGGCTTTGCTGAAAGCTTCCGCCGTGGCTTGCCTCGTGCTGATCTGACCTCGGTGGTACAGCTTGGAGCGGGTGGCGCAGGTGCGGCCACCGCCTTCGCTATTCTCCGCTCCGGAGCGGCCGGACTGACGATATTCGACCAGGACGAAAGCCGCTCGCTGGCATTGGTTGAGAATATGCAGCGGCATTTTCCGAATGCGTTCATTAAGGCTGGGGCCGACCTGTCAGGGGCAATGGCAACTGCCTCAGGGCTGATCCATGCCACGCCGACGGGGATGGCCAAGTATCCAGGCCTGCCCGTGCCCGCTGATCTTCTGCGCTTTTCCTTGTGGGTGGCCGAGGTCGTCTACTTCCCATTGAGCACTGAACTGGTGATCGAGGCAGGCCGCCGCGGGTGTCGGACCCTGAATGGTGGGGGCATGGCGGTCTTCCAGGCTGTGAAGGCTTTTCGGCTCTTTACCGGCGTCGAACCCAATGCCGAGCGGATGCTGAAGCATTTTGAAGAGATGACGCGCACTCCCGGTAGATCCGCAGTCGCGCCAGGGGATGGCCGATGAGGAGCTCGATCGCAACCGTCTCAACTCGATCGCAACCGTCTCAATAAGTGCCGAACTGCCCAAAAACTGGAGGGATCGCCAAGGCGGGTTGGAAACCGAAGAGTACCCGAGGCAGGGGAAGGAACTGGTGGGCTTCTTCAAATAGCAGTGGACTGGCGCGTATACGAGCCAGACCTAGGCACTCCGAACCTAGTAGGACTTGGACTCGCCGCTGTTCTCTTCTTGGCCGGGCGGGGTGCTAGAGCGGATCAAAGCGATCTAAAGGCGAAATCGGCGCCATTCAAGGGATGCGGCCGCTCTTCAGGACATGAGCTGCCCCGTTTTGAACATGCTTGGTGAGCATTGCGCATGCGCCCGCGAGATCTCGGTTCATGGCGAGCTCGAACAACCTCTTGTGGTCATCAACCACGGGCTTGCCTCGGAAGCTTTGGGCGAGAAGGTGATAGCGTAGGAAGCGGTCGAAGACGGACGACAGCGTGGCCATCAGGGTCGCTGAATTGCAGGCCGATACCATCGCCTGATGGAACTCCCAGTCGTACCGCACCCATTCCAAGGTTCGAGAAGGATCGCCGCCTAACAGACTTCGCTCTACGGCCGACAGTTTGTGGTGCGCCGAGACGAGGCGCGCTTCCCAATCAAGATCGCCAGCAGCGAAGGAGAGGCCAATGGCGTGGCACTCCAATAATATTCGCAAATCAGCCAGTTCCAGAAGTTCCCGCCGAGACGCGGGGCTTACCTCAAATCCACGTTGGCCTTCAGCGATTACCAGGTTCTCCGTGGTCAGGCGACTGAGGATCTCTCTGAGGGTCGAGACGCTTACAGAGTAGCGATCTCTGGCCTGTTCCAATTTGATCTTTGAACCTGGTGGCAGAGCGCCCGAGATCAGATCCTCCCGGATCCGCCGCAAGGCGAGTTCACCCGCTGTTTCGTTTGTCATTCTCTTGGCGCTGTCGCGGTAATGTATCATGTAAAAGTTTATATATCCGATATTAAATGAAATATAGGAGGAAAATTGTTGACTCATTTCCTCGCTGCGTCATGCTGTCTGCACAACATTGATTAAACGGACTATTTCGTACATATTGACCGAGGGTGGCCGGGACCGGCCAACGATGAGGAGGCAGCTGTCCATTGGATGGCAGAAAATCAACTCGGAGGAGAGAATATGACTTTCAACATGACTCGCCGCTATCTTGTCGGCGCGACCATGCTCGCTGCAGCAGCATTCGCCGCACCCGTCCTGGCGCAGGACAAGCCTGTTTTGAAGTTTTCGGCTGTTTTCTCGGAGCAGGATATCCGCGCCGAGATGACCAAGATGCTGGCGGCGGATATCAAAAACGATTTCACGCTCGAGCCCTATTACGGTGGGAATCTCTTCAAGCAGGGTACAGAGCTCGTTGCGATCCAGCGTGGCAACCTCCAGATGGGCAATATCGCACCTCAGGATATCTCCAAGCAGATCCCAGAGTGGTCGGTGCTGACATCTGCATATCTGTTCCGCGACGCGGCACATCTCAGCGCCTTCTTCAACAGCGATGTCGGCGCCGAGTTCAAGAAGATGGCTGAAGACCGGCTCGGCATCCACATTCTTGGACCAACCTATTTTGGCGCGCGACAGATCGGTCTGAAGCCGGAAAAGAAGATCACGACGCCACAGGACATGGCAGGCATCAAGCTGCGTATGCCCGGCGGCGACGCATGGCAGTTCCTCGGTGAAGCTCTCGGCGCCAATCCTGTGCCGGTGGCTTATGCTGAGGTCTACACAGCACTCCAGACCGGTGCGATCGACGGTCAGGACAACCCGCTGCCGAACGTGAAGAACATGAAGTTCTACGAAGTGATGTCGCAGATCATTATGACGTCGCACCTGATCGGCTATGACTTGCTGGTGATCTCAAACGAGGTCTGGAATGAGATGGCGCCGGAAGAGCAGCAGGCGTTTCAAGCGGCGGCCGACAAGGCAATGAAGTTCAGCGAAGAGAAGCATGTCGCACAGGAGAAAGCGCTGGTTGAAGAGTTCAAGGCTGCGGGTCTGCAGATTTACGAGCCTGACATCGAGGCTTTTCGGAAGTTCGCTCAGGAGAAGTATGTGAATTCCGAGCTCGCCAAGTCGTGGCCGGAAGGCATCCTGGAGAAGGTAGCTGGCCTTTAAAGTGCGGCTACCTAGCTGCTAGATTATAAAGGGCGGCGAAGGCGGGACCCGATCATCGCCCTGCCGTCTCTGGAGAAATCAACATGCCACCCAAACTGCTGGCCATCGGTGGATGGTTGAGACGGCGTGCGGAGAATCTTCTCTGCCTGATGCTTCTGACGATGTTCATCGTCTTCACGCTGCAGATCATTTTCCGCTATGCGCTTAATCTTTCCATCGGTTGGACGCACGAAGTCAGCGTCGCCCTTTGGATATGGATCGTCCTATTCGGATCCGCCTTCGTGGTGCGCGAAGTAGACGAGATCCGCTTTGACCTCATCTGGAGCGGCGCAAGCGACCGATCGCGGCGTGTCATGCAGATAATCTGCGCGGCAGCGTTGATCTTCCTGTTCGGCATCTCGCTGCCGGCGGTCATCGACTACGTGACTTTCATGAAGGTGGAGAGCACGGCCTACCTGAAGATCCGCTTCGACTATCTCTACTCCATCTACGTGATCTTCGCGATTTCAATGATCCTTCGATATATCTGGCTGGCTATACAGGCTATCCGCGGCAGGGCGCCCGACGCTTTTGATCCCACTAAAGCAGGCTCCGGCGTATGAATTTGGCAAGTCCGTTCTCCATCACGGTGGTGGTCATAACCGTGCTCGCGTTCATGGGGCTACCGATCGGCCTCTCAATGATCAGCGGCTCGATTCTCTACCTCTGGCTTGCCGGAGCAGACATGGGAATTGTAGCCGAGCAGTTTCTCAACGGTATGTATTCGAACTACGTCATCCTGGCGGTGCCGCTGTTCATCCTGGCGGCGGAATTCATGAACGTGGGATCCATGACCGAGCGCCTGCTCAAATTTTGCAACGTCCTCGTCGGGCGTTTCCGCGGCGGTCTCGCCCAAGTTAACATTGTCCAAAGCATCATCTTTGCCGGCATGTCCGGCTCGGCGATCGCCGACGCCGCAGGCAGTGGCAAGATGATGCAGAGTATGATGACGCGCGACGGCCGCTACACACCGAGCTTTGCGGCCGCCCTAACCGCCGTGACCGCTGTCGTTGGCCCGATCATCCCGCCATCGATCCCGATGATCATCTATTCCCTCGTTTCAGATGCGTCCATCGGCTATCTCTTTCTAGCCGGCATGGTACCGGGGCTTTTGATGGCCGTTCTGCAAATGGTGCAGGTAGTGATCACTGCCCGGCGTAAAAATTTCCCGGTTGAAGAACCGGTGCCGCTTCGCGAGATTCCGGGAATCACCGTCCGGGCCTTTCCGGCGCTGATGATGCCCGTTGTGTTGCTCGGTTGCATCTATTCCGGCGTTACCACGCCGACCGAGGCAGCGGCCATCGCTGCTGCTTACGCTCTCATCATATCGGTCGTCCTCTACCGCAGCATCAGCCTCAAAGACTTCTACGGCTCACTTGCGGCAAGCGCCAAGTCGACGGCCTCGATCGGCATGCTGATCGCCGGTGCATTGGTCTTCAACTATGTCGTCACGATCGAAAACATTCCCCACTCAATCCGGGTTCTGTTGACCGGGTGGGAGTTGAGCCCGGCTGGCTTCCTGATCCTCGTGAACGTCACTCTGCTCGTTCTCGGTTGCCTGCTCGAGGGAACCGCGATCCTGCTAATCATCGTGCCGGTGTTCATACCTACAGCGCAGGCCCTTGGCATTGACCTTGTCCACTTTGGCGTTGTCGTGGTCGTCAACATCATGCTGGGCCTGGTAACGCCGCCATACGGTTTGCTGCTGTTCATCGTGGCGAACATATCTGGAGCACCGATCAAGAGCATCATCGTAGATACCGGACCCTTTCTATTTTGGATGGTGGTGTGCCTGATCTTCATAACATTTGTGCCTGACAGCGTGCTCTGGCTGCCAAGGCTGCTTGGATACCAGGGCTGATGGGAGTGATCATGAAGCCGATCTACGTTCTTAACGGGCCAAACCTCAACCGCCTTGGCAAGCGAGAGCCTGAAATCTACGGGACGACGACACTGGCCGAGGTCGAGGCCTGGTGCCGGGAGGCGGCGGGAGATCGGCCGGTAGAGTTTCGTCAGACCAACAGCGAAGAGCGGTTGATCGACTGGGTTCATGAAGCAATCGACGAGGGCGACGGGATTATTATCAATCCTGCCGCCTTCACATTCACCTCGATCGCTCTCCTAGATGCCCTCAAGATGTTCAAGGGGCCGATCATAGAATTCCACATCAGCAACGTTCATCGCCGCGAGCCTATTTATCACCGCTCCTATGTCTCAATGACGGCGACCACCGTAATGGCAGGGCTGGGGGCGGAGGGATATCCGCTGGCTGTAAAGGCGCTGGAGATGCTGATCATGAAACAGAGGTGGTAGCGCACCCACGACTCCATCTAACTGTTCTCGTGATGGCAGCAGGACGTCTTCGCCACTTATGCGCCCCGCAGTGACCAACACTTCTCGACGGCGAACAAACCGTCGTTCGCCAACCTTCTTGGCCGTCCTCGACAGCGTGCGGCGGAGCCTGCGCGAGGATTGAAACAGAGGCA
>WFLX010014729.1_pt1 | contig 25194 bp, 14 predicted proteins | sample 4967041 | NCBI WGS metagenome assembly WFLX01 (sample SAMN12857096, study PRJNA449069) | gut metagenome | isolation source: stool from male and female vole | host: Microtus ochrogaster | place: USA:Florida | collected 2017
CTGCCTCTCGGAATTACCCACCATAGAGTTGAGCATATCTGCATACCGGTCGGGATGTTTGATGCTCAGCAAGGGCATCTCAGCTCTGTAGGTATCCCAAAGTGAAAAAGTGGTATAGGTGGTGTGGTTTGCATTTTTTACTACATTCCCGTCAGCCCCGCGGTAATCACCGTTGACATCACAGAATTCTGACGGAGCTATCATGGTGTGGTATAGAGATGTATAGAAAATCTTCTCCTCATCGGGGGTAGCTCCTTTTATCTTCACTTTACCTAATTCATCATTCCAGCGTGTATNAGCCAAGGCTACAGTAGAANCGAAATCCCATCCCGGCAGCTCTTTCTCCAGATTGGCGGCAGCTCCNTCCACCGATACGGGTGACAAAGCTACTTTCATCAAAAGCGGCTCTGAAGATGAAGTGGTAAAATTGNCACGTCCGAAAAGACCATCCTCTCCTTTAAGTTCAAAACTCTTGAAAGGTTTTGAGAAATCAGCCACAAAATACACCTTCTGATCTTTTGCCCAACCGTAGGAATGACGCCAGCCCTGTATTCTTGTGTCGCCNACNGCTTCNATNTGCACCTCGGTTGGNCGATCATCATTACCGCCGTCAAGCATGTCGAANACNACGGCACTCTCTTCGGAATCAGGAAAACTATATTTATGAAATCCCACTCTTGGTGTGGCTGTCATCTCCGCCAATATTCCGTAGCGGGTCAAAGGAACTGAATAATAACCCGGCGTCACCACTTCTTGTGAGCGGGCACCATACGACCAAAGTCCCGAACCGATGGAATCTGTATTACCGCGTGCATAGATAAGATCGTTGCCTACCACGGGCATCACTGTTATGTCGAGAAGATCTCCGCATCCTGTGCCGGATAGATGAGTATGTGAAAAACCGATTACTGTNGAATCACTCTCATGATATCCTGAACACCAGTCCCAGCCTTCNGACACACTTGTCGGACCCACCTGCACCATCCCGAACGGCACATTGGCTCCCACGAACACATGGCCGTGTTCTCCCGAGCCTATACGGGGATCTACTTTTGAAGTGTATGATCCGGATTGATATGAGGAGGTGTGGCTACAACCCGCAAAGAGGCCTGCAACCGCCACTATTAATAAACATGATCTCTTCATGGCAACATATAAGGTTTTTATGTATTATGCTAAGTTCGTATTCATGTATGCTCTACAGCAATAATAATATTGTATGCTCTACAGCATTTAATGCTATACTTATAAACGTAAATTCCCCATAATTCTTATATCTTCCCTTCAATCTCAAACTTTTGAATTATTAATGAGAGCGTCCGATTCACATCGAACGCTCTCAAATCACTTTTTTACCTCAAGATACAATCTATAAGACACTCTTATCACTGCCTATAAGACACTCTTATCACTATTGAATCTTTAACTTATAACTGCTGCACCTTTAACCAAATTTTAATCTTTAACCAATTTAATACCACCGATTATTGCGTGATTTGTCTGTATATTCATGTTCTCATTTTCAGGTCGGAAGCTGAGACCGACAGTGTGAGCTCCCGGTGTGAGATGTACTTTCACGGAATTTGACCATCCATATTCATCCCAGTTGTCACGGCCACGCTGCGGCATCACTATCATACCTTTTTTGTCACCGTCTACTGTCAATGTGCGGATGGCACACTTGTTTTCTGTGTTGACCGGTCCATTGCCGTTGGCATAATTGACACTCAGGTAATAATCACCCTCTTCAGCCACATTCACCGGAATGTCAAGTGTGGACGTTTTGTCATTGCTTGCTTTATTCGTATCCACGAATATCTGTTTGCGGGTTGATCTTGGCTCGGAAGCAAAACCCTCCACTCCATCTGCAGAGACACCGATCACCTGATATTCTCCCGGCTCGGAAGCGTCGTAAACCGTTGCATTGGTCTTGGCTACGACTTTGCCATCTTTTAATACGAGATAATGACCTATATACTCGATCGGGTTCCATACAAGATTGTTGCCTTCAAGCCAAATGATGGGAGTGAGAGGTGCATTCAGGGCGTTGACATGGTTCACACCAAGCTCAGGAATCTTGTTGTCGGCCATAATTATGTCAATTTTCATTTTTCCTTTAGCATTTTTTGCCGCGATAAAGGGCGATTGCTCCTTGCCGTTGACTTTAAAAGATTTGATCTCATTGCCATAACCGCTGACCGTGATGTCAAGTGTGGCATCGCGATATTTGAAACCGTCCAGTGAGCGCGTTCCCGCTAATGCTTTGGGCACGAAGGGATGAAAAGCCAGACCGTCTTTCTTGAAATCTATGCCGAAAAGCACTTTATGGGTGAGGGCTATGTTGCCGCTCAGACACCATAACATGTTAGATGAATTCAACTCGGTGGCAATATCTCCGTTCTCCAGATTGTAATTTTCTTTGTTCGTGCAGAAAAGTGCCGCCGGACGGAACACACCTCCTATGGCTTCCATCACACCCTCTTCATTACCGGCCTTTGCATTCGCCAGACCCCACCAGGAACCTACCCAGGGCCATAACGATTTGTTATGGTAAGCCGGTATGTCAGCTATGAAAGGATAGAAATTGGTTGCGCCGAAAGGTGTGGTAGGATTATTGGCTGTCAGTNTNTTNGCNCTGTNGTNCAGGGGCNANANCCCACATTATGGCNAGTGACTCGCCNANNGTCTCNGCNCNNGGATTNANAATCATATTGTCGCGTCCGTAGCGATACATGGCGTAATAACCTTTATCATCCATCCAGAGATGATCGTTCACTGCTTTAGCGATAGCTTCTGATTGAGCGAAAGCATCTTTCGCTACCTCTTTGTGACCTAAGATGGTGGCTATCTCCCCGAGCACTTTCCAAGCCTCGGCATGAACCACGGAGGTGGATAATGTCTCCGTGTTGTAGATATCGGCACACTGCATCCAGCGGGGATGACTCTGTTCACGCCAGTCTATAAAAGATGTCTCTCCTTTTATAAGACCCGACTCTGTATCATAGAAAGAAGTACGGTCGGTCTCAAGTGAGCGCTTGATGATGGGATAGATATATTCGAGCCATTGTCTGTCGCCTGTCACTTTGTAGATTTCCCAGGCTGCGATACACCATATCTCACGGTCGGTGGATACGGGCCATGCGCCACCCGAACCGGTATCCTGGATTATNCTGCCCAATGGATCCACTTTCTTCATAAGGGAAATTTTAGAGGCCTCGGGCTGCATGTAGGCCATGGAGAGGAGTATGGAATAACTTACATCTCTTGTCCATACTCCGGCCCATTCTTTGCCGGTGCGCAAAGTGGTGTCAGGTTCCACTGCGTTCACCATCTCGTCAAGACCCATGTTGTAGATGGCCTGGTGAAGACGGTTGGGTGTGGTGAGCTGAGGATAGTTGCTTATATCGTTTTTAAGTTTCCACTGTTTGTCTATACCCATATAGTAGCCCGGTTGAGCGGAATATGTGGAGACAATCTCTGTGGCGGAGGGTGCGGTGGCCATGAATACACCCTGGGTGATGGTGTCACCGTGCCATGTGTAGGCCGGGGTCTTCACCACCGTCTCTGCAAAGCAGAGAGAAGTGGTGATAGACAAAAGGCCGGAAAGTAATATAGATGTAGTTTTCATCGTAGCGTAAATGAATGGATTACTTTGAAAGTTTTGTGAGCTTTATCGCACAACCGCCGCTCCTTCCCTGAGGTATGTTCAGGGCCATATCGCTGGTTACGTCTTTCTGTTCTATGATTACCGGATAGGGGTCTGTATCATAGTGGGCGTTTTCACCGTCACGGTAAATGGTGGCTCTGTAGGTGCACCCCGGATCAAGGAAAGCGAGATTGATATTGGCTACACGGGCTTCATCACCTGTGGCGCTCCCTATGAACCAATTGTCTCCACCTTTCTCTTTACGGGCTGTGGTGATGTATTTACCGATTTCAGCCTCGGGGAATACCGTGCGCTCCCAATCTGTGGGACAGTCGCATACGAATTGGAATGGACCCGGATTCGCCTCATAGTTCTCTATCTCGTCAGATGCCATCTGAAGTGGGGAGTAGAGTATCACGAAGAGTGCGAGCTGTTTTGCAAGTGTTGTGTTCACATGGGTCTGAGGCATGACGGGATTCTCGAAACGGAAGGTTACCGGTGTGAAATCCATAGGTCCTGCGAGACCGCGTGTGAAGGGAAGTGTCACGGTATGGCTCGGTGGATTGCCACCCTCGGGACACCATGCGTCCCATTCCTGACCGCGTACACCCTCCTGGGTCATTAGGTTGGGATAGGTGCGCTGCAGACCGGTTGGCATTACAGGTTCATGATTGTCGATGGCTAAATTATGAGCTGCGGCTGTCTCGATCACTTTGCGATAGTGGCGAACACCGAACTGACTGCTGTGGCGTTCTTTATCATCAAGCAGATCACCTACATATCCTGTCTTTACATAATGCATGCCGTTGTCTTTGTAAAGCTTCATGCCGTCTGCCATCTGCTTCTCGTAGTTTGCGAGTTTACCACCGGTCTCGTGGTGACCTATGAGGGCCACGCCTTTCTCTCTGCCGTAACGGTTGATTTCAGCTATATCGAAGTCTTCGTATGGACGGGTAAACGAGAAGTCCCAGGTAGCCCAATCGTGGTTCCAGCCCTCCACCAACACACCTCCGAAGTTGTGGCATGCGGCGAAGTCCATGTAGCGTTTCACGTTCTCTGTGGTGGCTCCGTGATGCTCTCCGGCTTCCCATGTGGCGGTCTTCATGTGGTAGCACCACCATACTCCTATGTATCTTTGCGGTTTGCAGAATTCTTCGGCATTCTCGATGGCACATGGTTCGTTAAGGTTCAACATGATGCGGCTGAGTGCCATATCCCCTGCATTGTCAGCGATTATCAAGGTACGCCAGGGAGATACACGTACGTCTGTGACATACACGGCGTCACCGTTCATCCAGGGGGTAAGACGGGCGCGAAGTGTGTTGCTTCCGGGAGTAGCCTCTACATTCATGGCGGCGTAGTCGGTAAGGTTAGCCTGATGCAGGGCCATGTGGGTNCCGTCTGATGCCCGGAGTGTCACCGGTGTGCTCACATAACCCATGCTGTCGAGTGGAAGCTCACGGAAAAGGGCCTCGTAGAAACGGTAGCCTTCGGCCGGAATTGACCAGGTGGTGTGGTTGTCGGCAAACGCGAATTCTGTAAGTTCGTCCATTATGGTGAAATCGCCGAGTGCTTTCTGACGCGGAAATTCGTAACGGAAACCTATGCCGTCGTTGAAAACGCGGAACACGATGTCAAGTGTACGGCCGGGAGCGAGTTTTTTCTGTACGAGTGTCACGCGGAGTTCATTGTAATTGTCGTCGATCTCGGCCTCTTCACCCCACACGGGACGCCATGTTTCGGAATGACTGTCTCTTGATGCGCGGGCCACTGAGAAATCTTCGCTGAAATCCACCCCGTCCTTTATATCTATGCCTAAACGTGAAGGGTTGAGTATGGCCTTGCCTTTACGTTCCACTGAATATTGAGCTACTCCTTTCTCTGTATCAAACTTCAGAGCTATACTGTTGTCGGGAGAGGCAACTGTCAATGGCTTGGCTGCCCCTGTGATGGTGGCGGCTGCCATCATGGCTATTAATAACGGTCTGATTCCCATGGCTCACTCAGTTTTTTGAAACGCTGATCTTATGTTTGTTGCCGTCGATTGTGATGGTATAGTTGCCGGCTTCGGTCACNACCCATTTGTTGTCGGGNTTTCCGTTTGGCATGAGCGAGATATCATCATTGGCNACNCCNCTGCCNGAAATTGTAGTNCCNNCTGTGGTNGGCATTATGAAAGCNCCTCCCCAGTTGCCCGGTTCCATAGGACATTTGAATTCACCTTCGTTGAGCTCACCGACATACCGGAATACGTTTTCGCTTATTTCTGTCATAGGGGTGGGAGCATCTATGTTCCAGTCGGCAGGGGTGGCGTTCCCTACCATCCACAGTGCCGGAATTTCGTATGGGGTGACCGGAATCTCTACTACTACGAGATCTTTATCATTGTCGCAGCTTGAAAACATCAGGAGCATCAGAGCTGCCAAGGTATTGAATATATTGAGAGTCTTCATATCAGTTCGGATTTAAAAAAATGAGGAGAGAGGGGGGTTGAGTTTTGGATTGCTGTAATTTCTATGCTTTAACGTATCAATAACCGGGGTTTTGCACCAGGTTGTGATTTGTGTCAAGGGCCTTGCGCGGGATAGGGAAGATGGCGGTGTGTGAGTCGGCGTCTGCCGGTTTGTCCCACCATGCTTCGGAGTTGAATTTCCCGAAGCGTACCAGGTCGGTGCGACGGCGGCTCTCTGCGAAGAATTCACGGCCCCATTCGTCGAGAAGTTCCTGTTCGGTGAGGGTGGCGTTGCCTTCAGGAGCATAGAGGGTGGTCTCCCATGAAGATGAAGGATAGTTACGCTTGCGCACTTGGTTGAGAAGTGTTGCGGCTTCATCTTTCTTTCCCTGGCGGAATTTGGCCTCGGCTAAGGAGTAGATGATTTCTGCAAGACGTATCTCCACGTAGTCTGATTCCAACTGACCCTGTTCATCGTCTGAATAGAAAGGATATTTGGCGAAGTGGTAACCTGAGTTATGGTCGCCGCTCTGGAGATTGCTGGTCTTGTCTTCGGGCCATTCTCCCTCTTCAAGTCCTGCGAAACGACCTACGGCGTCACGTATGTCAAGTTCATAGTTTCCGTATGGGTCGGTTACATATTCCTCACCCTCTTTCAGNGANGGNAGTTTTCCGAATATGAAGAGACCTTCGCGACGGCTTTCACCAAGATTGCGGTAAAGTTTCAGACGCACGTCTTCGGGATAGTTACGGAATTTCTGTACGGTGTTGCCAAGTGTATAGCTATACAGGTTGCCGGAGAGGTCGTAGCTGGGTGTGCAGGCGTATTTGCAGTTGTGGTCGCCGGCTTCTGCTTTCTGGTCGCCGATATAATATCTGAACTGTGACGGTGTGCTCCACCAGTAAGTGTCACCCTGATAATGCCAGAAGGTATAACCCTGTGCAGCCGGGAAGGCGAAGATCACTTCAGGACATTTCTCGTTGTCCCAGTCGAAAGGAGCGTCCCAGGTCTCTGCAAGGGAGTAGGAGCCGAACTCACCGTTGAGTATGCGTTGTGCCCAGCTTGCGCAGTCGTCATAACGGTCGATGCCGATCCAGGTCTGTGCGTTAAGATAGAGACGTACCAGAAGGGCTGCCGCTCCGGCTTTGTTCCATTGTGCCTGCTGCATCTCGTTACCGCCGGTGGTGGTCTTTGTGGTAAGCAATTCCACACATTCTTTAAGTTCGCTCTCCACGAAATTGAAGATTTCTGTGGGCTCTACCTGACCTTTTGAATTGAGGTTCACATCTTTGCTTATGGCTAAAGGAACATTGCGGAATGAATCGAGCAGACGGATGTAGAACCATGCGCGGAGTGTACGGCACTGNGCNTTGAGGTTATTGAATTCTGTGGTGCTGAAGCCGAACTGTGAGGCCGAGAGTGTCTCGAGATCATCTATCACGTAGTTTGACTGCATGATGCCCTGATAGCAGCCGTTCCATTCGGTCTCGATGGTGCCCTCTTCGTTAGTCCATGTGTGGTAGTGGTAACGGCGCCAGAGGCCTCCGTCGTCCCACCATCCGTCACGCGATGGTGTAATCAGCTGGTCGGCTGTGAGCTCATTGAGCACGTGGCGGCTCTGGATGCTCCAGTAACCGTGCTCGAACGGACGGAACACTGCACGAACCACGTCGTTGCGGGTATTATAATAGTTCTCTGAACCTACCTGGTCGTAGAGATTTTCATCAAGGTTGGTGCAACCGGTCAGGCTGAGGGCACCGAGTGCCAGGGCTATGGCGAATTTATATGATTTCATGATTGTGTCTCTGTTAAAAGTGTTGGGAAATCTTTGTAAGAATTTAGAAATCTAACTGAGCGCCGAAAATGAACTGACGGCATGAAGGATAATAGCTTCTCGAACCTGTGGCACCCGGAGTGAGACCGTTGGTCTGGAATGACGAGGGATCTATTCCGCTGTAGCCTGTGATGGTGAAGAGATTCTTGGCTGTGAAGGTCAGACGAAGCTTGTCGATGAAGCGCTTGTTGAGATTGAAGGTATAGCCTAAGGTGAGGGCGTCAAGCTTCACATAGTCACCTTTCTCGAGATANTAGTCNGTCACTTCCTGNNTTCCNTTGAGCNCNNCNTATTTNCCGTATGCTTTNTCCATCACGTTNCCGTTNAAGCTCTGGTGGCCNTANTAGAAATCNTGNATGTTGAANATGTCATAGCCGAANGCGCCGCGGAAGAAGAGTGAGAGNTCGANATTCTTGTAGCGGAATGTGTGGGTCATTGATGCCGTGAATTTGGGCAGACCGTTGCCAACTACCATGCGGTCTTCTTCGGTTCCCTCTGAAGCAAGTTTCAGATTGCCCTCTTTATCGTAGATCACCCAGTTGCCGTTGTCATCTATGCCGGCGTAACGGTACATGTAGAAATTGCCCAGGCGTTTGCCCTGCTGTATGCGCTGGAGATTGTGGAATGGATAGGGATCCTCTGTGCCTACTACATCGTAGTATTCCTGACCTACATACTCCGAGTTGCTGAAGTTTACGAATTTGTTGTCCATCGTNGCTCCCANGAAGTCGNTGTTGTANGTGAAGTCGGGGGTCNCTACCGCATTCCATCTGAGATCAAATTCGAAACCGGAGTTGCGCATTGTGCCTACGTTTACGAATGTTGAGCTGAACAGATAAGGAGGAACCGAAACGTCATAGTCACCGAGAAGGTCCTGCTGATTACGGGTGTAGTAGTTCAATGAACCTGAAAGACGGTTGGCAAGGATCGAGAAGTCTACACCGATGTTCCAGTTCTTGGCTTTCTCCCAGTGGAGATCGGGATTGACATTCTTTGCGGGACCCCACACCTGATAATATTTTCCGTTGTAGTAATAGTAGCCGAAGCCTGTCATTGTGTTGAGCGACATGTAGTTGCCGAAATCCTGGTTACCGGTTTCACCGTAGTCGGCACGAATTTTCAAATCGTTGATCCATGAGATGTTCTTCATGAATGATTCCTCGGAGATACGCCAGCCTACTGACACGGCGGGGAAGTTACCCCACTTATGGTTGGCACCGAATTTTGAAGATCCTTCGTGGCGCAGTGAAGCTGTAAGTATGTAGCGGCTGTTCCAGTCGTAGCTTACGCGTCCGAAGAAGGCTATGAGCTTGCAGTCGTTCTTATAGGAGCCCATACCTACATGGCCCTCTTCTACTGCCCACTGTCCTGAACCGAGATTGTTGGCACCGAGTCCGTCATTCGGGAAGTCTTTGTTGTCGGCGCTCATGCCTGAGTACTGACTGTACTGATAAGAATAACCCACCATGGCTTTGATATTGTTGCCGTTGAATGAACCGGTGTAGTTAGCGAGCCATTCAAGGCTGCGCTGGAATCCTTTTGAATAGCTGCGTGAGCCTTCTCCGTCATAGCCGTTGTTGATTGCAAGTGTGGAGGTTGAGGGGCGGAACCAGTAGTTGAAGTTGGAGTCCTCGTGGTCGGCTACAGTCACCTGTGTGTTGAGGGTCTGCGAGGGCCAGCTCTCTTTTGCAAAAAGTGGAAGGAGGTTGAGTTTTACCGTGAAGTCGGTTTCGAGAAGTTTTGTGGTGGCTTTATTGTCTTCAAGAGCCATCATCTCTACGGGGTTGTAACCTGCTGTCTGACCTGTGAAGTTGGTGTAACGGGCGTTGGCCTCGTCATAGATAGGAGTGGTGGGATTGGCTTCGAGTGCATTGCGGAATACATCCCAGGATGCCACTTTACGCTCTATCACTCGGGGTGCCACATTGAGTGTGAAATTGAGCAGACCCCCTTTTGTGGTATGGTTGATTGAAGCACGTCCGCCGAATTCCTCACGGTTGGAGTATTTGTCCACACCGTTCTGTGTGCGGTAATCCACTGTGGCGCGGTAATTGGTCTTGTCGTTGCCACCGCTGATGCTCACTGTGTGTGATGTGCCCCAGCCTGTGCGGGTCACTGCGTCGAGCCAGTCGTCATTTCCTCCCAGGTCCACACCGTTTACGGCGTTGGCTCTGAGTTCGCGATATTTTTCCGCGTTAAGCATCTTGAGTTCGTGGTTGGCTACATTGGCTGTTACGCTGCCTATGTAAGAGGTGTGGACAGCACCGTCGCGTGAACCTTTCTTGGTGGTGACTACAATCACACCGTTTGAACCGCGTGTACCGTAGATGGCGGCTGCCGCACCGTCTTTGAGGATGTCGAAGCTGGCGATATCGTTAGGGTTGAGGTTGGTGAGGTTACCGCCGGGCACTCCGTCAATCACGATTAACGGACCAAGACCTGCTGCACGTGACGAGACACCACGGATCTGGATTGAAGCCTGATTGTTGGGGTCGCCTACACCGGTGTTGGTGATCGATACGCCGGGCACTTTGCCCTGGATCATCATTGTTGGATCGAGTGAACTGGAAGCGAGGAAGTCTTCCGAACCGATGTGGGCTACTGTGGAAGTCACCTCTTTCTTATCCATTGTTCCATAACCTACCACCACTACTTCCTGTAGAAGTTTTGAGTCTTCGCTAAGACGGATTTCTATAACTGTGCGTCCGTTGAGTTTTACTTCCTGAATCTCATAACCTACATAGCTGGCGATGAGGGTGGCCTTGGGATCCACATTCTTCAGTGTGAATTCACCGTCGATGTTGGTGGCGTTGCCGATGCTTGAGCCTTTAACTTGTACTGTTGCACCGATCAGGGGCTCTTCTGTCGAGGCGTCTATTACTACGCCTTTCACTTCTGTTGTCTGTCCTATGGCTGAAAGGGTAAGCCCTGCTGCCATGAGGAAAAGCAAAATAAATTTTTTCATAAGCAATCCGATTTTCATGATTATTTTCAATTTGGTTAGTGTCGGTCATCGAGACTCACTGAGCGGCTCGTTGAATTCGACATCGCAAAATTAGATGCCCGGATTGCCTGAAACAATCTTTTTAAGATGAATTAAAACGATTTTAAAGTTTAGTATATTGAAAATCAGAGATAAGAAGGAGTATGATATAAAGCTGAATTAAACTTAAAATTTATAAAATTAATCATTTCTTACCCCTCTGTAAGGCCTATTTTTAAGGTTAGGAGTATATTTTTTAAGGTAAATACATACAATTTCACAAGCTCAGGATCCTATTTTTTAAAGTATACATACCAAATTTCACAAGNTNAGNATCNTATTTTTTNANGNATNCATNCCAAGTTTCACAAGGTTAGAAGCGTATTTTTTAAGGTAGCCANACCAATTTTAGTGAGATTAGGAAGATAACCACATCAAAATTTAGTAAGCTTAGGAGCATATTTTTTATTGTCGAAAGCAGATTATTATGGTTTGGGAATGGCTTTCACACGGTCCTCAAACTCGTTATTGCCAACGTTGGAGCGCGATTTCATCTTGGTTTTGTACACATAGACCGTCTTTGTGGAAAGATTCAGATAGGCTGCCACATCAGCCGGATCGGNTATACCCAACCTGAGCAACNCAAATATGCNCACGTCCATCGGAANTTCTCCGTCTTCTATGATGANTTTGTTNTCCTCATCAAANAGTTGGTTGATTTCTTCAATGAAATTGGGAAAAAGTTTCAGGAAGGCTTCATCGAACGTACGGTAGATGCGCTGACGTTCCTCTTTGATACCCATACGGTAGGGGAGGAATTTAATATCATCATATTTCTTGTCTTTCACCGCCTTCACCACCTCTTTGCATTTCTCTTCCACTTGATTCACAAAAGCGGTGTTCACATATAGTGACTGCATTATGTAGCGGTCTTTTATTTCGGTAGTCTCGCGCAATTGTTCCACAGTCTTGTGGAGAAGCTTGTTGGTTTCGGCAAGTTCTTCATGACTCTTGGTTATCTCTTTGGTTTTTTTATCCAGCTCACTGTTTGTCTGCTCCAACACATGCTTCCTCTTTTTCAACATGAAGAATAAAACAATTGTGAGCACCAAAAGCAGAAGTATTATGGCTATCACTATGCCTAAACGCCACATCTGCCCGTTTATCCAGTTGTAACGGGCCGTATCGATCTTGGGCATGTAACCGCTGATTTCGTATTTACGCAGACGAGTATTGAAAAATGTGGCATCCTCGAGTGCTTTCTGTATATAAGTATATGCTTCCTCATTGTGGTTATCCTCATGGAGCATATTGGCAAGCATGGCCGCAGAAGTGGTCTCGGTGGTATTCGACTGTACATCGGCTATGGCGGAAAGGGCCAGACTGTATTTCGCCTCCTCTCTTTTTCCGGCATCTATGTAAGAAAAGGCGAGCCGGGAATAATTTATGGCTTTCTCATGGTCCGGCATATCATAACGGTGCAACAAGGTCTCCCTTTCTCTGATGGCTTTCTCATCGTCTCTGTGATCGAGCTGCTCACGGTCTATGATGGAATAGGCATAGATATAGGAATCTTCGGGTGCAGTGAGAAGAATGGAATCAAGATAATTCTTGTTCAGTTCATTATAAACAGGCCATAAGGGCGACCCTTCTCCACCTACGTATGAACAAAGGGCCCTGTAGAGGCGTGTGTTAAGGTTATAGAAATTGCATTTGTCCTCTATATCAAGATATTGACTGTGGGTCCTCCCGAGCATTTCGGCAGCCTCTTTGAAGAATCCCACTGATATGAAGTAGTCGGCGAAGGCGGTGTTGGCCTTGGCTTCCATGGCAGGAGAGGAGTTTTCTTCAGCAAGCCTGTGCATGATGGAGGCATATTTGAAAGCCGAGTCTGACTGATATGTTTTATACTCGTCAAATAATTCGTTGGCTATCTTGAAGTCAGGCTTCCCGTTGGCTGTGTATAATTCATTCCTTAAAGNCTGTAGCCGCATCTCCTTCTTATGTTTGTAGGCCGCTACATTCTCTATTTCGGAGTTAAGGATGGTCAATGNGGAGTCGAGACTACCGGCGANGGCAGACGATGAAGCGGATGAAGTCGACCGACCGGANCATCNGGCGGTGAGTGTCACGGTAAGCAGAAGCAATAATGTGGATAAAGTAAGCAAGTGATTTTTGTTGAGCATATCCATGATGTTAGTATATGATACTCAACGTAAAATAATATGTATTTGTTATGTGGATTACATATAAATCCTTTCAACTATTTCAACTCGTGGCTTACATATAAAAAAANCTCTACCTGAGTAGAGCTTGANGTGATGGCGTCAATATTTAGAATTTATTTAGTTGTTCGGTTTTCAGTGTCATTACTGAGCCATTCCGATATACTGGTTACCGTTGCTCGGAGCGGGGGTGATGACCAGATCATTACCGTTGAGACTTACTTTACTGTTCTTGATAGCTTCCAGACCGGCGGCATCTGTATTGCCGTAAGTGGCGGTGAAAATGCCGGTGAGATCGTTACCCTGAAGAATAAGGATGTTGTATTGTCCTGAGCCGGCCGGTTCCGCGAAAACTGTTGAAAATTCGGGTTTCACAGTGTTACTCTGGATCAACTCTCCTTCGGGAATACTTTCAATCACTTCTGTAAAATCACTATGTAATTTATCTATGTTTTCGTGACTCGTAGCGGAGACTGAACGTACACTCTGTATATCGGTTGTAGTGGTGATCTGTACAGGTAATTCTGATATTAATTTCATACCCGGCAGGTCGGCTACTGATAGATAAGCGTCATTTAAAGTAACCTCTGCTAAGGATGTCAAACTTGTGACTGTCAATGCGATAAGTGAAAGGAATATCTTTTTCATAATTTTGTTTATTAAAGCGGTGAATATTGTTTTGTTTTTACCTATTTAACTTCAAAACCCGCTTTGTGGTTCACTAAAGGATAATAAAATTTAAAAAATGACACATTTTTAACACCTACGGCTATTTTAAGTTAATTATCTTATTTTTCCTTAAAAAATCAGGCACACTCTCCAATCGGAAGTGTGCCCGTGATGTATTCAGTATGGAGTAAGGAATTGATGTAAATTTAATCTGAATTGTGGTATAATTTAATTTTTAGAAGGTAAAATTAAGCGTTGTTGATCACTGCTTCTATATCTTCAGGTGTACCACAGAACGGACCTGAAGAGGCCAGTTTGATGGTGCACATGGCTGCCGCAAAACAGCCGCTCTCATCTATGTCACATCCCTGACTTCTCTTGTATAGATAACCGGCCATGTAGGTGTCGCCACAACCCGTGGCATCCACCACCTCTTTCGGAGCATACGCCGGTATCTCATGGAATGTGCCGTCGGCATATATGATGCTCCCTCTGTCACCGAGCGTCAGTACAACTTCTTTTACCCCCATGTCCGCTAAAATCTTTGCGGCTTCGTAGGGATCTGATGAACCGGTGAGCACCTCCATCTCATGTTCGTTGGCTTTGAGAATATCTATATACTTGAGAGCCTCTTTCTTTTCAGCCCAGTCAACGGCATAGACATTCTCACCTCTCACTTCCCGGAGATAACCCTGGGCATCGATTGACACTCTCCCTTTAGTGGAAAGATATTTCAACACTTCCAATGGGAAATCATCGGCAAGGAGTGTGCCTAAATGGAATATCTCAGCCTCGACATCACTGAGTCCCTCTACAGAAAATTGGTCGGCTTTCGCCAGAACCCTCTGCGTACGGTTGTTGCTGTTTTCACCGTAGGAATTCTCGAAGTAGACGGAATAGCGGCTTGGCAAAACCTTCACTTCTATACCCATGCTTCTCAGATCTTCCACAGCTTTAATCTCGCTTTGGGCCAAAGCGGTCACGAGAAGGAATTGTTTCGATTTCAGACGAGCCATGGCATGACCGAAGTAGAAGGCTGTTCCGCCGGGCATATAGGCCGTGTGGCGGGGAGTGATGATTTTGTCAAGGGTGATATGTCCTACGCAGCAGATGGCCGCTTTTGGGTTACTTTTATCCATAATAATCTTTTGATTTGCAAAAATAACCAAAAAAGTTGACATTTATGATAAAATTACGAAAGGATGACGCTTTTTCACAAAGGCATCATCCTCCCATAACCAAAATTCAAGTATAAATTCCTTGAAACATATCTGTCCGTTTTCCTGCTCTGGAATGTGGCGGACAAACGATTATCCCTCTTTCGCAAGATAGACAATACTGTTTCTTAAAAAGCAATTTAATCGATAGTTTCACAACTTTTGTAATGACGTAATCGCTTTCGTAAGCAGTTATCAACTTGTTTTTGTAGGTACTAACGGATTCACCTGAATTTTGGGGAGTCCCCTAAATCATCAAGACTCCGTACAGTAAAAAAATATCACTGCATTATACGTGCAAAGGTAATAATTATTAATTAACAATTATTGTATGAAATGTTAAATATTTTATACTATATGTTAAAATATTAAAAAACACCCCAATATCTCCCTAATTCTTTCCATTCTATCACCTTTTTTCCTTCTATTTCAACCCAATGACCGTTCAAACGTAACGATACATAGCNTTTGCCTGTNCCGTCTTGCAGACACACCATCATCAGGTTGGCACCGAGGGGNGATATTTCCCAGTCTTTCCAATGTCTCCATNCATCCTGAGGCATCGCCCCCGGACTGTAACACCCGGGCAANCGCATCGCCGCGAAGAGGGGCAACACTGTCTCTGCNTGACCGAANAGCAGGTCGGCTTTCCGGTCACCGGTCTCTCCCCTGAANGCTCTNTCGGCATTCTCTGCNAACCGGATAANTATCNGTTTGGCACTCTGTGCCNNTAATGGGGAAAATGTACTTACTGATCGCTGATAGTAATGCTGCAGATTGGATACTTTCCAGCATGCCTCATACTCTTCTTCAGTGAACCATTCAGCAGGATCGGCATCTATGCCCGCTGCCGAAAGCGACTGTAGCACACCGTAAGCGTCAAGCGAGAGTTTCTGTAGCTCTTTGGAGTCGGTTACTTCATTGATCAGTGAGGCGGCCGGACGCACGGGTAACGTGTTGCGGGCATAATTGTCGTATGCATACCGCCACGGTCCCTCTTTCAGGTATTCTGCGTAGGGCTTGTCGGTGGTGAAGAATCTCAACAGAGGATTCAGTTGTTTTCCCTCTGTAGTACTGATATTGAGGTCGGTGGAGTAATCGGCTAATGAATGACAGAATTCATACATGGTCATCACCACACGGGGCACATAAGAACTCTCGGCTTTCACGTCACCCTCTTTAAGAAGTTGGGGCACCGTGGCTGCCAATTCTTTTCCGAGGCGCTGCTCCTCTTCTATTCCTAAAGGATTCAGTGCTCCCCANCTGCCGTCGGTCACGGAGTCTATGCGCTGAAGAAGACGCAGGAACGCCTCTCCTTTCCGGGTCAACCTTCCNTCTTGCCGGGCGGTCTCAAGACGTGCGGTCAATCCCTCGGTCTTTTTGGCGGAGGATAGATAACGGGCGCCGTGACGGGCCACATAGTTAACAAACACGGGCTTCATGTCGTTTCCCCAGGGCACTGTGGAGTCAACGGCTGCAAAATCGTAGGGCATCATAGTGCCGTCAAGCTGTGGTGAGAAGGCATAGCCGGCTATCGTGGCCATGCCCGTCAGCAGAAGTGCGCTTACGCGGAGTAAGAGGTTTTTCATAAGATGGTAACGCCGGAATTTTCACCTGATGACGCTCAGGCTCTTCCGGCTATCACTATCTTAACAACCCCGGCCCCTTTTCTGTTTATCACACCGGCTTTGACTCTTCCATTGAGGTCAGCACACCCAAAGCGTCGCTAACTGAGGAAATATTTGAGATGAGTATCGAACGCTTTCCTTTTATGTCACGAAGTTCGCAGCGTAGGGGATTCTTCTGGAGATATGCCAGTACTTTGCCGAATGCCTGACTCTGGTAATAGGCTTTGTTGTCGTCTCCCACGAAATAGATTCTCATCTTCCCCCCTTTCAAGGCAAGACGTTCTATACCGAGTCGTCGGGCGGCCATGCGCAGGGGCACCACTTTGATGAGCTCTTCTGAAATCCGGGGTATCACGCCGAAGCGGTCGCGCAGATGATTGCGGAATTGCTCGAGCTGTTCCGGTTTTTCCATATTGTCGAGCTGCTGGTAGAGACTTATGCGTTCGCTCTCCTGAGGCACATAGTCGGGTGGTAGTCGCAGCTCCAGATCACTCTCGATGGTACAGTCGGCTACAAATTCCTCCTCTTTTCCNGCTGTGAGTTCATCGAAGGTATCGGCGAATTCTTCTGTTTTCAGTTCCAATACCGATTCTTTGAGTATTTTCTGATAGGCCTCATATCCTAAGTCGGCTATAAAACCGCTCTGTTCGGCACCGAGCAGATTGCCTGCACCTCTTATATCGAGGTCTTGCATGGCTATGTGTATGCCGCTGCCNAGATCGCTGAAGTTCTCTATAGCCTGCAGACGGCGCCGTGCTACGGGGGTCAGCGGATGTCCGGGGGGCACCAACAGATAGCAGAAGGCTTTTTTGTTGTTACGGCCCACGCGTCCGCGCAACTGATGAAGCTCGCTCAACCCGAAATTGTGGGCGTTGTTGATCAGTATGGTGTTGACGTTTGCCATATCTATGCCATTCTCTACAATGGTGGTGGAGAGGAGCACGTCATAGTCGTGGGCNGCGAAGTCGAGTATGGCTTGCTCGAGTTTCTCGGGTGGCATCTGTCCGTGGGCCTTGATGATGCGTATGCCGGGCACGAGTCTGCGCAGGGTATTCTCTATCGTGTCAAGATTCTCTATACGGTTGGATATGAAGAATATCTGGCCGTTGCGACTGAGCTCGAAATTAACCGCTTCTTTTATCACGTCGTCATCGAAGGTGGAGACGTTGGTCACGATTGGCTGACGGTTGGCGGGAGGTGTGTTGAGCGACGACAGGTCACGTGCCCCCATCAGGGAGAACTGCAAGGTGCGGGGTATAGGTGTAGCACTCATGGTCAGGGTGTCTACATTAACTTTCAACTGCTTAAGTTTCTCTTTTACGGCAACCCCGAATTTCTGTTCCTCATCTACTATCAGCAAACCGAGATCTTTGAATTTCACACCTTTGCCGATAAGTTTGTGGGTACCGATGAGTATATCTATTTTCCCTTGTTCAAGATCGGCGAGAATCTGTTTCACCTCTTTGGGCTTCTTTGCGCGTGAAATGAACTCCACTCTCACAGGCAGGTCTTTCAGTCGCTCGGAGAAGGTGTGGTAGTGTTGCATTGCGAGCACGGTGGTGGGCACGAGCACAGCTGTCTGCTTAGAGTCGGCTGCCGCTTTGAAGGCGGCGCGTATCGCGATCTCTGTCTTTCCGAAACCTACATCGCCGCAGATGAGCCTGTCCATGGGCCGCGCAGATTCCATGTCGGCCTTAACCTCTTGGGTGGCTTTCAACTNGTCGGGGGTGTCTTCGTATATGAANCTGGCCTCGNGTTCGTGCTGGAGATAGGAGTCGGGTGCGTAGGCATAACCTTTCTCTTGGCGGCGTGCGGCATACAGACGGATGAGATCGCGTGCGATGTCTTTCATCTTGGTCTTGGTCTTGTCTTTCAGACGCTGCCATGCGCCGCTGCCGAGTTTGCTGATCTTGGGTGGCACTCCCTCTTTGCCTCTGTATTTCGACAGTTTGTGAAGTGCGTGTATGCTCACCAAAACTATGTCGTCGTTCTGGAAGAGGAGTTTGATCATCTCCTGCGGATGTCCGTTCACATCGGTCTTAACCAGTCCTCCGAATTTGGCGATGCCGTGGTCTATATGCACTATGTAGTCGCCGGTTTCTATCTGCTGTAGTTCTTTGAGACTCAGCGCGAGCTTGCCTCCCCGCGCACGGTCGCTCTTCAGATTGTATTTGTGGAAACGGTCAAAAATCTGGTGGTCGGTGAAGAAGCATATCTTCTGCTCATGGTCGGCGAAACCTTCATGTATGGTGTGGTCCACGGGGGTGAATTTGATCTTGTCACCCCGGTCCTCGAATATATCTTTGAGACGCTGATTCTGATATGGGGTGTCACTGAGCATCAGGATCCGGTACCCCTGTGATATGAAAGTGGTGAATGATTCGGCTATGAGGTTGAAGTTTTTGTGATAGATNGCCTGNAGGGAGATATGGAAATCTANTTCGGCNTCGGGCCGGAAGGANGTGNTNGCGTCGGCNGCGGCTCCGAATTCCACNACTTTCATCTTTTCCAANNNCTGCATGAAGCGGTCNGCNTTCACNACTTTCTGCATGGCTGTAGCGTCTCCCTCGCCGGTCACCGAGACTGCTTCGGAAAGGGTTTCGGAGGCTATGGCGCGAATACGGCTCTCCAGCCAGTCCACNGATTGNCACAATACNGGNGTNGCTGGATCGGNGAATTCNAGTAGCGATATNCCGTCGGCTGCCTCTCGGGCATCGGCGGGTACTATGGATATGGAGTCGAGACGACGTTCCGAGAGCTGAGTCTCTACATTGAAAGCTCTTATGGAATCTATCTCGTCATCGAAATAGTCTATGCGGTAGGGTAGCTCGCCTGAGTAGGAGTAGACGTCGAGTATCGAACCGCGCACGGCAAACTGGCCCGGTTCATACACATAGTCCACCTCTTTGAATCCGAGTTCACGCAGTCTCACCTTCACGTCGCTCATTATGCTTTTCTTGCCTGTCTTGAGCTCGAGAGTGTTGTCGGTCAGGTCTTTCTTCGAGGGCACTTTCTCCGCCAATGCCTCCGGACAGGTCACCACCCACACGGGATGGTCCTTGCGGTACCAAGCGTCGAGGGTTTCGGTGCGCAGTATCTGTGAGGGTGGGTCGGGTTGACCGTATTTTATATCGCGCCGGTAACCGCTGGTGAATATGGCCACGTTGCTTTCACCCTCTGTCTGGCAAAGGTCGTGATAGATGTAGCCGGCGGCATCAAGGTCGTCGGCTACTATTATATAGGGATATTTCTTCTTCGGCAGTTGGGAGAAAAGGAGCGCCGGAGCGCTCCCTTTCAGTCCTGTGAGTGATATGCGGTTTATCTTCTTGTCGTCAAGGAGAGTGCCGAGTGCCTTCATCCGTGCCGGAGTGGCAAACATTTTTGCGGCTTCCTTAAGATTCATCGGTTGTCGGTTTTGAGTATGCTGTTGAGTTTTGCCTTGTCTGAGAGTACCTCTTTCGCTTTCTGCATGGCCTCGTCATATTTCAGATCCTGGATAAGCTTGCCTTTGTCGAAGTAGTAACGTGCCGCTATCTCGCCCCCCAGGTATTCGCTGATCTCTTTCCGCTTGGTGTCGAGATCGCGGTTGAGATCATGGGTAAGAAGAGGGGTGAGGGCATCGAGAGCCGCTTTGGTCTCGTCGGTCATATAGCCCTCTTGCTCTGCGGTTTTCTTCAGTTGTTCCACAAGNTCTTCGCATACTTTGTCATATTGCAGTTTCGTGGGGTCTATGCTCTTCTTGAACTCTTCGTATATCTCGTCGGTCACCTCGAAATCCCACGGATCGGGTATGGATTCATGGGTGTTGGCATATTTATTGGCGAAATCGTAGGTGTAGAAATCTCTCACCAAATTGTAGGTGAGGCGGCTCACCTGATCCCATTCCACCTCTATATCGGGTGTGAGACCTCCGCCGTCTCTCACTTCTCTTCCGTGGAGTGTCTTATAGACATTGGTGAGGGAATCGGGTGTGCGGGCCACGGAGCCGTCGGGATTGCGGTGGGAGTAGTCCAAAGCCTGGATAAGACGACCCGACGGGATGTAGTATTTGGCTGTGGTCACTTTCAACAGTCCGTCGTAGGGGAGCTGCATGGTGCTCTGCACAAGTCCTTTTCCAAAGCTGCGGCTGCCGATGAGCACAGCGCGGTCAAGATCCTGAAGCGAACCTGCCGTGATCTCGGATGCGGAGGCTGATCCCCCGTCGATAAGGATGGCCAAGGGGATGTCGGGGAAGATAGGGGAGTGAGTGGTCTTGTAAATTTTCTCTGTGGAGGCGTCCCGCCCTCGGGTGCGCAACACTTCCGTACCCTTCGGTACGAAATTTCCTACAATCTCCACGGCCTGTTCGAGCAGTCCGCCGCCGTTTCCGCGCAGGTCAAGCACAATCTGTGTGATGGAGGGATCTTTCTTGAAGGCTTCCAGGGCCTCGCGCACCTCTTTGGCGCTCTTGTCGATAAAACCGGTAAGACGTATGTAACCCATGTTGTCACCCACTTTACCCCAGTAGGGCACGGGTGGGTCGTTGAGTTTGCCGCGCACCATCTCGAAGGTGAGGATAGAGTCGGTGACATACGGACGGTTTACGGTCACTGTCACCGGTGTGCCGGCCTGGCCGCGAAGATATTTCGTCACCTGGTCGGAACCCATGTTGGAGGTGTCAACGGAGTCTACCCTGATTATCTTGTCACCGGAACGCAATCCTGCTCTGGCTGCCGGTGCCCCCTCCATCGGGTCGGATATGTAGGATGAACCGTCGCGTTGGAGTATGAAACTGCCGATGCCGCCGTAGTCATACTCTCCGGTGGTCATCTTGGTGAGGTCGGCCCTTTTATCGGCGTCATAAAATTCCGTGTAGGGATCGATGGTAGAGAGCAATGCACCGATAGCGGCGTCAAATGCCTCTTTCGGCCGGATGGTGTCGACATAATTCATCTCCAGTTCTTTTACGATGGAGTTGAAGGTGGTGAGATTACGGGCCACGGCCGCGTCATGGCTCGTGGCCGGTTCGGTGGCATGAAGGGTCATAGCTGCCACAATCGGCAGTGTGAGGAGTGTATAACGTAGTTTCATTTTCTCTGTTTAGTGGCGTGTCAACGCGCGGTTTAGCTTATTAACGTTCGGCAGTGAGCTGTGGTTTAGATTTGGGAGGATAGTCTACTGTGAAATGTAGCCCGCGGCTCTCTTTCCGTTCGCGTGCCTGACGCATTATCAGATAAGCCACATTTATTATGTTGCGGAGCTCGCAGAGTTCCCGGCTCGGTTTGCTCACTTTGAAAAGCTTCTCTGTCTCTTCATAGAGTATGTCGAGACGGTTCCATGCCCGGTCGAGTCGCAGGTCGCTCCGCACTATGCCTACGTAGTAGCCCATTATCTGGTTCACCTCTTTCGTGCTCTGTGTGATGAGCACCATCTCTTCGGGATGTGCCGTGCCCTCGTCGTTCCATTCGGGCACGTCGGTGCGGAAGTCATATCCTTTCACGGCTTCCGTGGCATGACGTGCGGCGGCGTCTGCATACACCACGGCCTCTATAAGTGAGTTGCTCGCCAGGCGGTTACCGCCGTGCAGACCCGTGCAACTGCATTCTCCCACGGCATAGAGTCTTTTGATCGACGATTCTCCGTTGAGATCCACCTTGATACCCCCGCAGAGATAATGGGCTGCCGGAGCCACGGGTATGTAGTCTTTGGTGATGTCTATACCTAAGGAGAGGCATTTCTCATATATGTTGGGGAAGTGCTTCTTGGTCTCTTCAGGATCTTTGTGGGTCACGTCGAGATATACGTGGTCGGTGCCGTGCAGTTTCATTTCGGAGTCGATGGCGCGGGCCACGATGTCGCGTGGGGCGAGCGAGAGGCGCGGGTCATATTTCTGCATGAATTCCTCGCCGTCGAGATTGCGGAGCACGGCTCCGTAGCCTCTCATGGCTTCTGTGATAAGGAAGGAGGGACGGTCGCCGGGATGATAGAGCGCCGTGGGATGGAACTGTATGAATTCCATGTCGCTCACCGTACCTTTGGCGCGATACACCATCGCTATGCCGTCGCCTGTGGCTATGAGGGGATTGGTCGTGGTGGTGTATACAGCCCCCACGCCTCCGGTGGCCATAACCGTGACTTTGGCAAGGAATGTGTCTGTGCGTCCGGTGGCCTCGTCGAGCACGTATGCGCCGTAGCAGGTGATGTCGGGTGTGCGCCGTGTTACTATTTTTCCGAGATGGTGCTGTGTGATGATCTCAAGTGCAAACCGGTTTTCGAATATGTCGATGTTGGGATTCTTGCGCAGGGTCTCCACAAGACTGGTCTGTATTTCNGCACCGGTGTTGTCGGCGTGGTGGAGAATACGGAATTCGGAATGCCCCCCTTCGCGGTGCAGGTCAAACTCTCCGTCGTCTCGTTTGTCGAAATCCACACCCCAACCTATGAGCTCACGTATCTGGGAGGGTGCGTTCTTCACCACTTTCTCCACAGCCTCCGGATCTGAGAGCCAGTCACCGGCTATCATGGTGTCGTTTATGTGTTTTGTGAAGTCGTCCACTTCGAGATTGGTGACGCTTGCCACCCCTCCCTGGGCGTAGAATGTGTTTGCTTCATCGAGTGTGGTTTTGCAGATTACGGCCACGCGTCCGTGCTGCGCTGCTTTCAGGGCGAAACTCATCCCGGCGATGCCGGAACCGATCACGAGATAATCATATCTATAGACCATATCGGATTATTTTAATAATTTGGCAAAATTAAGAAAAAATATCCGACTAATGAGGTTTTTGCACTGAGATTTTGACAATTGTTCGGATATTATGCTTAACTTCGCAAGCCGTAATTGTAAAATGTCATGAAAACAAAAACCTCGCTCGTGAGCCGGGAATATTTGGTTCCGTTTATTCTTGTCACTTCTCTCTTCTTTATCTGGGGCTTCGCCCGCTCTATCCTCGATGTGCTCAACAAGCATTTCCAGGAGACGATGGAGATCAGTATCGCTCAGTCGTCGATGGTGCAGTTCACTACTTATGTAGGTTATTTCCTGATGGCCATACCGGCCGGTCTCTTCCTCACTCGCTTCGGCTATCGGCGCGGTGTGGTGTTCGGTCTGCTGCTCTTTGCCTCGGGAGCTTTCCTTTTCATACCCTCTGCCGCGGTCTCCTCTTTCGGTTTCTTCCTCGTGGCGCTGTTTATCATTGGCTGTGGACTCGTGGTGCTGGAGACAGCCGCCAATCCTTATATCACGGAACTCGGCGACCGTTCCACCGGTGCAAGCCGTCTTAACCTTGCCCAGTCGTTCAACGGTCTGGGGTGTCTGTTGGCTCCGGCCTTGGTGGCTCCTCTTATTTTCGGGGAGAACGGCGAAGGTGATGTGGCTCTCCCTTACACGATAATGGGAGCGATAGTGATAATTGTGGCCCTGATTTTCTCCCGGGTTAAACTTCCGGAGATCGGGGGCGATGCCAAGGAACCGATGTCTGAAGTCGGTTCCACTCTCAGAGGTCTGTTGGCCAACCGTCATTTCATGATCGGGGTGGGAGCTCTGTTTTTCTATGAGATAGCCGAGATCTCTATCAATAGTCTCTTTATCAATTATGTCACTTCCGACGGATGGCTTACACCGCGTGTGGCTGCTGTTGTACTGTCGTTCGGTGGTCTGGGTCTCTTTATGTGTGCCCGTGTCATAGGTAGTGCCGTGATGAGTAAGATACGTGCGGAGAAGGTACTGTTTTTCTGTGCGGTGATGACTGTGTTATGCTCTTTTTTGGTCACTCTCGATCTCGGTCTTCTTTCCAAGATAAGTCTTTTCTGTTGTTATGCTTTCGAGGCTATAATGTTCCCCACGATATTCGCCATTTCTGTCAGGGGACTCGGAGATTCCACGAAGATGGCCTCTTCGCTACTGATGATGACTCCTTTGGGTGGTGCCGTCGGTACGTTGCTTATGGGTATGGTGGCTGACGCGGTCACGATGTCGGCAGCCTTTATGGTACCCTGCATAGGTTATTGCGTAGTCTTGCTCTATGCGGCCCGTGTAGTGAGAAAATAGGTAGACAGGTTATTATATAGTTAGTGTTAATCTATGTTGCACTAATAGTGAGAAAATAGATTTGTTATGGCTTCTCATCCTTTATCGGCATCAGAGCGGCGCGGCATACTTGTCGTGGCCGCTCTTTCGCTTCTGATCACNGGAGCGGGACTTGCTGTGGCTTATTGCGACAGACCCCAACAGGTGATAGATCCGCATGAGGTTGAGGTTCTTATGGAGCGTGACAGTCTCGCTGAGGCAAAGGCCGACAGCGTAGCCAAAGCCCGTAGAAACGCACAACGCAAACAGCGCCGAGACAGCATCCGGCGTGCAAAAAGTAAAGCAAAAAGTAAATCAAATAAAAAAGACTACCGTCGCCGCAGTCCCATCGACGAACCCGCCAAATAATTTCAGGTTACCATCCTAAAACTGTATCACCTTAGTCTTATCCTCTTTCTTTATCTACCTTAGTCTTCTTAAACCATCGGGAGCTTTGTCACCGATGAAGTGAAATTACATAGAAATCCCTTTAAA
>WFLX010088851.1_pt1 | contig 25187 bp, 18 predicted proteins | sample 4967041 | NCBI WGS metagenome assembly WFLX01 (sample SAMN12857096, study PRJNA449069) | gut metagenome | isolation source: stool from male and female vole | host: Microtus ochrogaster | place: USA:Florida | collected 2017
TTCTAAAAATGCGATAGCATCTTCATCGCTAATGTTTAAAAATTTTTTTGTAACATCAAACTTTCTCTGTCTATAATATGCAATATCACCATTCTTTTTTTGAAAACTTGTAGGCAAGAACGGCGTTGAATTAGTTAATGACGCATCACGGTACTTAGTAACAACCTTTTGCACTTGAGTAAAGTAGATATACTTTCTATCTTCGTCATTTATATCTGTATCTTTATCTGTAATAATTGCTCCAGCACGCACTACTTCCACTGCAAGAAAATTTATATAATTGCATGCATCGTCTCTGCTTACGTGATAGTTTTGCACGACAACACTTACGATATCATCAGTAGTACCCAGGTAAATAAAATTCATTTTTCCTAAAGATACAAGTGATGTATCACGATTGCTGTTATAAAGTTCGTTAAGAACAGCCACCCAAGCATTGCGCCTATTCTCTACAATAGAAGAAACGGCATTATCAGCATTGCTCTCTCGAAACAACTTCAACGACGAAAAATAATTTTCTAATAGCCTAACGAACTCGCTTATTGTTAAGCCATGCGGATACGCACTGGCCTCTTTACTTGCAACATTCCAAATACCGCGACGGCGCAAAAATTCTTTATACGTGTCTTCCAAAAAGCAAGCAAACTTAGCCGCACCTTGGCGGCTATCTGAAAATATTAAAAATTGGCTTCCCGTCTTCTCTTTTATGCGTTTTCGGGTTACGACAGAACTAAATAACCCTTTCTTTTGATAACTATTCTTATCCTCCTCTAATGCAAAAGAGTATTCAGGAATTTGCTCATACAAAGATGTGGCAATTACACCTGTTGCCGCTTCATAACCAAGTTGTAATCTGCGCAAGTTTCCACCACAATTTGAACACCTATTTTTTGCAATGCTTTGTAATTTTACTCGTTGCGTATTTCCGCAAGTACACCAATTTTTATGCTCTTTATTAGATTCAACAATAGCGCCACATGATTTACATAAAATGAAATTACTCCTATCTTTTGATTTGCAACTTAAATCTTCTTCATTAGGTTGCATATCCTCATACTCTTCTAAATCTATTTCTTCTACAATTTGAAATAATTCTCTTTCATCAATATTATTTACCCGAACTAAATATCCATTTTCAATTTTACCCATTAAAGCAATTTCACCACAGTCATCACATACCGCTATCTCAAACATTTTCGCCTTATCTTGGTACATTTCTCTTCTTGTTAGCGAAAAGCTTTGAGGATAATCTAACGCCATATATCCCCCGTCTAAAGCACGTAAAAAATAATGGTAACGAATATCTACTAGTGGTTTCCCAGCCTTTCTTGCTTTTGCGCATAATGCAACAAACGAAACCAACGCTTCTCTTGACAAAGACAAGCTTCTTGAAAAATCATCTAACGAAATTAAATCTCCGAGTTTTCGCATATCTGCATACAAATCTGTTCCAATAATCAAATCATATAGAATTTCCTCNTCTTCTACGCTTTGATCAAATNGAATATTGTATTCCGATAATATTTGTTTTATTGGCTTATCTTTATTAGCCAAANCTATGTATAACTTCTTCNGATAAGAAACATTAGAAGGANAATAACGCTTTTTATTTCTTTCTGCAACAACAATATNGGATGCTGAATATTCTACACCAGTCAAACGTTTGGCGAAATCANCAACCTTTATATNACTATCCNGAGATTGATCACCCAATGTAGCAGAAGTCAAAATAAATTGAGGNGATTTCTTATCACTTAATCTTTCCTTTTAAACGCCCCATCNGCAGAGCTGTTTCAATTCCTGTTGCACCTGCATAAACATGCGCTTCATCTAAAATAACAAACTTGAAATTAGATTNAGAAAATAAAACGTCATCACCCGGACGAAAAAGCATATGTTCCAACATGGCATAATTTGTAAATAAAATATGCGGAGGCTTTCTTTTCATCTCATCACGCGACAGCAATTCATTATCAAGCCGTTTTCTTAATTCGGGATATTTTTCGTTTGCATACATTGCTTCATACAACTTGATTGCATCTTCTTCTTTGTGCTCAGTTCCTCCGTTATAAACACCAAAAGTTATTTCGGGATATGCCATTAAAATTTCTCGCAATCCTTTAATCTGGTCGTTCGCGAGCGCATTCATTGGATAGATAAAGATAGCGCGCACTCCATCGTTTAATGTACCGGCTTCTTTCTCTCGTAACAATTCATTTATGACGGGTATTATAAAACAATTTGTTTTTCCGCTACCAGTACCAGTAGATACGACTATATTTTTGCCCGCAACAATCTTCCTAATTGCTTTTTCTTGATGAGCATATAAAGGCCTTGATATCGGTAATCTCGGCTTGTGCTGCTTATTTTTCTCCAACTCAACAAACAGCGGAGACAAAATCCCCTCATCAATCAATGAGCGAATTGATTTACCCTCCACAAAAGTGTCTTTAATTTCTACTAGCGGACCGTTAGAAACCGTTTTATCCAACTCTGAAATCAATTTGTTCTGTACTTCAGCATCACGGAAATGAAAAGTTGTAGATATATAGCCAATAAATTCTTTTTTTATTTCGTCTGCAGCTTTAGCTGGATTAAACATTTTTCACCTCAATAAAATGATAATTAGTAATCGTTATAGGAAATCTGCTCTCGAAATTATTTTCACTTAGATTCCCACTCCTGTCGCACATGAGCTTTTTTGTATAATTACCATGTGAGTCTTTAATTAAAATACTCATTGCAATAGGTGATAAAATCTCAATTATACAAATATCGNCNTTCTCTATTTCANTTCNGACATCATCTACGGNAGAATANAAAAGTTTCGCCGTATAANTATTAGGTTNTCNGNCCNTCCTTATAAGNTTTGNGACATAATACCCAGTCCGCATTATTTTCCAAGAATCACTTAAACTTTGACCATTTAAAGGAGATATCTTGTACACCATATTTGATAATAGTAATCGGTCTTTATCCCCAAAAACAAATTCTCCTTGCCAGAAACTTTGATCCTTTTTTGCAAATAAACCACCAGATTGAGAAGTAATATTAACCCAATATATACCCTCGCCTATATTTGGAATAATTCCGTCGTGCAGTTTGTCAGAGGAGAGACTTATCGGTTCGTGTCCAATTTTTGTTAATGTAATTTTAAAAGTCCTATTACTTTCGCCAATGAAATTATTAGGACAAAAAATCACTTTATCCGCATTCAGCATTAAAGGTTCTCCGTAAAAATGCTCTTGCGTTGCTATATTAAACATGTGAACCGATTTAAAAGTTTGTTGAACCTTTATCCCAAAAGTAATTAGTTGATTATTTTCGTTGGTATAAACACTTCTCCCAATTTCAAATTTTCCGCTAGAGTTTTTATTAACTGAAACTACTTGAGTTGCCATAACCGCATAAATTTGTATATCTGCATCCTCCGACGGATACGAGACTTCTAGCAATGAACCGTTATGGACTAAATCCTTATACCAAACCAACTCAGTTATAGGCTCATTATGCCATTCTTTATCGTCTATGNGCCATTTCAAATATGGAATATTAATAATAAGCTTGCCACTGCGTATATCAATATCTATTTGTGNTTCGTGATTANCCCAAGTCAATTCTTTAANATTGTTTTTGTTTNAAATTGTTACACTTTTAATATCATCGCCATAAAACACACCCTGCGAAAACCTAATACTTAGCTCTTCAAAGTAAACCAGCTTTACTCTAAACAGCTCCCTTTGCTGGATATGAGAATACAAAAATATTTCATACGGCTTACCGTCAGATAATAAGCCTTCAATATTATACAGCCTTGTATATTCGTCTTGCGCACATTCTAATTGCGAAAGCAATACTCCATCGCCATCCACAAATAATTCAAGCCCATTTATTGAGTTAAAATTAGAAACAAGAAGATTAACATGACCCGAAAACACTTTATACTGCTCACCCTCTGTTTCCCAAAAACAACCATGCAAATCGCCAAATAGCTTTACATTTTCTTTCTTGCCATCTCCTTGAGAATTGACAAACAATATGCTTTGCTGCTGTCCAGAAAGCATTTCTCCGTCGTGAGGATAAATATTGTATAAATTTTTTGAGTATGTAGAAATGTCCGACGGTACTTGAAGCTTTTCGATAGCACGAGAATAAACAAAATAGTTGTCGGGTTTATTCACTTTCGATAATATTTCGTTTCTTTCGCCAAATAATATAAATTCCGCGTCAAAACGCTTACTGAATAAGACTTCGTCGGGAGTAGAAATTTCAATTCTAAAATTTATATTTTCATCATCCAACAATACTTTATTTAGTTCCATATCAAATTGCAATGAAGTTGGAATAAAATCCCCCACTACAGTTAGCTCTTCTGATACTTTTGGATCAGCGTCATCTTTAAGATATATTGAAACAAATAGAGACGATTGTTCTTTATAATTCATTCGAATAGGCGGGATACTAATTACAACCTTATCGTCTAAGCGAACAAATTTTACCGCTATTGTATTTTTAGTAACGGCGGAATCGATACCTTTTTTAGGTTTAGGTAAACCAATATCTTTCGACTTGCTTTCCCACCATTCACACATTATTTCTTCAAAATAATTATTGGGTAATAGTTTATCTTTATGCGACAATATATGTATATGAATTAGCGCACTATTAATCAAATCGATGAAGACGCCACGAGTGTCATCCCCTAATGCTAAACATCTAAGACCAATTTTAACACTATATGAAGCACTGCCGATAGCCACAGCGTCTTCCCCAATTCTCATATTCAGAATTAATTCGCGAAAGCTATCGGCAATAATATCACAAATTGCCATATCAGCCTCTGTGTAGTTGTAATCTAACTCCCTACAAAAAACATTATAGAGTAAATCTAAAAANGCATATANACTNCTCTTCGGAGNAAAAGAATNCATCATTAAAGTAGCATAATANCTTTTAGCCGTATTGGCAGTAATAATCTTTTTCTGTCTACCAAGCCGTCTTATCAATTCAGTATAAGCTAAATATCTTTGCTAGTCATATGAAAGCTCAAGCTCATCAAAAACATAATCCCAAAACCCACTCTCATCCGCTTCACTACCTTCGTCTCTGCGCCAACGCTTTGCTATTTCTACTAAAGTAACAAAATTCACATCATCGAATTCGCGCCATGCGTAATTGCTCCAAATGCGTCTTGTAATATTAAGCATAGCGTGATATTCTTCCTCAGTAAATCTTGCGTTACCAATAAGTCTATTATTTTTAATCGCACTCGCGATTTTGTCCTTAAGTTCTTCAGATAAATACATCTTCCCCTCATCTTATGTTCTAAATTTTTACTTTGCATTGTGTTTTTCAGTCTTTCAACAACCACATTGCCAAGTCGAAAACTTGAATGCCTTCATAGGTATAATCTTCGTGCTTTGTATTAGCTATTATCATTTTTGGATATGCATCTTTTATCTGCAATAGCGGTTCATATTCACGCTTAAAAGTTTGCTCGTCGGAAATATTATCGCTGACCTGAATATATATCTGCTCGTTACGTTTTTTTGCTACAAAATCAACTTCTTTACCATAGAGTTTTCCGACATAAACCTCGTAACCTCTTCGTAGCAATTCTAAGCAGACAATATTTTCATATGTTCTACCATAATCTAGGTTTCTGCTACCTAAAATTGCATATCTTAAACCCGTATCGCATAAATAATACTTGTCCGACGTGTCCAAATATTTTTTGCCCTTTATATCATATCTTTTTACATCATAAANCACAAAAGCATNGCACAAATACTTTATATATTTGCCTACCGTAACATGGTTNGTTGTNAGCCTATTGGAAGTTAATGTGTCACNAACTTTATTAANTGAAGTCAAATNGCTTATNTTNTNNATTAAATATTCNNATAAGCGNTCTANAATAAGCGTATTTGACNGNTTATACTNCTGCACCAAATCANGGTTTACGATTGTATCATAAACATCTTTAAGATACTCCACTTTGTCTCGCTCATTCTTATAAACATATGAACCGGCAAACCCACCTTCTTTAACGTACATATCAAAAAGCTTATCAATACTACTCTCATCTTCATGATACAGTAGATACTCTTTGAAGCTAAACGGAAAAACATGAATTTCGAGATAGCGCCCTGTAAACAGAGTTGCCAAGTCTGCACTTAATAAAAATGCGTTTGAACCGGTAACATAGATATCATACTTACCGCTGGAATGTAAACTGTTTACGGTCAGCTCAAAACCTTGACAGAGCTGTACCTCGTCAATGAAAACATAATTNTTCTTATTNGNNACATATTTGCTCTTAATNTATTCATTNAGCGCGTGNTATTCTTTTAAATTNTCAAACTGNAAGTCAGTGAAATCNATAAAAATGATATTTGCACTCTTATCATTCGNTTTCAGNTAATCGATAANAGACAGCATAAGTTTAGACTTNCCCGAACGTCTTACACCGGTTATAATTTTTATGTCAGGCGTACCTTTTAACTCTATTAACCTTTGTAAATAGTCTTTTCTTTCAACTAATTTCACGAACTACCTCCACTTTCAAAAAATAGAAAATTTTGAAGTTTTGAAAGCGATTTAATTTTAGCATAGTTTCAATTTTATGTCAATAACAAATAATGACGAAAAAGCGGGAATAAATTTATCCCGCCTTTAAATTAGTTTTTTTGCTAGACATAATGTAATCGTCATAAATTTTGTATATCTCGCTATGAAGCAAGTAGTGTTTCTCTTTAAGCTTTTCAACTAGGGTCTCTATAAGCAGTCTGTTCTGAATAATAAGTTCCTTAGCCTTATCATAATATTTTTGTATATCCGATTGAACTTTCTTAGCAAGATTATCGTTATATGCAGGACTATCATACTCGGTTGAGTCAAAATATTCAAAGCCTTGACTTGCCAGCATTTTGACATCCGCCTCTATTGCTTGAGACACTTTATTTAAATCGGAAAAGCTACCTATAGAACTCGTACTGGTAAAAATTTCTTCGCTGGCCTTACCCGCAACACTTACTATGTATCGACGTTCCCTATCTTTATATGTTTTTACATCCCAATTCTTTTCCTTGAAAAATCCAGCGTCAACATCGTGTAAAACAATGCAAGCAGCATCACCACCCAATAATAAACTTACCGCTGCGTGACCAGACTCGTGATATGCGGTTGCCTCGTCAAACTGTTCGGCTAGTTCATAACCTTTTAATAACAAACCCGATTTAATCAAATGCTGCATTAATATTTTTTCACACCCCTCGTAGACCGCTAAACGAGCGGCATTATTAAACGTTTCCTCAACATAAGCATACGTACAATCTTGAGCGAAGCAACAAAAATCATTTATGTTAAAATTCTTCTCAATCTTGTTTTCGTCAAATATCGGTTTAAAAATCTCGCACGCTTCTTCTATCTTTGGCGGATCCAATTCGATAATCATATCCAAATCAAATTCATCAAGCAAATAATCCGGTATATTGTCTTTACTGCTGACAGTTGCTATTATAAATACTTCACTGCAATCACAATCGTTAAGCTCTCTTACAAGGTGACTATAAATCGAACAATCATCATTTGAAGTCAGATAATCAATATCGTCTATAAAGACAATAGAATACTCCGACTTTTTTGCTTGTTTAAAAATACGTTTGAATTTTCTTACTTCATAACCGTCACCCTTAAAATAGAAAGTCTCTCTTTCGCTATCAGCAATCAAGGCTTCCGCCATAAAAGTTTTACCCACGCCAAATTGCCCGCATATCAATAAGCCGTTTGGCAAATCAACATCAAAATCCAAATATTTGTCTGTGATTTTCAGAAAGTCACATACGCTCTTTAATTTCTCGACTTCTTTTTTATAGCCTATATTATCTTTAATAGTTGCCATATTGGTTGTGCCACCTAATATTTTCTATATTGTAACATATTAAACTTGACAGATTTGTCATATAAAAAATTTTTTAGATTTTCCAAAAATTTTAAAACATTAGAGCAATGTCTATTATGTGAATTTTTCAATAATTATCAATTTAATATAAAACTGCGACACTGAAATCAAGTCGGTGTCGCAGAAGAAATTTTATTTTTCATTGCGTTACTGTTCATATAGAACAATTATCACAAAAATAGATATACTGTATGATAAGTTTAAAATATATAAGGAATTTTGGACTTTTTAATTAAAATCCCTTCCTTGGTAAAGTAAAAATTATTTTTAATTATGTCTAACTTATCTTTTGTATCATACTTATACTCTGTTATGCCACAGATTTGGATACCCTGCTCTGCTATGTAACTTTTATTTAGCTCTATCCATTCATACGTCAGAGCGTTTAAAACATTTTTAACACTTTCAGGTTGCCTATCTACAAATTCAAATAATTGTTCTATGCCTTTCTCACTGCTCCACCTGCATTTCCGTGGCTCCATTTTCGCATTCCCAATTAAAAACGCCTCCACCGCCGCTAAATATTCGGCAAAATTATCAGCAAACTTTTGGCGGTTGTATATCAAGTAATTATATACGTTACATTCACCGTATTTTATTCTGTGAACTACGCTGTTAAAAACAGTCTGTTGAACTCCCGAAGGACCTACGACAATAGACTTTAAAGGTAAACACGGGCTGATTATATCTTTGCTCCATATACATATCTTAGCTTCGATATAAGGTCTTAAAACGCCGTTCGACATTCTGAAATGCTTTATGTGAGTATAACTCTCATTATCGCAGCACTGACTTTTACAGCTTAAAAAACTTGCCCTAATCTCGCTCTCGGCATTAAATTTAGGGTTTTTGATATACGATGCTTTTAACTCGTAAAAATTAGTTTTATCGGTCTCTTCCAAACACTCGACACCGCTTGCATGGAGTACTTCATTCATATCAGTCCTAAACTGCTCGTTAGGAGTATCAATGTAATCCAATTCCGATAGCACGTCACCCATTAAGTATCTTTGGGAATCAAACTCCGAATCAGCCTGACCGATGGGTACCGCACCAATGCAGAAGTAAAAATTGTCGCCATGACGATTAAATTTCAATAATTCACTATCTAATTCAATTGCTACCCCCGATTCTTTGNCATACGTTNTCCNTTNCGNAAGTAAGTCTTCCTCTTTGCANAAAGAGATAGTGTATATTTCGNTATNCGAGATCGCCAANTTATCTACAGCGCTTTGGTCGGATTTTTTTAAATAATCTTCGATTACGTTTTTACCGTTTCTGTATTCCTCCGCATCGTTAAGGTACAGTATATTTGAAGCCCGAAAAATAGATGCCAATAGAATTTTATCTAAAACCTCAGTCGTAGTGTAATGAACTAACTTAGTATCACCGCTGATTTTTTTCAATGATTTATAAGCGCTCTGTATCTGGGAAAATTCAACCATTTTTTCTTTTGCTCCATCAGTATTTAATCAATTTTCATATCATAAAATAGCTTTAAAAGCATTTTTGAAATAGCTTAAAGAACTATTTATTTCCGCACGGTTAAACTGTATAGGTTCAATAATCAAGTTATCAAAACTGCCTTTATTATCGCGACAAAACTCTTGCGCGCGCAACGGCGCTCTTGCCGAATAAACGAATAATTTAATCTTTTTCTTTTTATCGTTTAACGCCTTAAGAATATTTTGAAATTCAATGTTGCTCGAATTATTTATTCCGTTTTCCTGCCAAGAAAAATCAACGAATACGGTTACGTATTCGGATATNTNCNAGGCGTCAATAGTNNCCTTCATCGTTTTCTNGTTCACTTTACTTGTTTCNTAACGTTCCCCGCCGCTAAAAACGAAAGATTTTATTTCTCTTTCGCTCGATTCAGTGTCGTAATAAAAGTAATGCACAGTCGGTTTGGCGTCTTCCGTAAAAACTGTATTATACGCCTCCATAAAACAAGATAGATCCCCGCTACTTTTATCTTCGCCATACAGAAATAACCATTCGTAATCGTCAAAGAATAAAATCTTTTTTGTCTTAACACTTCCGCTCATAATTATTTTCCCTCCTTTTTTATTTTAACGACAAATTTATTGTCGATAATTTCTGCGCCAAAGCTAACGTATTTTTCCGATTTATCAAATGTACCGTTACTTTGAGATACTCCGCGCGCGTGCTTCAAAGTCCACAACGTAATGTGCTGACCGTCCTCGTAAACCCACGGTGGAATTAGCAACTTTTTATCCAAATCCTCTTGTTCCTCTGTTCCGATAATATCGTTGCTGAATTCAATACTGCTGCCATCGAATTCTATAGTCAATTCTTTCCCTTTCGCGTATTTACGACAATTTAACGCCAGTAGCAACGTCAGCCATATCACTGCAAAATCACCGCCGTTTGTCGTAGCCCATTTTAAAACCCAAGAAGAATTTTTGTTGCAGAATTTTATTTTTTGTTTTTGTACTCTACTCTGCTCGATACGCCTCAAAGAATAAACAAACGTATTATCGTCGTGTATTTCGCAAATTCCGTCGTCACCGGCTGTCTTAAAAAATGATCTTACCATATGCCAATTCGAAATATCACCGAAAGTATCGCGCATAAAGCAAACTTCGCCTTTGATAATTTTCCTGTAAATCGAAGATATCTGTTCGTCCGCCAAAATCTGCAAATGTCTATCGTATGAATATATTGCATCTTCGTCGGAATACAGTTTGTGTGCTTCGGGAAAACTTTTACGTTCATTCTTATGGTCGGGCTGCCATGCATAATATGCATCGCCGTCGCTGTGCGTACTTGCCTTTACAATTGAAAGCGCTTCCTTTTGCATTTGCACTTTTCTATCCTCAATGAGCTCTTGCAAGTTTATACTTTCAATAAGATTATTGAAATCGTTACGCAACGTTAAAAGAAGTTTAATAGCAAACCAATGCCGAATCTTGTCTTTTTTAAAACCCCAAATTTGGAAATAAATAGAATTATCGCCTTGATTATCTCCAGGTTTTTGTTTTTCTATTCCCTTATCGGCGCTAAATCTTACCACAAGCGTGCGAGGCTGTTCGCCGTCACCGTTTTTATAGTCGTTATGTAAAACGTCGTCTATGAAAAACAAATCCGCTTCCTTGTATTCTTTGATATAATTTCTTATTTTACCTATATTGTCGTCATGAAAGAATGCTTGTGAAACAAGTAAATCGCCATACCCTTTTTTATAACCGTCCTGCGGCAATTTGCTGTACCCCTTGTCGAACGGTCGACCGGCTACGGTAAAGAATTCAAACAGCTCACTATCCCTATCACTGACCTTTTTATCGTGCAAAAAAGCAAGCGTTCTCATTTCGTCGCAACCTAATTTTTCAAGCAACTCATTTATTGATTTACTGAAATCTTGCCTGTCATCGTTAAAATTTTTAAGTTTTTGCTTAATTATTCGGAACTGTTTATAAATATCGTTGCTTTCCGTTAAGGTTTTACCCGTATTCAGCCGCCAGACTTTTGCAAAGTTTTCAAAAAACAAATAGCCGTTGCTTTTGCCTTCATAGCCCAAATCAAGCTGACGGTCGCCGTCGTTACTTAAAATAATTTTATCCAAGTCGGGAGTGTTTAGAGTACCCCTTAAAATAATATTATTTTCAAAATAAATTCTACCTTTCAGAGAAATTTTATCTCCTTCAATAAATTTTACCGCCGAATTATCTGCCGTCGTTGCGCCACCGTCAGCGTTTCCCCCGACATTAGAATCGTCCTTGAAAAAGCCGCTCTCGGAATTCTCCAAAAGCCAATGCTCTAAAAGCAGCGATTTCGTCGTATCCCTGCTTAACACAAGATTCTTTTTTAAATAGTGCACAAGCGAATCGCGCGTAAAAATTCTCTTTTTTATATAAGCGCACTTAATATCTTCAGCCGCCGCATACCCCGCATTTGCCCATTCAAAAAGCTTTTCAAGAACACTTTGCCTGACAATGTAATTCGCATTCATATCAGCCAACGCCTTTACGAGCGTCTGAACGAGTATCAGATTTTCTCTATTCTTATCTTTATCGAGAACGGCGCCGAGTTGCTGAAGACAAAACGAAAATATTGCCTGGCAGCTACGTAAATGATAAATAAAGAACGGACGGGAAATCGCTTTGATAAATGCGGTTTCCCAAATTGATTTTAACGAAAGCCCTCCATATTCCTCATATTTCGGCTCTTCTTTTAAAAACTCTAATTTTTCCGAAATTTCATTAAAAACGAAATACGCCGATATAACTTTGCTTATATCGCTTTCTCTGTTTACCTTACTTTCGATGTCTATTGAATATTTCGGCTCGTTATCTATTGCGAGATAAAACCGGTTATAAAGACGTTCGCTCACAAGATGCGAAATGAAAAACAAGAAACGCTTTTCCAATATGCCGCAGTAAGTATCGTTGCCGCGTCCGACAGCTCCGCTATCGTGCAAATCAAACGCTTTCGGCATATGGTCGGCTATTACGTCAGAACAAATATCTGCAAGAGTATTGGTTGCACAATCCTTAAGAATTTTACGATAATCGATCGTTAATTTGCACAGTGTACACGCATCTTTATGATTGCGCATCGGCGAAATATTTACGTTTACGTAATAATTGAATCCTTTCCCTGTATTATCATGACAGTTTTTTTCGCTTATATAGAATTCCCTTCTATTGGGAGAAATTCTATTTACAAATAAAATAGCAGAATAAAACAGTTCTATTCTGTCTTTAGGCACGTCTTTAGTCAGGGAAGAAACTAAATTTTTAGCATTTATAAACGCTGTACCAAGATTGATAATATCGTCAACAAAATGAAAACGGATTTTGTATTTTAACCCACTTGACTGAATGTTTTTGATAGCTGCGGTAAAGTCACTGTATTTTGCAATGAGATTACTGCGATATTCCTTATTCACGTCAAAAAACATTATACGAGCCGAAGAGCCGAATACGCATTTGTTTACAAGATGAACAAACTTCGGATTAGTGCGGTGTCTGGGCGAAATCAGATAGTCGAAAATCTGCACGCTTCCATCGTCGTCTGCACCGTCGCAACTAAATTCGCCTCTTAAGCTTTCAAGCCAAGCTTTGACGTCTTTTTCATGCTTCTCCAAGAATTTTTCGGTTTCAAAATAAAATTGGAAATGGTTTTCGTCTCTTTCCAAATGCCTGTATTTTGTAAATTCGGAAAGTTCCCATACCCTTTTTAAATTTTCAAATGGATTACTCTTACTGTCAATAGGTCTAAGCGGCGCTTTTTTACCCAGCTTTAACATTGGAACAACCGAGCTACGGTTAACCCCGAAAATAGGACTTTCTTCAATCAATAATTTCTCTTTTTCAATAGATGAAGCCAACCGTCCGTCCATTCTGTCGGGAAAACAACGCTTACACTTATTAGCCAAATACGCAGTAGTTTTTTCAAGGACAAAATTCCTTATTCTCGTTTTATCGCTTAAATACTCGAACTTTCCTTCTACGGGAACTAAATACTCGTCATTTTCCTCGGACGCAAAAAATACCTGTCTGGAAAATTTATCTTCATAGCCGCCGTCATTATTTAAAGTTATAAGGCAAATATAGTCTTCTTTAAAAGTTTCCTTACTTACTTCACCTTCCACAATTTCGTAAAATTGCGCTATCATTTTATCCATTGTAGAAAGAGAAGTATTGATAGGCACGATATAGACTATTAAAGTTTTGTTTATATCGTATTCAAAAGTTTCATCACCTTTTATTATTTTGATTTTCTTCTCTATTAAACTAACCTGTTTTAAACCACGTAGCTTATTAGCCGAATTGGGTTCAACGCTATCCAGCGAAGTTTCGTATACACAATAGTCACTCGTTATACCGCAAGCACTTAAATCATCTTGAAGACAAGCCAAAAACAATTCGGAATACAAGTCGTATCCAACTAAAACGACGCTGACTTCTTTGTTCGGTAAATTACCGCTTTTCTGTTGTACCTCTATTGAATTACGTATAAAGTTGCACGCCATATTAGCAAAACGCATATTATAATAATTGTTGTGAAAGAGTAATTCTGCCTCAACAAACGATTCGAAATGAATTTTTGAGCCGGCGTGCGTATGACAATCGGTTATTCTGCAACCGAACGCCCTTTCATCCTGTAAATCGCCTTTCAGAGCTTCTTCAACCTTTGTGATAAATGCAACTTTACCGGCCGTCGTTTTGCTTGCCGGTACACTATCGGGCAGTTTTATCAAATCGAACGGAAACACTGTGCCGTTCCCCTTATTTTCTCCGTTATTGTTCGACATCGGCGCCCTCCATGCCGCTCAGAATTTTTTCTATGACGCCCAATTCATCGCCGAGCGAACCATTTGACATAGCCATTTTTACAAGATTGCTCCGCACTTCTTTCATATTGTTCCCGGAAAAAATCAAATCCTTGGCGTCGACAGACTTTAAATAGATTTGTATTGCGTTAAATTCGGGTTTTTCCGCAATTGCATTATTACTGTAATATATTGCCAAAATTCTCGCTGTTTCTATAAGCTGAAAACGAGTAAGATTTATTATGGCAATAGGCAATACATTTTCCGCTTTGTCACTGCTATCCAATGCGTAAAGGACAACTCCCTTTATTATTTCTTCGAAATAACGCCCCGCGTTCAACATATCTACGCAAAGTAATTTTATCTGTTTTGCATACACTTCTGCCGTTTGCATTTTGGCAGGTTGAGGTGGAGGATTAGAAATCAAGTCAAACCGCAACTGTTCCGGCTCGAGCTTAGCTTTGCCTATCGGCGCGCATTCTTTCAGCTTTTCAGCTATATCAATAATGTGCCGGTTTTTCTTGCCGATGTCGGATATAGAATTATTTGAATTGTTTTTCGCACCGCTTTTGGGGTCCTTTTTCCTTATTGCTCTTATGATTTCTTCGTACGTTATCTTACGCACTTCGCACTTATCTACCAATTGGAAATCCGTCCGCACCATTACCTCGTTGCTAAGCACATTTTCTCCTTGACTTACATGATTGAGCGGCAACAAAATGTTATACGAAGTCCCTCCGATATCCTTATTTTCGGTAATCCTTTGACTAGTTTCTATAATACGCTCTTCTATGCTCTTCTTTATACCCTCAGCAGTACTCTCGATAACTTCCTTAGAAAAAACGTTGCCGAACTTGTTTAATTCAGTCAATTGCTTATCTCGTAGATCTTTATAAATACTATTAAGATTATTGTACTCTTCGCCATATCCGCAAACAGCAAATACGCCTTTGCGGGAGGTTAAAATCGTTCTGAATATTTCCAACCCGTAATGGAAAACTAGATTCTTATTGGATTTGAAAAACTTTTTCTTTAACTTCAAATGCGCGGACGAAGGCTCGAAAAAGTATTTAAGATTTATTTTGCTTTTATTTCTTTCTTCGACGTTTAATGAATTACTTTTAAATTTTTGCGGTATCGATTTATCTGAAAGATCTGAAATTTTCACTTCCAAAAAATAGTTGGTACCGGCTATCTCATCCATTTGAAAATAAGCACTATCGTATTTTCGGTCTAAGTATTCAACGTGGTCGGATTTTTTATCAATACCCGTTTTTAATCCTTTTGCCCTACTGAAAACGCGCAAACTAATCAAACCGCCATCGGCGTGATACACGGCGTTCTCGATTATCTGTAGCAATCCTTCCGCAATTGAAATACTTTCAAAAATTTCGGCAACAACGGTCTGCGAAAGCGTTGTCGGCATCACTTCACAACTGTCTGAGGAACTATCGTCTTCGCAATAATAATCAAGCAGATTTTTTATATCGGCTCTTTCCTTGTTTTTGTAATATTCCTCATATTTTTCATAACGCTGCCTACCCTGATATTGCAAAAGCAAGTCCTCAATCGGCAAAATGCTATTTCTCGATTTATCCACATCATAGTATTTTTTTGCTTCCAAAAGCAGACCCTGCCTGTAATTGCCGTCATAAAGAGCAAAAATGAGCAAAGCTAAAAACGGAATGCTTTTTACATATTGAAGAAAGCTCTCACTCGTATATGCCGCTACGCGCAAAGAAGTATAATGCACGCTTGCTATTTTGCTGAACTCATCAAATAAATATCTTTTACAAACCTTTAAGTACGGTAGCAATAATTCAAAATCTTTGACAGGACCTTCTACGTTTTTTACATGCGTATAAATGTCCGGCCAAAACATTTTTTTTGTTTCGCCCACATCCCGAGCATATTCGACATTGTTTCGTACAGATTCTGTGATAGCATTCCAAATACTGCCGTTCAACGGCAACTGCAAAAGCGGTAATATATCCTTAGTTACAAATAATGCGGGAGGCAAATCGCCGAAATTATCTCGCCTTTTATAAACCTGATTGCCGTTGATTTTAATTACCAAGTCTTTTTCTATAACCATGGCAACATAAGACATCAGACGTTGCACATCTTTGTTATCTTTCACTTGAATATTAACGACAAAGTTTTTGCATCTGCCAATATTTTTACAGCAAAAAACTAAAACGACCGGCAACAGCCCAAAATCCGTTCCGCTTACATCATTAAGGTATATATCAAAACTAACTTTGCGTAAAAAACGCGTATGCGCCTTGTTCTTTGAAATAAGGTCGTCACCCTTATCTTCTTGCACGAATTTGCACAAATAAATATCGAGTTGACTGAAACATGTAAAACCATCAACTATTTCACAGACGAACGTTTCCTCGGTATAATTACCGTCCGCATTGTAATTTTTCTTGCAGAATTCAACGAAATCGATGTCATTCAAAATACGAATTCTTGTAGGTTCTTTAACGTACATACACAAATTTTACCGTAAGTAGAAATAATATAACTATATTATATCATAAAATGCTTTAAAATCAATAATTGGGCAATAAAATTATTCGATAATAAACTCATATCGTTATAGCCATTTATACAATTAATTTTTTGCTTAATTGTATAAAAAACGGATCAAAACATTATGTTTTGATCCGTTTTGATTGGTTTATTCAATTACCCATAAAAACCGTTCTGTTATGTTACTAACGTATGTAATGTGAATATCTATTTTTTGTATATACGTTAATTTTCTGTGATAACGAACATTGAATGTTACAATAGAGTGCTGTTTGAATAAGATAGTTTCAATCCAGTACTAACAGCGCAAATTATTTACTTGTTACCTTTTGAGCGATTATGAATCTTGCAAAGCATTTGGCAGTTTGCAATATCGGTTGCGCCGCCGGCACTCCAGGCAGTAACATGGTCTGCGTCCATTTCAGTCAATTTCCAAATTCGTTTTTTATTATTATCAGTTCCCAAGGCGCAAAGCGGGCAGTTCGACACGCCATTAGCATTTGCTTCTTTAGTTTGTATTTTATATTTTGCCTGTTTTGTAGGCTCATCAAAAATCCTTATTTCAAGCAGTTTTTTATCTAAGCAACCGCCCAAAATATATTCAAATACCCCTTTTTTATTTTTAACATAATAATCGCTATATAATTTTTCTACTAATTCTTTAACTTCCTGCGGATTATATGCCGTATTATGGTAGGTTTCGTATAACCTGCCCCATTCAAGACCTTTCATTTCGCTTTCAACGTTTATAAAAACACTTGAAATCCAATCTAATACGCTATTAAAATATGATTTAAGCTCATTGATATTATTATCGTGACGGTGTAAACTCATATACTCATCAATATGCCCATTACTCACCCAATCAAGAGCTGTGCGTAAATAATCTTGTCTGTCTACACTCCCTTTTATGTATGCACTCCATTTTTGTATGTTTGCATTATGACTATTACTAAACTCCTCTTTTGCTTTTGTTACGAATGTACCTGAATGAATTGCGTTTGATAACTCCTGTTCATTTAAAGGTACACCCGCAATATTTATGGTTTTAAACCACTCTTTTATTTCACTTTCGGTTCCTTCACACTCGTAAATAGTGAGCGTTGTATTTTTAATTTTATTTTTATCATCTTCGGCGAGACCGTCAAAATAGCGAGGCACGCCATTTATATCAATTATAGGNAANNTATTGNTTAANAATCTGCCTANACTTGTGATACGCTNCTGTCCATCNAAAACTTCATATTTATCTTCCGCAACCTTTGTAANGTAAATCANCCCGATAGGATAACCTTTCNAANCANAATGAATTACGGCAACGTCTTTTTTNCCGTCNGCATAAATATAGNTACGTTGATATTCGGGCTGTATTGTAAGTTTACCCGAAAGTCCAAATAACCCTTTACCTTCATATTCGTTATATACAAAACCTTTACAAATTTCGTCAACTGTTATTTCTGTGCGCAACGTCGTTTGCATTTCATTTTCTCCTATGTTTGATTATAATACGGCGATAAACACATTTTCCATTGATTTCAGGGCCTCTGCCGCGCCACTCCACTCTATGGTCATCTAACCCTAAAATTTCAAATTGTTCAGGATTGTATTTATCAAGAAAACTTATCGGCACACCCATTATACCACTACAACTTATGCCTGATGAGTATTCTCGCATAGGACTCACGTCCGTTGATTGTAAATCTATGTCCAAATCTTGGGTTGTCTGCAACATATCTGTCGAGTCCAATGATTTCAAATTGCTCGGGATTATATTTATCGAGGAAGCTGATTGGCACTCCCATGACTCCGCTACATCTTGCGCCTGATGACAATTCGGAAGTAAGGCGCAATTCGGCGTTCCGTTCCGTTCCGTTAAAATTGTCGCCCGACTTGATTGTATATGTCAAGTCTTTTTCATCATTTCCTTTGCGAAATTTTACTATTTCAAATTGGTCTGGATTGTATTTGTCAAGAAAACTTATCGGTACCCCCATACATTCGAAATAATCACTTGGAATAGCGTCTACAAACGGCACCTCTATAGCATCATAATTATCATACTTAATGTATCCACGCTCAGTGATAATTTTATGTTTACTAAACTTTAAATTATCTGCCATTGTCATAAGCGGTAATGGCTGATGCCTACGTCCATGTTCGATAGAAGTATACCAACAAGAATTCCCTAATCGAGTAAAATCACCTTTATAACCTAACCGCGCTGCCTTCTCTTTATCTTTTTCAGCCACTTCATATCCCTTAGGTACACCAAATACCATATCGCTTCCGTTGGCGGTTGCCCCCAACCAAATTTTATTTTCTTTTATCAACGGAAAAACTTCTTTATATGTTATAGCGTTCATATTGCCGATTATGGTAAACTTTTTACCCCCTTCCATAATCCACGCCAAAAATTCTCTAAAAAGTGAAAACGGTGGATTAGTTACTATAATATCCGCCTCATCTCGAAACTTTTTTACTTCTTCGCTTCTGAAATCGCCATCGCCTTTTAAATAATCCCATTCTAAATCTTCAAGGTCAATTTTCCCTGAATTGTTTTTATCACGTGTTAAAGTAAAAATTTTACCATGCGTGCGCGTTTTTTTCTTGTCAAACTTTGGGCTTCCGCTCTCAAAAAAAGTAAGCTGATAAGGAATGCTTTTATTCTTTTTTTCTGCTGCGTAGCTCGTGCTTATCAACTTCTTCAAGCCTAATAGTTCAAAGTTTTGCGCAAAAAACCTTGTNAAATTNCTCCATTCAGGNTCATCACAAGGNAGTAANACNNTTTTATCCTTAAAAACNTCGGGATTATATTCNAAATANGCATTTATNTCTTTTTGAATATCCGCATATTGGGTATAAAACTCATCATTTTTTGCACTTTTAGCTTCTGAAAGATTTGTGTTTGCCATTGTGATTAGCGCCTCGTATACTTTATCGCTTTTGCGTAATAATTATATCGTAAATGCGTTTATTAGTCAACGTAAATTCGGTAAACGCTTAACGCAAATTAGCTATATAATAATTTGCAGAGGAAGTATGAACGTAATTGAACGAATTGAAGAATTAAGAAATGCAAGGGGATGGTCGGTTAATAAATTAGCCGACAAAGCAGGCATCTCTCAATCCACTCTATCTTCTGCTCTAAGTCGAAACAGTTTAACTGTTGAAACATTAGAGCGTATCTGTGAAGGGTTGGGAGTCACTACATCTGCTTTTTTTATGACAGATGAACAAAAAGAAGCCGTCTCNGCGCAAGAAAAAATTCTTTTAGATGAGNTTCCGCAAATTGCCAATGGAAAAGAAAAAAGCCTTAATCGCTTTATTAGCCGATTAAGGCTTTACTATTATCAAGACTAGCGCACGACGTATAACTATTCACCGCCTGAATACTGCTTTGAACGGAAAATTCAAAATAAAAAATTTAAAAAGCAAGCCCCTTAATAAGACACACCCCCACTACGACGATAACGAATAATACGACGTGAATTATCAATGCAGGTATCCACGAACACGACATCGCACCTATTTTTGCAGAAATCAAATATGCCCCCGCACATAGAAGTGCATATACAGTAAATGTTAGAGCTATAACCCACCAATAAAACCAATTGAAAAGTACTATGGGTATTGCCATATAAGCAATATAAAAAATTGTATATGTAAAGCTTCCCCACGCAGGAATTGAGCACGGCTCATAGAAAAAACCTACCGTAAAATACGATACCCAATAAAAAATCAAATTCAAACTAAAATGGTCAATCAAAGCAATAGCTATTCGAATTAAAATTTCATATGCCCATTGCGGCAGATTTAATTTCAGTATAAATAATTCTGCTAATACTTCAAAAATATTCGGCAATACGATGGGTAATAAAATTACCCTAAGTAAGTATCCGATAAGTGCAACAAATTTGTAGAAACTGAAATTATTAAAGTAAAATAAAATTCTTTTCAATATCTTCATTTGCAATTACTCCACCCAAAAAAACTGCGAGTGATTGATTTGTCTCGCTTCGCTATTTGGTTGTATATATAAATTACAGTAACCAATATAGCCCCATAATATCAACTATAGCTTCAATACTACATAACTCATCATTAAAAACATTGACTAACATCTGCAAACACTTTAAAAAATTACCGCGTTCATATAGTGTAAAATAAAATATTTCTGACGACCAAACAACTGATACCCAATCTCTAAAATCGGATACAGTAATTTTACCCGAACTTAACAATAAGAACTGATATTGTAGGTTTGTAACTCCCACTACAATAGAATATGGATACTTTTCTTTTTTTAAAGAGCATTCACTTTGACCAAGTAATCTTTTTAAATAGTTCCATGTCAGTTCGCCACGAATAAATTTTTTAATGCACGTCTCGATTGAAAAACTTGTTTCCACGCCATAATACGGAAATCCCATCATTTTTCCACCGGCGGTAGTTCCATACAATCTACTGTTGCCTGTACCCATTTAGCTTAACCTCCTTAAAATATTTTTTTGTTTCGGATTCGAAGGGAATAATATTAATTCCTTGCATTTTTGCCACACTGAAAACCTTATCCGGCGCACTGCCATAAACTATAATATTATCAGGCCTCAGATATTCAATTACGTAATCTAACCCACTGGTAAACCATTGACATTCTTCCGTATCTTTCAGGCAACCAAGAGTACCTACCGCAATTGTCTTATTCTTCTCAACGCCCATACAAGCAAGCTCATAAGTTCGGGGCTGCCCCCATCTTACATTAGGAATTACTTTTAACCCGTTTGATTGAAGCCAATGCCCCAATGCTTTCCCACGATACGTGTTTGTGATTTGTACAGCATACGGCATGTCCCTATATAGACTGAAATCAGGAGTTATTATCCCTTTGAATTTTTTCAGCCTCGGAAGATATTTTTTTGTATTTCTCCAAAACTGTATAAATTTATCATCCGATTCGTAAAAACATACCCACTGATTATAATCCGAACAATGCATAGCTTTCGAAAACGGAATAAGCTTATTCGGTAACTTATCAGATGTATTAATACATGGGATTTCAAATTCCCCGTCATATCTTGCGTTTTCTACTAAGAACGCTTTAAATACATCTTCTACTGGATTTTTTCGCATAAGAAAAAGCACCTCCCATATTTTACCTGAATGGCGTAGTCAAAAAAATCATTGACATAAAAATCGGGAAATGCTATTATATTTTTGTGATTTGTAGTAATACATCTCCCGAAAAGCGCGATATTGTTGTTGCAGCAACATTAATCGTGCTTTTCTTATATCAATTGAAAAGTTCTATTAAAGTTTTTTCGTAAGGCAAAAGATTATCTTTCGTTTTGTCTCGCCATTTTTTATAGTTATCTATACTCTGTTTTGCACAACTTCTAGAGACTAAAAACGTATCTTCTATATCAAGAAAATTATCAACACCGTATTTAAGGATAAGTGGATACGGTACTAGTGAATATGACGCAAAATAATTCGCCATCTTATCTGCCAAATCACTTTCTGATCTATGACCTAAAAGTATATGTCCGATTTCGTGCATTATAGTAAATCTTTGACGCCTAAATCCTTGTGTGTTATCATAACCAATAAAATATTTACGATTATTAGGATTGATATAGCTATGTCCATCTCTACCACTTCGCATCATTTGAGCCATCGCCGCTTCATTCAATTCATTCAGCGGGTTTAATATGTAACCTTTGAGGTCTACTATTCCCAACACATCAATAGGAGCATCAGTAATTTTTAATTCCTCATAGAGATCGACAACCAATTTCTCTATTTTTCTACATGCTATTTCAGGCAAATCATAACGAGGATTATACTCTTGATCAATTATCATTCAGTAATAACCTCATAATCTTCATCTTTTCTTCACTGCTCATATTCCTTGCGCCTCTTGCAACTAACCTGTAAATATCATCAAAACTGCCTTCCACTTGCGCTCCGGAAATCAAGTAGTCAACCGTAGTATTTAAAGCTGTAGCCAGATTTGCTATTACTTCCATTCTGGGTTGTCTTTCGTTCTTCAAATATCTTGACATTGCCGCCTCTGTAACACCAACCAATGAAGCTAATTCTTTCTGCGTGTACTCTTCTTTTTCAAGCAATTTCGCAATTCTATCGCCTATAAACTCTTCCATACTACCTAACCTCCAGCGACAAAAAGTAATATCACTTACCAAAATGATAATATGTAACCTATTATTTGTCAAGCACTTTTAAGCATTTCGCATTAAATTATTTGGGAGTTATTTGGGAGTTATTTGGGAGTTATTTGGGAGTTGGCGATTTTAGGCATAAAAACGTGCATTTTTTGCTGCTTTTTCGTGCCTTTTTTAACAGAATTCAAGAATTTGAGCAAAATTTTTAGCTATAATTAACAACGAAAATTTGCATTACTTCCAAAAAAAGTGCATTAGTCCGGGAAAAACGCCAAAAAAACACCCCCAAACCGCTAAAAAATTTGGGAGTGTCTTGGGAGTGAAGTTTTGAAAATCGTTGGGAGTGCTTTATCTTGTGGTTTTGGGACTACCAAAAACCACTATATATTGTGGTGGTTGTGTTGATTATCTCCTCTGACTCCGTAATTAAATCGGGCACCACCGAAACGACAAGCCCAAACGCAACGCCGGCGTTGACATTGACAGGGCAATCGTGCTATTATAAAAACATGAAAAAGGCATTGGTAAGTCTTTTTGCGGTAGTGCTGTGCGCGCTGTTTGCTTTTGCGCTCGGCGGCTGCATATTCAGAACCGAAAAAGACGTTATTCCAACTAAATTCGGCAAGCCCGAGGGGTTGTATTTATATTCGGGAAACAGGCGAATGAAGACCGACGGGTCCGGCGGGGAGGACGTGCTTACCACCGTGGAAATAGACGGGCAGACCTACCAAAGCGGCGAGTTCACCGTCAGCTACGTCTCCTCCTACATACCCGAAAAGCACCTTGCGTATTTCATAATCGACCTGAACGAAAGCAGATACGTATATCTTTACAACTATATGGAAAAGACGGGCAAGGTCGCGGACACCCTGCCCTACGGCGAAAGCATCGAATACAGCTCGTCAAAGACGCACTTTTTCGTCAGGACGGAGAGCGTAAATATTCTGTACGGTGCGGAAGGCGTTTTATACGAAGACTTTGACGGAACGCTTAAGGACGATTTGCTTTATTCCATAGACGACGGAACTAAATTCGAGTGGGTATATAACGGCAAATATCACTGTGTGAAAAGCGAACACGACAGATATTTCATAGAAAAGTATATGCACAAGACGGGGAAATACGTCTACTTTTACAGGAGCGACGCCCGCTATAAAGGTTTTACCTCCGTTGACCTGGAAACGGGCGAATATTACAGACCGCCGCTATTAAACGACGAACAAACCTTTCCTTACGACGAAAGCTTTTGGCTGAACGGCGAAGAAAAGGAATGCTGCCACCTTGCGGACGGCTCGCTGTACCTCTTACTGATATTCGTTGAGCAAACTTCGGACGGCGACAGCAAATGGCATACCTACCTGTACAAGATTACGGGCGGAGAGGTTACCGTGGAGTACTATTTTAAAAACCCGCGGTACGGCTCCTATATTCTGGGAACGAACGAAAATTATATTTACGTTGCGGCAAAATACAACGGCAGAGCTTTTAACACCTACTATTCGTACGAAAAACGCAGCGGCAAAACCAAAAAGGTTTCCCGCCCGTCGGGCAATGAATTTTCCGAACGGCGCGACAACTATATACGCGTGGGCAAATACGAGTTCTTTACCGAAACCGTGGAGTACCGCATACCCGATTCAAGTCAAATGTTCGGCTCGCGCGTCGGCCGCTGCCACTACCTTTACCGCAAGGCGAATTTAAAAAAGGAAATAATGCGGTACAGTCTGGACAGCAACGATTTTTACGACGACATATGCACCTTTTAAAACGGTTACCCCGCTTTATTGATTTTACTCTTCCCTTACTCCCCTGCGAGCAAAGCGCGGGGAGCTATTTTTTTGACCTTGAGCGATAACAGGCAGGCAATGCCGAACGACAGCAATATCAAACCTATGCCCGAAACCGTGACGAAAACGAATGGAATATTGAACGTACACTTAACGATGCCGAGGCTGCCCAAAAACAGCGCGGTAAGCGGGTTGATAATAAGACAGCTTATAATGTGCGGCTGCAATCATATCTTTGCAAATAAGCCGCTTCGCTTCAACCGCGTGGAGGGCTTATGTCACGCATGTGTTCCCTGCATGAGCTGGCGCTGAAGTACGCGAAAAAGCAGCCAGGCATGATCGACGACATTACAGAGGATGCGCCCATCCTGAACTTCTGCAAGTTCAAGGAAAGCACACACGATTTCTGGAATGTTGCG
>WFLX010175867.1_pt2 | contig 25178 bp, 22 predicted proteins | sample 4967041 | NCBI WGS metagenome assembly WFLX01 (sample SAMN12857096, study PRJNA449069) | gut metagenome | isolation source: stool from male and female vole | host: Microtus ochrogaster | place: USA:Florida | collected 2017
AGANNACNTGTTTTCTGTGAAGACAAGGAAATTATCGCTAAGCATGTTGGGAATATAAAGCAACTATGCATTGGAGAGAAAGTAAAAGTTTATATAAGTGAAATATTTGTGTGTTATAAGAATTACATAGAAAAAATGATAAATAGGGAGCATGTGTAAATATGGATATAAGTATACCAACATGGCCTTATGCTGATCAGAAAGAAATTAATGTTTATCTGATGTTTTGCAATCAGCTANTTGGTGGAGAAATAGCGGTAAGCACGTAAAAATGTTTGAAATAGAATTTGCAGAATACNAAGGCNGTAACGGTGCAGTANNTGTTGCAAATGGAACGGTTGCCATAGAAATTGCATTGAAGGCACTTAATATCGGAGAAAATGACGAAGTAATCATACCGNCATNTACTTTTTATTCAACAGAATGACAGAAAGCATGACAGAAATTTAACAAAAATACTTGCATTCTTATGTTTGTATGGTAAAATGTAGGGGACAATAGAATAGTGAGAGATTTATTTGACGAAGAGGAGAAGAACATAATTATGAAAAAGCGAGTTTACGTTTACTTATTTATGGCACTTCTGTTAGTGGCTGCACTGGGTGGATGCGCAGGTGGCACAGGAGAGTCTTCGGGGGATAAGTCCTCTGTTGTTGTAGGAATACAACAGGATATTGACAGTCTTGACCCACACAAAGCAACTGCGGCAGGAACTAAGGAAATATTATTCAACATTTTTGAGGGTCTGGTGAAGACCGATGAGAATGGTAATTTAATGAATGCAGTGGCAAGTGATTATACCATTTCCGAGGACGGATTGGTGTACACCTTTACGCTCCGTGAGAACGTTAAGTTCCACAACGGCAACGAGGTGACGGCTGAGGATGTAAAATATTCTTTGGAGAGGGCTTCAGGCTTACTTGACGGCACTGTACTCATTTCAACATTAAAGATAATTCAGAGTGTGGATATCGTGGATGAACATACGGTTCAGGTAACGGTGGACAGTGCCAACACAGAGCTGGTTTACAGCTTTACAACAGCCATTATCCCCGCAGGAAGCGGCGAGGCTGCAGAGGGTACGCCTATCGGTACGGGACCGTTTTCTTTTGTCTCCTACAAGCCTCAGGAGGGCATTGTCTTGGCAAAGAATACGGAGTATTGGCAGGAGGGCCTGCCTTATCTGGAGGAGGTAACCTTCAAGATTGTAAACAGCCCGGATACGGCGCTTCTTGATTTAAAGGGTGGCTCCATTGATATTTATCCTTACCTGACAGACTCTCAGGCAAATGAGTTGAAAGAATCCTTCCAGATTTTGGCGGCGCCCTCCAATGTGGTTCAGGCATTATTCCTTAATAATGCCGACGAGACGTTGAAGGACATGAGAGTAAGACAGGCAATCTGCTATGCCATGGATAAGACGGAGGCAAATGAATTTGTTACCGGTGGCAACAGTGTGCCGATAAGCTCCGCAATGCTTCCGGCAATGAAGGATTATTATGTGGATCTGAATGACATGTATGGAGATACCGCCAATATCGAAAAGGCAAAGGAGCTTTTGACTGAGGCAGGCTATCCTGACGGAATTGATCTGGAGATTACGGTGCCCTCCAATTATGAGGTGCATATGCAGACGGCGGAGGTAATTGCCGAGCAGCTAAAGGCGGCAGGAATCAACGCTGTAATAAACCCCGTGGAGTGGAATACATGGCTGGAGGACTGCTACAACGGCAGAAAGTATCAGTCTACTATCTGCGGTATTACCTGTGATATGACTCCGGGTTATCTGCTCAATAGATTCCAGACAGATTCCAGCAAAAATTTTGTGAATTTTGCGAATGCAGAGTATGACGCAGCTTATTTAAAGGCTCAGGCAAGCCTTGATTTGGGCGAGAAGGCAGAGCACTATAAGGAGCTTCAGCGGATTCTTTGCGAGGATGCGGGAAGCGCCTTCATTCAGGTGCCACCCATCACCATAGCAATGAATCAAAAGCTTACCGGCTATAAATTTTATCCTATTTATGTTCAGGATATGAGTACCGTACGCTGGACAGAGTAATAGAACCATTATTTTTNCCGTGTACAGGAANGCNGNCATANAGNAANATTNGGATAANGCNTCATACGAAAGGNGGCGGCAGCANTTGAAATACTTGGCAAAAAAAATAATCACTCTCATTATGACATTGTTTCTTGTTTCAGTGGCTGCCTTTGTCGCCTTTCAGATCATACCCGGCGATGTAGTTACCTCCATTCTGGGTACGGAGGCTACTCCCGAGAGGGAGGAGCAGCTAAGGGAGGAGCTTGGCTTGAATGACCCGCCGGTGAAGCGTTATTTTAACTGGGTGGGCGATGTAGTCAAAGGAGATTTGGGCGTCAGTTATCGTTATTCCAAGAACATGAACGAGATGATGCCCGTATCGGAGCTTATCAGCGACAAGCTGCCGGTCACTTTGTGGCTGGCGGCAATCGCCGTGGTTCTTATTGTAGTAATATCTATTCCGCTGGGCGTTTTTTGGGCAAAAAGCAAGAGNNATGGGCTGGATGCCTGTATGGNTGTGCTGACTCAGGCGGCTATGGCGATTCCCNCTTTTTTTCNGGGNATTATAGTNACTTATTTGTTTGGTATAGTTTTTAAGCTTTTTGCGCCGGGGGGATATATCAGCTATCAGGATAATTTTCCCGGCTTTTTGGGTTATCTTTTCTTTCCCGCACTTTCCGTGGCGATTCCGAAGATTGCCATGACGGCACGTTTTTTGCGTAATTCCATGCTGACGGAGATAAAAGCGGATTATGTGCGCACCGCATACAGCAAGGGCTGTAGCGACAGGCGGGTGATGTACGGACATGTGCTGAGAAATGCCATGATGCCGGTGATTACCTTTCTTGGTATGATTATTGCGGAGATTGTGGCGGGGAGCACTGTAGTGGAGCAGGTATTTGGGCTGCCCGGTATAGGACGACTGTTAATCAGCTCTATTTCAACCAGAGATTTTCCGGTGGTAGAGATACTGATTTTATATATAACCTTTGTAGTGATTTTTGTATATTTTCTGGTGGATATTCTGTATCGTGTGATTGACCCCAGAATCAGCAACCGCTAGAGTTCTGTATATTTGAGGAAGGCATGATGAGAGAAGTGAAATTGCCTAATGTTCAAAAATGGAATAAATATTTTACGGTAGGGTTGACTATGACTGTGCTTGCACTGCTGATGGCAGTTGTGGGTCTCTTTTGGACTCCCTACAGCACTACTGCCATGTCTGCCGCCGAGAGATTTCATGGGCCATCCCTATTGCACCCCTTCGGTACGGATAATTTCGGCAGGGATATTTTTTCCAGAGTGATGAAGGGTATGGGTACTACCATTTTTATCAGTACGCTGGTAGTAGTCTGCTCCGGTGGGATAGGAGTATTAGTAGGCGCTTTAACAGGATATTTCGGAGGTATTCTGGATGAGGCGGTAATGCGTATTACCGATGCCGTCAACGGTTTCCCCAGTATCCTATTGGCGCTTGTGGTTATCAGTGTTTTGGGAGGCGGCAGGCAGAAGTTGATTATTTCCCTTGCTATCGTGTTTACTCCTAGCTTTGTCCGTATTGTGCGCAGCGAGTTTATCAGGCTCAGAGATGCGGATTATATTATGAGGGCAAGGCTTATGGGTGTGGGTAAGGCGCGTATTTTGTTCGTTCATATTTTGCCCAACATTTTCTCTACCTTTTGGGTTTCGGTCATGATAGGCTTTAACAATGCCATATTGGCGGAATCGGGCATGAGTTATCTGGGAGTGGGTGTGAAGCCTCCGGACGCAAGTCTCGGAAATATGCTTTCGGATGCGCAGGGCTATCTGATGACCGCGCCATGGTACGCTTTAGCGCCGGGGCTTGCCATTGTATGGTTGGTGCTTGGTTTTTCTCTATTGAGTGAGGGAATCCGCAGAAACGCATAGGAGCACGAGGATAATGATAAAAATAGAAAATTTATCCGTTGCTTTCGACGGCACGGAGGTTGTAAAAAATGNCAGTCTGGNAATTGNGGACGGTGAANTANTGGGCGTGGTAGGAGNGNCCGGCTCAGGTAAGTCCGTGACGGCGCTTACNCTTATGGGTCTTGNGTCGGAGGAAGCGGTGANTACCTCCGGCAGAATCCTTTATGATGATGCGGTGCTGGCAAGAGCGGGAAGACCCCGGGATAAGGCTTTGTACAGGACTTATCAGGGAAGCAGGATGTCCATGGTTTTTCAGGAGCCTATGACCTCTTTAAATCCCACCAAAAGAGTGGGTAGGCAGGTGGAGGAAATGCTGCGGCTCCACACTGCGGATATGACTGCAGAGCAGATGAAGGAGCGGGTTCTTGAGACCTTTCTGAAGGTGGGGCTTAGGGATGCGCAGAGAGTGTATGCCAGCTATCCGCACCAGCTTTCGGGAGGAATGCGCCAAAGGGCGATGATTGCTATGGCGGTTATTTTGCATCCCGGTCTTGTGGTGGCGGACGAACCCACCACCGCTTTGGACGTAAGCGTACAGAACCAGATTATTTCTCTGCTTCGGGAGATTAATAGGGAGCAGAAAAATGCCATGCTGTTTATTACCCATGACCTGAATCTGGCAAAGCGTCTTTGCCATCGTGTGGCGGTGATGAAGGACGGCAGAGTTGTGGAGAGCGGCAATGTGGAGGAGCTATTTGAGAATCCTAAGGAAGCTTATACCAAGAGGCTGATAGAGGCTGTACCCTCCAGAATGAAAAAAGAGACAAAGGTGAAACAGGAGAATCCTGTAAGAGAAAATATNTTAGANGTCAAGAATTTAANTGTGTTTNATAAGGAAGGCAGCAACNGCCTCTTTTCCNGCAGGAAAAAGAAGCTTGTGGTGTCAGGAGCCNCCTNTACCANGAAGNANGGTGAAACCTTGGGGTTGGTAGGAGAGAGNGGCTGCGGCAAGACAAGTCTTTCCAAGGCGATTCTCGGCATTAACAAGGATATTGAGGGCAGCGTGGTACATCATTCCAACCGGCCCCAGATGATTTTTCAGGATCCTTATAGCAGCTTAAATCCTTCCAAAACAATCGGATGGCTGCTGCAGGAGCCTTTGCGCGTACAGTGTCTTATTGAGAAATCGAAGGCAATGACCGATAAGGACAGGGAGGCGGCAGCCTTTGACATGCTTCACAGAGTGGGTATGGAGGATAAATATTTTTATCGCAGACCCTCCCAGCTAAGCGGCGGACAACGCCAAAGAATCAGCATCGGTCAGGCGCTTATCACAAGACCCGGGTTTGTGATTGCGGATGAGCCGGTGTCTGCGCTGGATGTAACCATACAGGCGCAGATTATGGAGCTAATGCGAAGTCTTCAGGAGGAAATGAAGCTGTCCTTTCTATTTATTTCCCATGATATCAATGTGGTATATCAGATGAGCGACCGCATTATGGTGATGAAGGAAGGCAGAATCGTGGAGCTGGGAGATACAGAGGAGGTTTTTGAAAATCCGAAAGAGGTATATACAAGACAGCTGCTGCGGGAGGCATAGTCCGCCCGCATAAAAATATTGTATTGTAAGGTTTTTCCAGTGTGCATTGTCTTGGCGGAACCGGATTATTAAAAGCGGCATAGAAATGAAAGTTAAAATGGACATACTTTTCCTCCTGCAAGCATAGAGTTGTATTGCAACCAAGCTTGTAGGAGGAATTTTCTTTGTTTGAACAGTGTAGCATACAGGATACGATAAAAAGGCTTCGCACGGATGAAAATTTAGGTCTTGACGGAGCGGAGGCACATAGGAGACTGCTTGCAAACGGCAAAAATGAGATGAAAGCGGAGAGAAAGAAAACCTGTGTGGAGAATTTTCTGGAGCAATTAAACGACCCGCTTATCTACGTGCTTATGGTGGCGGCAGCAGTATCTGTTTTTCTTGGAGAAATCAGCGATGCCGTGATTATTGGGGTAGTTGTCCTGCTGAATGCCGTTGTAGGAATGATACAGGAGGGCAAGGCAAGAAAGGCATTGGAATCCTTAAAAAAGCTGACAAGTCCCCATGCCGTGGTGATTCGGGAGGGAGTGCGCAGAGAAATTCCTGCGGCGGAGCTGGTGACGGGCGATTTGGTGTGTTTGGAAGCAGGATGTCAGGTGCCGGCAGATTTGCGTCTGATAGGCAGCGCAAATCTTAAGATTGAGGAATCGGCGCTGACGGGAGAATCTCTTCCCATGGAAAAGGACGCATTGTTTTTGGTGGGCAGCGGAATGGACATTCCTCTGGGAGACAGGCGAAACATGGCGTATATGTCTACCATTGTCACCTATGGCAGAGGAGAAGGCATTGTAACGGCTACCGGCATGAATACGGAAATCGGGCAGATTGCCAAGATGATAACCGGCAGCAGGGAGGAGATGACTCCCCTGCAAAAGCGCCTTGGAGAGCTGGGGAAAATACTTAGCCTTTTGTCTCTTTTGCTGTGTGCGGCATTGTTTGTGCTTGCGGTATTGCAGCACAGAAATGTTGGTGANATGCTGATAACCGCGATTTCNCTTGCCGTGGCGGCAGTGCCCGAANGGCTTCCGGCGGTGGTTACTATCTGTCTTGCNCTCTCCGTCACTNAGATGGTGCGGGTTAATACTATTGTGANGAGGCNNCNCTCGGNGGAAACGCTGGGTGCGNTGAGCGTGGTNTGCTCNGACAAGNCGGGTACCCTTANCCAGAATAAAATGACAGTGGNAGAATGCTATTGGGATAATCAAACGGTATCGGTAAGCGAGCTTGAAAAACAGTGGGAGCCTGCCGGCATGAGACAACAGGCGGAAAAACAGAAGGAAGATTTCTTTTTAGGTCTGATATTGTGTAATGATGCTGTTATGGATAAAAATACGGAAAATCATATGGGCGACCCTACGGAGCTGGCGCTATTAGAGCTGGGAGAGAAGTTCGGCTACGACAAGAAAAGGCTGGAAGAGGAATTTCCCAGATATGATGAGCTTTCCTTTGATTCCGACCGCAAAATGATGACAACCTATCACCGTGTTCTGCGAAGGGATTACGGAGGGGCAAAAAGCTTTGTCAGCTATACGAAGGGAGCGCCTGACGAGGTATTGAGAAGATGCACGGAAATCCTGTCCGGAGGGCGTATACTGAAAATTACGGATAGACATCGCAGACAAATACGGGCTGCGGTGGAGGATATGTCGGGAGTGGCATTAAGAACTCTTGCCGTGGCAATGCGCCGGGACTGCGCAGGTCCTATGGAGGAAGAGCTGATTTTCTTAGGGCTGGTAGGTATGAAGGACCCGGCTCGCCCAGAGGCAGGAGAAGCGGTGAGTACCTTTTGCCGGGCGGGAGTGAGCACTGTTATGATAACGGGAGACCATGTGGAGACGGCGTTTGCTATCGGAAAACAGCTGGGAATCGCTAATCGTATGGAGCAGTGTATGACCGGCGAGGCAATGCAGCGAATGGACGATGAGGAATTTTTTGAAAGACTGGAGGACACTAGAATTTTTGCCAGAGTTTCCCCGGCACAGAAGGTTCGTATTGTAAACGGCTTCAAACACAGGGGAGAGGTTGTGGCAATGACAGGCGACGGCGTAAACGATGCTCCCTCCTTAAAGACGGCTGATATCGGAATTGCCATGGGCAAAAACGGAACGGATGTGGCGAAGCAGGCTTCGGACATGATTCTTACGGATGATAATTTTGCAACCATAGAGAAAGCTATCGAGGAGGGCAGAGGGGTTTATGAAAATATCAGGAAATCCGTTATTTTCTTACTTTCCTCCAATTTGGGAGAGATATTAACCATGTTTTTTGCGGTAATTTGCGGACTTGCCTCTCCGTTAAAATCAAGTCATATTCTGTGGATTAATCTGATTACGGATTCTCTTCCGGCGCTGGCGCTGGGGGTGGACAAAAACGACGGGAAGGAGCTTATGAAAAATCCCCCCAGAAAACCGGAGGAAAGCCTGTTTTCAAGAGGAGGGCTGACATGTACCTGTTTTTATGGCGTGCTGATTGCCGCAATCAGTCTGGGGGCGTTTTTGATGCTGCCCTGTGTGATGTTAAAGAACCAAGGGTATAATATTACCTTGGAGGGTGTGGCATTTATGCTGAAAAACGAGGAGTTGCTTTCCAAGGCGCAGACCTATGCCTTTACCGTGCTGGGAATGTCACAGCTATTCCACGCTGTGGGTATGAGGGATGTACAAAAGTCATTTTTCCGAATGAACCACCTTGAGAATAAATTAATGATAGCGGCATGTATCCTAGGATTTTTCCTGCAGTTTGCCGTTACCGAGGTGCCGTTTTTGGTAAATGCTTTTGGTACGTCGCCGCTTAGCGGCAGGGAGTGGCTGCATTTGACATTGCTTGCCGCCAGCCCCCTGATTGCACATGAGATTATTTCGCTTTTGGAATTTTTCCAAGCTCGGCATTAACTATTTGCAAGGCATTTTCCGGGATATTTTCTTCGTTGCCCATGCTGCTTACCATACCTGTCATATCCGCCAAGGTTTTTTCACGCATCATGTTCAGCATGGATTTTTTCAGTTTCATGCCGGTGACGGAGGAGAGGAAGCCGGAGACTACACGATAGGCGTCGTCATTTTCCAAAATGTCCTGAAGCTTGTCATGGACGGAGAAATGTGTCTCGGAGAACTCCATGGGGGCGTCGCTTGCCACGGTTTCTACCTGTGAAAACCAGTTGGCAACACCCTCCATGTCGTCATCTTCCTCAGGCAGGGTATAAATGGCGGGCTTTTCCTCCACTCGCTCAAGGGTCATCGCATCCGTATATTCGCCGGAGACGGCGCCGATATAATTAAAGCCCTTTTCCAGAGGAACGTTTTCAAAGATAAATATTTTGTTGCCGCTCTTGGTGGAAAATGCTTTTCCGTTTACATAAAGAGTCACCTGAGGCTGGTTGGAATACACCTTGACAGGGGTGCTTTCCGCCGCCCGAAGGGCATAGCGCTTCCCACACAGATATACGAAGGGCTCCTTGCTCCAATATGCCTTGTAAACATAGAAGGCTTCCTTTTTGATTTGACGGTCTATGGTTACAAGCCCTTTATTGTTACGCCCGGCTGTTCCTCCCTCGTTTCTGGCGGCGCAGCCGAAGTCAAACATATTCCAGACATGGGTGCTCCACAGATAGGGGCGCTCCATTAGGATTTTAGCCATATGTTCATGATATTCTGCTTGATAGCTTTCCGAGTAATCCCTGCATTTGGGTTCATCGGGCTGATAGGTGATAATGCCCTCGGCGCCGTATTCGGACAGACCGAGACAGATATCAGGGTATTTTTCATGAAATTCATCCAGCCATTTCTCGTTTTTGTCGTAGGTTCCCCCGTACCAGCCAAAATAGTGATTATAACTCTCCACATCGGTAATACCATGAAGCTCGCTGTCCATGGGCAACATACTCACATGGGCAATCGTGGTGAGGCGTGAGGGGTCGATACTCTTTACCAGTTCATTCAAATCCTTGTGATTGTCCACAAGTTCCGGTTTTTCTCCGGCTATGGTGATTTCGTTGGACAAGCCCCAGAAGCAGATACTGGGATGGTTATAATTCTGGTAAATCAAATCAAGCATCTGTTGGCGGCTGTTTTCATGGGCATCAGGGTCATCACTCTGGCAGCTGATATAGGGAATCTCTGCCCAGACAATAAAGCCGTATTCGTCACAGGCGTCATAGAAATCCCTGCTGTGCTGGTAGTGGGCAAGCCTGACTGTGTTGGCGCCGATTTCCTGAATAATTGCCGCATCCTCGTAATGCTCTTCGCGTGTTAAGGCATTTCCCTTATAAAGCCTGTCCTGATGTCTGGACACGCCCCTTAACATCATGGGTCTGTCATTGAGAAAAAAGCCCTCGGCGGGGTCTACACGGAAGGAGCGGATACCGAAATTACAGGATACCTCGTCAACGGTCTCGTTGCGGTAGACTATTGTAGCCGTGAGACGATACAGGTAAGGGTCCTCCACGCCCTGCCAGAGATGGGGATTTTCTAACAGCACATCCACCTTTGTGTCGGTAGACAGACGCCAGATTTCGGCGGCGTTTTTTCCTTCCCTGTCAGTGATTTTGTAGCGGACGGTGTAATCCTCGGAAGGGCTGCATACCCAGCTGTTTAGGTGGAGTATGGCCTGTTTGCCCTGTGAGATAACCTCGCTTGTCACGGCAATACCGCTTGCACCGTGAAAGCACACATCAAAATGTGTTTTGGGCAGGATAATGAGATTGACGCCTCTGTATAAGCCGCCGTAAAAGGTGAAGTCAGCCATTTGGGGATAGATGTGGCTGCGCTCGCTGTTGTCAACGGTGATGAGCAGGCGGTTTGGAGCGTCCGTGCGCAGGTATGGGGTCATGTCCACCACATAGGAGGAGTACCCGCACTCATGGCTTCCCGCTTCCTTGTCGTTGACAAAGACCTTGGAAGAAAGGGAGGCGGCAAGAATCTCTAAAAATACGTTGGAGTCGCTTCCGGCGGAGGAGAGGTCAAGGTCGGCTGCGGAAAACTCTATGGAATAATAGCATTCTCCCCTGTAGTATTCTCCACTGCCGTCCATACCGTCCACGGCGTTCCATGTGTGGGGTAAGGTTACGGGCTGCCAATGTATTTTGTCTTTTGAAAACTGCCAGTTGTGGTTGAAAGAAATTGTTTTTCTCATATTGTCTCCATTCTATTCTTCTATTCTACGAAATTATGTTCTGCAAAATTTTGAAAGTCTGTTTTTAAAAGTTTGTGTGTGGGGATAGGGCGGCTATGGCATAGGTGTGGTTTCGACGGTGCAGCTGCCTCAAACAAATCATTCATATACTTCCCCAACACAATCATTTTTTATACTTACCACCTATCATGCACTTATTTTTTATTTTCATTCCTTAAAAACTATTTGCCAACAGCAAAAAAAATGGTATGATAGTAAACATGAATCATGACAATGAAATTATAATATTTAAAAATAGTAGCTGCAGGCAAATGAGGTATATTTCGGATAAAGAGAAATAACAATTTGCAGATACGGGAAAGGTATGGTTTTCAGAATGGATAAGATTATTTTGACAGGCGACAGACCCACGGGAAGGCTGCATGTAGGGCATTATGTAGGCTCCCTTCGCAGACGTGTGGAGCTGCAGAATTCAGGAGAATATAAAAAGACGTTTATCATGATTGCCGACGCTCAGGCGCTTACCGATAATATTGAGAATCCGGAGAAGGTTCGTCAGAATATTATCGAGGTGGCATTGGATTATATGTCCTGTGGTTTAGACCCGGCAAAATCTACGCTTTTTATTCAGTCACAAATTTCAGAGCTATGTGAGCTGACCTTTTATTATATGGATTTGGTGACAGTGGCAAGACTGCAGCGCAACCCTACCGTAAAGAGCGAGATTCAAATGCGAAACTTTGAGGCAAGCATCCCGGTGGGATTTTTCACATATCCTATCAGTCAGGCGGCAGATATTACGGCGTTTAAGGCAACCACTGTTCCTGTGGGAGGGGATCAGCTTCCCATGATTGAGCAGACAAGGGAGATTGTACATAAATTTAATACGGTATATGCGCCGGTGCTTGTGGAGCCTGCTGCGCTTTTACCGGAGAATGAGGCGTGCCAGAGACTGCCGGGCATTGACGGCAAGGCAAAGATGAGCAAGTCTCTGGGCAACTGTATTTATCTTGCCGACACGGCTGATGAGGTCAGGACAAAGATTATGAGTATGTACACGGATCCGCTNNATTTGNAGGTCAGCGATCCCGGACATCTGGNGGGTAATACNGTATTTANNTATTTGNATGCATTCTGCAAGGAGGAGCATTTTGAGCGCTATCTGCCTGACTATGCGAATCTGGACGAGTTAAAGGCGCATTATCAGAGAGGCGGCTTAGGTGATGTGAAGGTCAAGAGGTTCCTGAATAATGTAATGCAGGAGGTTCTGGAGCCTATCAGAAACCGCAGGAAGGAGCTGGAGAAGGATATTCCTGCCGTTTACGAGGTGTTAAAGAAGGGCAGCGGTACGGCACGTGAAGTGGCTGCACAGACTCTGTCCGAAGTAAAAAGCGCTATGCGAATCAATTATTTTGACGATGATGAATTAATTCGTGCACAGAGTGAAAAATATGAAGGATAGCAAACAGGTATGGTAAGATATCTGTCCATAGAAAAAGAAATTTTCACAGGAGTGTATGGGCGAGTANGAGGTAAACGGAAATGNANAATGAAANAGATGAAGATAACTNGGAAGAAATTACTTTTGATGAGCTTAATGAAGAAGACGGGCCTGTAGTGGAGGAGGATGAAAAGTCCAATCCTTGGGTAATGGCTGCAATCTTTGGAGGATTGATAGTTTTAGCGGCAATCATCTGTGCGGTATTGTGGCGTTTCACGCATTCGGATAATCAAAACGATACGCCTGCAGGCTTGAACCTGCCTACGGAATCGGTGGAGGATACCTTGGCGATTGAACAGTCAGATGGCATGTCTGAACCTGATATGAGCGATAAGAACGGAATAGCTGCAGATGAATCAGGTGATTCTGTGCTGGGGCAGGATTTTACAAGTGAAGGAAACGAGCAGACAAGCCCCGGGGATACAGTCGGACAGGAGCAGGGAACCGAGCAGGAAGGGGCAGGCGGAAGCTCCTCAGGACAGGAAGGCGCTGAGGCACCTACGCAATCCGCTGAGTCGAAGGAATTAATGGAGGAGCCAGTGTCCGGAACTACCTCCATGATATTTACGGAGGTTAATGATGAGGTAACGGCAAAGGATGTGACGAATCTTCGCTCAGTGCCCAGTACGACAGATTCTGAAAATGTGNTGGCACAGCTTAAAAANGNAGACAAGCTTTCCAGANCAGGAACGAATTCCNCTANCGGTTGGTCGAGACTGATATACAACGNTGAAACGGTTTATGCGGTTACGCAATTCTTAACTACTGACTTAAACTACAAGGCTCCCGCTGCGGCAGCTGACCCCAATCGTATTACTACTCAAGATGGCAGAGTGATTATATTTACTGATTGCAGTGATAATATCACCCCAAAGGAATATGTGAATTTGCGGACGGAGCCAAGTACCTCTCAGGGTGATGCTACGGTCAGATGTCAGGTGAACAGTGGGGAGACAGTGCTTCGCACCGGTTACAGCGCCGATTCGGGTTGGTCAAGGGTGGAATACAACGGGGAAGTGCTGTATGTAGTGAGCAGTCTGATGAAGGCGGCGCAGTAAGCAGTTTTTTGCCGGTTCTACATGTTGTAAAGAAACTATATTAGTATCTTTACCAATTTCAGAGGTTATTAAGGAAAGTGGAATTATGCGGTAGGAATATTTGAAAGCCTAACGCAGAGGGGAGTATTTCCCTATGTTGTAGAATGACAAATGAAATGAGCATCTGCATGAAGTAGATGAGGAGTGTCATATAATGAGAGTGACAAGGACAATATTATCATTGAGTATATTGTTTTTTGCAAAGTTTTTAACGAGCAGATAAAAGAGCGTGGAGTGGTATCATTTCCACTGCCTAAAATATAAGGAATTGTCAGTATGGAAATCAGTTATGCTATTCTATTGACAAAAGCAGGGCAATAAGAGTATACTAAAAATAGTTAGCGGCTACTAACATGTATGTAGCCGCATTTATTAAACCAAAAGGTTAGTTAATACTAATCAAATCGGATGATGAATGGAGAGAAGATTAATGTTTCCGGTAAAAAAATGACAAGATTTCATACAAATATTAAGATTGTCATAATTGCAGATGCAATCTGATAGACGCTCAGATTGGGAAAGGAAAAAAATATGTCAGAGGAAGAAAGAAATTTTTTGGAGATTGTAGATTTAAAGAAGGGGTTTGGCAGCGGGGAAACCCGTCAGGAGGTACTTCGCGGAATGAATTTTTCTGTTGCGAAAGGAGAGTTTTGTGTGCTTCTTGGTCCTTCCGGTTCAGGAAAGTCCACATTACTTAATATAATCGGTGGGATAGACAGCGCTGATTCAGGCTACATATCCATAAACGGCGATAAACTGGAAGATTTAGGGGAAAAGAAACTGACGCAATATCGTAGAAAACACTTGGGTTATGTCTTTCAGATGTATAATCTGATTGGAAACTTAAATGNAAAGGAAAATATTGAGGTTGGGGNATATCTGTCAGATGCTNCGCNGGATATTGACGNACTTCTAAATACGCTTGGGCTTTATGACCATAGATATAAGCTTCCCAACNAANTNNCNGGAGNNCAGCAGNANCGAGTTTCNATTNGTNGTGCNATTGTCAAAAATCCGGATATATTGCTTTGCGATGAACCTACAGGAGCACTGGATTATAACACGTCAAAGGAAATATTGAAGCTGATTGAAGATGTTAATTTAAAATATGGAAATACCGTCATTATGGTTACACATAACGAAGCCATTAAGAACATGGCAGATCACATAATCAAGCTTCGTGATGGAGGGGTCCGTCATAACGAAATCAACGCAAATAAGATTTCAGCGGTGAGTTTGGAGTGGTAGGGGAATAAAATAAGTTTGAAAGAAAATCTCTTCCAAATATTNAATTAATGTCCGCTGAAGCGGACGGAGGATATAANCATGGAAAATATACAAACAAAAAAGCGCATAAAGAAAGTGAAAAATCCGCTCATGAAGCGAATCCCCAGAGAACTTTCAGGCGACTGGAGAAAGTATCTTGTGGTGAGTATGTTTCTGATTCTTACAATCGGCTTTGTGTCAGGCATGTATGTTGCAAATGAGAGTATGATGATAGCAGCAGATGAGGGTGTGTACAAATATAAGTTGGAGAGCGGTCATTTTGAGCTGAACCACAAAGCAGACGAGAAGCTTCTTTTGGCAATTGAGTCAGGAGAAATGGCGAATATTAAACAATATTATCTTGATGAGGCTAAGGAAGAGCTGGATGAAAAATTTGAGAGAGAATTTAAGCAGAAGTTTACGGATAATTTAGATCCTGAATTTGGAATAGAATTTGATGAAGTATATGACGAGGCATATGCGAAGGCTTATGATGAGACATGGAAGGATATCCGAAATGAAATAGACGAAAAATATGTAGAGGCAGAAGAAAAGTATGAGTTAGATGATCCTGAGTTTGAATCCGTACCGATAAAGGTATATGAAAATTTTTACAGAAACGAGGAAGAGGATAACGATAATGACGGCATGGCTGACGGAACTGTCCGGGTTTATGCAAAAACAGAAGAGGTGAACCTTGCCTGTCTGATGGGGGGAGACTTTCCCGTTACGGAAGATGAAATTGCAATCGACCGTATGCATGCGGATAACGTGGGAATTAAGGTTGGAGACACCATTACCGTCAGTGGACAGTCCTATAAAGTAGTTGGTCTGATTGCTTATGTGAATTATTCTACCCTTCATGAAAAAAGTACGGACACTATCTTTGACGCTCTTAGGTTTGATGTGGCAATGGTGACGGAGAGCGGTTTTGACCGTTTAAAAAAGACCACGCATTATGCATACGCGTGGCAGTATGTAACGGAACCGAAGGATGAAAAGGAAGAAAAGAAATTTTCGGATAATTTTTTAAAGGCTCTGATCACGCAGGCAGTTGCGGGTGATAAAGAAATTGTGGATTATTCTCCCCGGTATGCCAATCCGGCAATTAATTTTGCGACGGAAGATATGGGTTCTGATGAAGCAATGGGAGGCGTGCTTCTGGATATTCTGATTGTTATTATTGCATTTATCTTCGCAGTGACAATAAGCAACACAATAGCGAAGGAATCACAGGCAATCGGTACGCTTCGCGCCTCCGGATACAGTCAGGGAGAACTGGTCAGGCATTATCTTTCCATGCCGGTAATTGTGACTCTGATTGCGGCGGGTATTGGAAATATCCTAGGTTATACAGTATTCAAAAAGATAGTGGTATCCATGTACTATAACAGCTATAGCCTGCCGGTCTATGAAACCATTTGGAATCCCGATGCATTTGTTAAGACAACATTGATTCCGCTGGCATTGATGTTTGTGGTAAATCTTGCCATTATCATTAAAATGATGCAGCATGCTCATCTGCAGTTTTTACAACATCATTTAAAGAAAAACAGACGTAAAAAAGCAATGCGCCTTCCTGGATGGAAATTTTTTGGCAGATTCCGTCTGCGTATTATGTTTCAGAATATTCCGAATTACATAATCCTTTTTTTCGGTATTTTCTTTATTATGATAATGCTTGCCATGGCTGTAGGAATGCCTGACACTCTTAAGTTTTATAAAGAGAATGCTGCGGAAATGATGTTTGCCAAATATCAATATGTGCTCAAGTCATATGAAAATGAAGAGGGAAATGTGATAAGCACGGAAAATGACAGCGCCGAAAAATTCAGTATGCGGTCACTGCAGAAAAAGAGTGATGTATTGGATGAGGAGATTCTGGTATATGGAATCTCAGATGACAGCAAATATGTCAGTATTGCTGGTTTAAAAGCGCTTAAGGAGGGAGAAGTTTATATCTCACAACCATTTTGCGATAAGTACGGTGTGAAAGTGGGGGACACAATCTCTCTGGATGAAAAGTATGAGAACAGACAGTATCAGTTTGAAGTAGTGGGGATTTATGATAAATGCCTGAGTATTACAGTTTTCATGCCGATGAAAAATTTTCAATCCATATTTGATTTAGATGAGGACGAATTTGGCGGCTATATGTCTGATTCGGAAATTACGGATGTCGAAGAAGAAAACATTGCAACTGTTATTACCGAGCGGGATATTACTAAAATGTGTGACCAACTGGATCATTCCATGGGAGCTTATATGCAGTATTTCCAGTTTCTATGTATTCTTTTATCGGCAGTGCTGATTTATCTTCTTACCAAGATTATTATAGAGAAGAATGAGAATGCGATATCCATGACAAAAATTCTGGGGTATGAGAACAGGGAAATAGCAAGCTTGTACCTGCTTTCCACAACTATAATGCTGATGATTTCGGATGCAGTCAGCGTTGTTTTAGGGGCGATAGTCATGAAACAGGCATGGAAAGCAATTATGTTCAGTTATAGCGGATGGTTTGAGTTTGTTATTGAACCGGTGGGATATGTTAAAATGTTTGCCTTTGTCCTGATTGGATATCTGATTGTGGTGGTTTTCGATTTCAGGAGGATAAAGAAGATTCCCATGGATGAAGCGCTTAAGAATGTGGAGTGATTCCTGCGTGCAACGAGCCAAGCGGATGTGCTTGCACATACATTTGGTGTCTGCAGTAAGGGTCAGCGATACCATCATCAGCTATCGGCANTNTGTNAAAAGTAACAGTACGGGAAATNTNGGTTGTGGGAGAGCCGTGAGCNTTGGNACAAAAACACTAATTGTGGGTGGCGCCAAGAANTGGTTTCGGCAAGGGTGAGACTTTAAAGATAAAATTGTATTCATGCCGTAGGGATGAGTAGGCGGCAATTTGAATGAAAATTGAAAAAAGTGGGAAACATGAATACTAATGTAATGTACTGGCACATTCATCTTTGCATTAACGGTGCCGCATACAATGTCATCCTGCAAGGCGGATTTCCGACGGCGTAGCGGTGGCTGCGTCTAGAAAATCTGACGAAGCAAGGGGCGGCGTAGGTGGTGCGGTTAGTGTAATAATGAACATGCCGGTACACTAATTTTTTTAGTATTTCATGGAAGGGATTGGTGAAGGGAATGGGTCAGAATTTGGGCAAGGCAAGCATTTGTCTGGAAAAGCCGGTATATATTTTAAATAGTGCAAGCATTGTAGGAACAAAGGAAGGGGAAGGACCTCTGGGGCTGTTGTTTGATATGGTTGGTGAGGATGACATGTTCGGGTGCAATACCTGGGAAGAGGCTGAGAGCAATCTGCAAAAGGACGCAATCTATATGGCGCTGGGAAAGGCAGGACTGAAGCCGGCGGATGTCTCTTTTGTTTTCGCTGGTGACTTGCTTGGTCAATCCATAGCCACATCATTTGGTATAGCTACCTATCAGATACCACTATTGGGAGTATATGGGGCATGTTCTACCTGTGGTGAATCCTTGACTCTTGGCGCCATGTGCGTGGCGGGGGGCTTTGCCGAGAGGGTGGTGTGTGTTACCTCCAGTCACTTTGCCAGTGCAGAAAAGGAGTTTCGCTTTCCCTTGGAATATGGCAACCAGCGACCACTTTCCGCCACATGGACGGTGACAGGAAGCGGTGCTTTTGTATTGAGTGATACACCTGTCATATCAAAGGCGGTAGCCGATGCGAATGGTCAGCCAGAAAAGGCACAGAGCAATGCACGTGCGCTTATTACAGGTATGACTGTGGGAAAAATTGTGGATTATGGCTTAAAGGATTCTATGAATATGGGCGCCTGTATGGCTCCTGCGGCAGCCTCTACCTTGGAGCAGCATTTTCTTGACTTTGATAGTNAACNANGCGATTATGATAAAATTATCACGGGAGNCTTGGGCTCGGTTGGGCAGACGGTTTTGATTGACCTGCTCCGGGAAANGGGCTACGACATTTCAGAGAAGCATATGGACTGCGGTATTGAAATCTATGATGCCAAGTCGCAGGATACTCATGCGGGAGGAAGCGGCTGTGGCTGCAGCGCAGTGACATTATCCGCCTATATTTTAAAGCAAATAGAGGAAGGTAATTGGAAAAAGGTGCTTTTTATGCCCACGGGAGCATTGCTCAGTAAGACAAGCTTCAACGAAGGACAGAGCGTGCCGGGAATTGCTCATGCCCTTGTCTTGGAAAGCATTCATTCATAAGCTTTTTTGTGAGAAATACTGTATCGTCTTTCTTAATGACTTCCTTTTTTCCCAAAGGACAGATGTATTCCTGAACCGGCTCCTATATTCTGCAATACTTTTCTTGTAAGAGAATATAATATTAAAAAAGCAAAAATAGGTTATATATGCAAAAACAAATTTCTCTTGAACCGGCTGCCGCTGCGGTCTGTGCTGCGGCAGCAAAACCTCCCCTTATATTCCAAATACCACCCAGACAGGGGAGGGAAGTGTTGGAAAATCTTCAAAATGCACCGGTATATATGTATCCGGCATCGATACAAGGCATTGTCGTAGACACAGGAAAATGGAGCCAGGTTAAGGTTTTTATTGTTTGTCCGGAAAATACTACCCTGCCGGTCAATGTTATTTTTTACATTCATGGCGGCGGGTGGGTTTTCGGAAGCTTCCATACCCATGAAAAGCTGGTAAGGGAATTGGCGGCAAGAACGGGTTCTGTGGTGATTTTTCCGGAATACAGCCGTGCGCCGGAAGCAAAATATCCTGTCGCCATTGAGCAATGTTATGACATTTTATGTAAGATTCCGTCCGTTTTACAGAGAGCCGGATTTCAAAGGAAGCCCTGTACGATAACATTGGCAGGAGACAGCGCAGGCGGAACTATAGCTATTGCAATGACGCTGATAGCAATGCATCGAGGCGGACCTCGCATTCATAAGCTGCTTTTGTATTATCCTGTTACAAATGCATGTTTTGATACCAATTCATATATCCGGTTTGCAGAAGGGTACTATCTGTATCGTCAGGGTATGATATGGTTTTGGGATCAGTATACCGCATCGGATTGTGACCGCAGCAGGATTACGGCATCGCCGCTTAAAGCAAACGAAGAACAGCTGAAGGGATTTCCCGACACCATGATATTGAACGGTGAAGCAGATGTGCTCAGAGATGAGGGTGAGGCTTTCGCCTGCAGATTACGGGAGGCAGGTGTCAATGTGACTGCAATAAGATTTCAGGGCATTATACATGATTTTGTGATGCTGAACGCATTGGACCAGACAAACGCATGCCGCGCTGCAATGAATGTATCGGTTGATTGGATAAATGGAAATAATGGTTGCAGCAAGTAGGCTGTGAGATGAATTAAAAACTGTGTTTATCGTAGATGCGCAACCGAAAGAATGCGTTGATTTCTGCGAAATACAGTGCTTATCAGTTATAGTCGGAGAAAAAGAAATCAACAAAAGTAAATGAAATTGAAAATGAGAGATTAGCGACTCCAAAAGAGTCACTCTTGCCCAAACTAATGTCTGGGAACTGGATGTCAATGATAATTTGGTATGCAATATAACTTTTTTCATCTTGCAATCAATAGCGTTTATTGGTAAAATACATAACGAGACAGCGGAGGTAGAACACTATGCGCAGGATGGAATTTAAGATGGAGCGTTCAGGTTTTTTGGAGATTGGCGATAGAATCACCGTGACCGAGGGTGTACTCCCCAGCAATTATTATTATACCATTGACCCGTCTCTTGCCATGTCGGCGAATATTCCTTTTCGCAATCGATTGAAGAGCACGGAGGGAACGGTAGTGGATATTATTGAGAATGCCAGAGGCTTCTATGTGACGGCGGAGTTTGACGAGCCGGAGACAGAAGGCTGAAAGCCGATCCTAAAATGGCATTAGAAGAACAGAAATTACGAAAACTAATAAAAAAGTAGAAAGAGGAAAGAGTATGTTAAAGAAAATTTCAACAGATAAGGCCCCGGCAGCAATCGGACCCTATTCACAGGGCATTATTACAGGAAACTTATTATTTGCATCCGGTCAGATTCCCATTAATCCGGCAAACGGTGAAATTGAGGGTGCAGACATTGTGGCTCAGGCGGAGCAGGTGATGAAGAATATAGGAGCGCTTCTTGACGAGGCGGGTACCGACTATACCAAAGTGGTGAAGACCTCTTGTTTTTTGGCTGATATGAATGATTTTGCAGCCTTTAACGAGGTTTATGCAAGGTATTTTACCGAGAAACCTGCAAGAAGCTGTGTGGCGGTAAAAACACTGCCTAAGAATGTTTTGTGTGAGGTAGAAGTGATAGCAGAGGTGTAAGCAGTCAGGCAAAAGCGTCGCAGAAGCGGCGCTTTTATTATAAGCGGGAAAGGGAGGTAAAATACACATATGGACAAAGATAACGTAGTTTTGATAGGAATGCCGGGTTCGGGAAAGAGTACGGTGGGCGTAGTCTTGGCAAAGCGTTTAGGCTATGGCTTTGTGGATTCGGATTTGGTGATTCAGGACAGGTATGGGAAGTTTTTGCATGATCTGATTGAGGAGCATGGGGTGGAGGGTTTTTGGAAAATAGAAAATGATGTCAATACCGGGCTTTCTACGCATAGAAGTGTGATTGCAACAGGAGGCAGCGCAGTATACGGCACGGAGGCAATGGAACATTTGCGGGAAATCGGAACCGTAATTTACTTAAAGCTTCCCTATGAGGAAATTGCGGAACGGCTGGGAGATTTAAATGCCAGAGGAGTAACTTTAAGGTTAGGGCAGACCTTGGAGGAGTTATACAAGGAGCGCATTCCCCTTTATGAAAAATATGCCCATGTAACGGTGGATTGTGAAGGGAAAATGCTACGTGATATTGTTGCCGAGGCGGCAGGACTTGTGGCAGGATAACTGGTGTTTTGCCGTTCACGCTCCGCTGGCTTTTACTATGCATGATGCGGCTATGAAGCTTTACTGCCTGTATCTCATTGTGGGCGGTATGCTAAAATGTGTCATGCAGTTTTGGGATAACGGTCATAGACTTATTGAGGCAATTGGATTTACCATTTTGTGTTAGGTCTATTAATTTGAAAATACGGAGGCTGTTATAATGAAAAAGCATATAATAAATGATTATACATTTTTTTATTCAGATGGAGAGAATTATAGATGCTGTGTCGAAATAGTAAACATTTCTGAAATGATAAAAGCACAGTGCATTGCATGTAATCTGCCATATTATGAAACTGCACATAATAGAGAAAAGGCGATAAATAATTTTTTGTCAGAAATAACAAAAAGCATTCTCCACGTATAAATTCCGGATTAAGGGCAGAAACTAATCAAAAGCTTGGGAAAAGGAATAGGAAGTTAATCGATGTCCGTTTCGGTGGGCAAAGAAGGTATAAGGTTGAATAAAAATGCGTATTCAACTATTGATTTGGATGCGCGTCGCAATGCGCAGAGAGGTATAAAATGGATTATCTGAATGCTTTTTGGGTGGGCGGACTGATTTGTGCGCTTGTACAGATACTTATGGAAAAAACAAAGATGATGCCGGGGCGTATCATGGTACTCTTGGTAGTGCTTGGTACTATTATCAGCGTTTTCGGCTGGTACGAGCCTTTTCAGGAGTTTGCGGGAGCAGGGGCAAGTGTGCCGCTCCTTGGCTTTGGGAATGTGCTGATGAAGGGCGTTAAGGAGGCAGTTGATGAGCAAGGACTTTTAGGGCTTTTTGCGGGAGGCTTTAAGGCAGGGGCCGTAGGAACCTCTGCGGCGCTTATCTTCGGCTATTTGGCAAGTTTGATTTTCCAGCCTAAAATGAAAAAATAAGCCGGGTATTTCATAAGGGGAAACTCGCCTAAAGCGACATTTCCCCTTTTATGATGCCATTTTGATACAGAAAATTAAGAAATAATTTAGATGAAAAAATCATGAATACTTGCTATACTTGTGAATAAAGATGAAATGTATCCGATAAGGGTCTCTTCTGCGGAGGCTCATAATTACGGAAGATAAGGAAAGAGTATCATGTGCATTTTGTGGGGAAGTCTTGCGGGGCTGCTGTTCTATTTAGAGATTGTCTACCATATNTNCGGATTNGGNTTCAGAGNNTNNANTCCTNTATNTACNATATTTTTAATTATTGNATNNTCCGCTNTTGAANNCATGTTAATCGGTCTGCTAAAGGACAGATGGAAAAAAATTGTTTACTATTTCTGTATTTGGGCGTCCATTGTCTGGAGTGGAGCACAGCTGGTGTATCTACGGATTTTTAAGCAGCCCCTTTTGTGGGAAGCAATGTTTAGGGGCGGACAGGATGCACTGACGAATTATTGGCGTGAAGCCTTAGAGGGAATAGCGGGAGCCTTGCCGTTCTTGGTGTTAATGATATTGCCGGGTATTTTGGCAGGCTTTTTCCTGCATTGGAAAAAGTGGGAGCTTCCCTCCTTTTCCAGTTTGCAGGTACTTAGAATGTCGGTTATATTAGTTTTGGGAATCGTGGGATGCATAGCGACAATGCAGGTGGATAAATACATAAATGCCGAATATTATGAGGAGTATGATGAATTTTTTGACCCCCTGACAATTGCACAAAAAATGGGAGTGTTTCCAATGCTTCAGCGGGATACTGCAAAAAGTGTCGGAAGACTTACGGGAAGCATTATGGATAGTATTGCGGGAGGCGGCAGAATCAGTCTTGCGGCAAATGCCGGTGCAGTAGTACGAGGCAGTGATAATGTGCAGGGGGAAAATACGAATAGTATAGAAGGCTATGGCTTTCTGACAGGGGAAGGTATCCGGCAGGGGGCGGACGCAGAAAGGCGGTCCGGTGGGAAGAGCCGTTCCGAAGAGAAGGATCCTGCTATTTTGCCCCATCAATTTGAAATTGATTTTGAGGCGCTGCATGGTCTGGCGGACAATGATAAGCAGTCTTGGCTTGCGGATTATATACAGGGTCTTGCTCCTACCACCACCAATGAATATACTGGTATTTTTGAAGGCTATAATCTGATATATCTGACGGCGGAGGGATTTTCTTCTTATGCGGTAAGAGAGGATTTGACGCCTACCTTGTATCGTCTGATTCATTCGGGCTTTGTTTTTGAGAATTATTATGTACCCTTATGGCAGACCAGTACCAGTGATGGTGAATATATAAATTGTACGGCATTAATACCGGACGGACAGTTTAGTATGCGCAAAAGCAGCAGCAATAGTATGGCGTATACCCTGCCCAGATTTTTTGAGCAGGAGGGCGTTGCCTCTTATGCTTACCACAACAACAGTCTTTCCTATTATGACAGATATCTGACACATCCCAATTTAGGCTATGATTTCAAAGGCTGTAAGCTGGGAGAATTGGCCGAGGAAGAATGGGGTGACAAGATTTTCCCCATGGAAAATCCCGACGCGTGGCCTGCTTCCGATTGGGAAATGATGCAGGGAACAGTTCCGGAGTACATCAATAACGAGCGTTTTCATGTGTACTATATGACTGTCTCGGGACATATGAATTATAATTTTACGGGAAACTCCATGTCAAGCAAAAACAGAGAATCTGTTGAAGGGCTTGAGATGTCCGAGAATGCCAGAGCTTATATTGCCTGCAATATAGAATTGGATAAGGCGCTTGCGTATCTTTTGGAGCAGCTTGAAGCGGCGGGAAAGCTGGAAAACACTGTAATCTGCCTGAGCGCAGACCATTATCCCTATGCCATGACCGAGGCGGAGTATGAGGAATTGGCAGGCAGGGATTTGTCAGAGGGTATGGATATGTATCGGAACAGCCTGATTTTATGGAATGCGGGAATGGAGGAGGAACCGGTGCATGTGAAAAAGGCATGCGGTTCCATGGACATTGTACCTACGCTTTTGAATCTGTTTGGATTCTCTTATGATTCTAGAATGTATGCGGGAAGGGATATTTTTTCCGATGAGGAAGGAATGGTAATCTTCAATGACAGAAGCTTTGTGACGGATTCCTGTATTTATAATAGGAAAGGTAAGGACACTATCTGGCTTGCGGACGAGGAGGGCAATGCGGTGGTTCCCGAGGAGAGCAGGGAGGATTATTTTTCCGGCAAGAAACAGGAGGTAAAGGACAGATACCAATTCAGCGCTTATATTCTGCAGGAAAATTATTATAGTGATGTGGAGGAAGCTATCAGTAAATCAAGGAAGAGTAGTCTTTAGGACTGAAGGAGCGGCAGACTGGCAATAGTACTGCCGCTTATAAATTTTCGTAAGTGACGCCTTTTTGGGAGAAATATTTAGTAATGGCTTTATCCCAGATTATATCGGGTTCCTTATCCATTACAAAAGTGTGGTAGGCGCTGCCTGTGGTAAGGATTGCCCTGCTGCCGTCATATTTGATGGTGAGGACCAGCGCTTTTAGCTGGGAAATATCAAAGGCGCTTTGATTCTGTGAAAATAGGGCAGCCATTTTTTCGGGCTTTAAGTGGAATACAAATTTAAAAAATATTGGGGTGTGTCTGNCTTTTATCAGGTTATANCATAGCCCTTTTATTTCGCTCCAAGGCTGGNATTCGTAGAGAAGCCTTTCGNCTGTGCGCTCTTCCGGNGNGAAAAATTCAGNATTGATATGTCCGTCGATAGTATAAGTATTGGCAGTGGAACTGACAGCTTCCTCCAAAAGAAAAATGTCAAA
>WFLX010257740.1_pt1 | contig 25164 bp, 24 predicted proteins | sample 4967041 | NCBI WGS metagenome assembly WFLX01 (sample SAMN12857096, study PRJNA449069) | gut metagenome | isolation source: stool from male and female vole | host: Microtus ochrogaster | place: USA:Florida | collected 2017
AATTGCTATTTGTTCCATAGAAAAAACCGCCTTTCTGTTTTTTTGAGTCTGTAGTTATTCTCATTATAACAGATTTCGGCGGTTTTTTCTATCTTTTTTCATCGAACTCACGTTAAATCAAGAAGTTCAGTGTATGAATTGCTGATTGCCTGTACTCTGAAATATGTATCAACAAGAAATTCATAGACCTCCCATGCCTTATCAGTATTAAGGCTCTTGGCGTGCAGTAATGCACCTTTTTCTGTCCAAAGATAGAGAGTACGTATTTTGCTTACATTTGTATTCGTGAAATTCACGTTTGCNAAAAATTTCTTTAATTCTTTACCTGTAAGGCAATAGAGAGANAAAAATNAATAGCCTTGTAACCGTCGTNAATTTCATGACGGTTACAGAAATCACGTTTTTCCACACCTGTAAGACGATAGAAATGTACTATCTCTATGTAGTGTGATTTATTTCGGGGTCAGTTTTAATTCAGTCGTTTTAAACCTTTCCTTTCGGTTAAAATAAAAAAACTGTCGATAACAAAAGTTACCAACAGTGAAAAAGTCTTGACAAAACAAACCCTATATGATATAATGATACAGTCATAGGGCGTATTGCTTACAAGCTATTACAAAGTTAATTGAGGTAACTTCTGTTTTAGTGTCTGATTCAGGTCGCCAAACCTTTTTCAGACGGTGGGCGGTATGCCCTATTTCTACAATATCACACGGCATATAAAATGTCAAGTTATTTTTCCGATAATAGAAATTTTGTTTAGCGAATCCTCAAATTGAGGATTCGCTAATTTAAACTCTTTGAGTATTTTACCTGTAAGGCATTAATAATGAAATTGCGTATTTTGCTTAAACTGGTCGTCAAATTGGCGACCAGTTTTAAATTCCGCTCTCTCAGTCCAAAGATAGAAATTAGTTGCTTTCAAACCGTCCTCAATTTGATGACGGTTACAAAATTCACATTTACAAAAAATAGGACTGCCCGAAGGCAGTCCTTAGTGATTATTTGCTTTCTTTGCGAGCCATCCACCATGACCATGTTACAGGTGCAACAAAGAGTGATGAGTAAGTACCCGAAATAAGACCAAACATAAGCGGTACTGAGAATGTAAGAAGTGTGTTGTAACCGCTTACGGCAACAACTATTGTTACTACAAGCATAGTGCCGATAGTTGTTATTGAAGTTCTGAGCGAACGTGTAAAGGACTGTGAACAGCCTGCGTTTATAAGTTCGTTAAGCGTAGCTTTAGGCATAAGCTTTTTGTTTTCACGTATTCTGTCGTAAATAACGATAGTGTTATTGATAGAATAACCGAGAATTGTAAGGATAACTGCAACGGTGTTTGAATTGAACTCAAAGCCGAACAGTATTGAAACTGCGAGGGCAACTATAAGGTCATGCAGAAGTGCAAGCACTGAGCATACACCGGCAGACCAGCCACCGATTTTTCTGAATCTTACCGCAATGTAGATAATTACAATAATTGCTGCAAAAATTACTGCAACAAGACATTTCAGAAGAAATTCACGTCCTGATGACGGACTAACGTCTGTTGAGTCAAAGAGTGAAACATTGCTGTCAGGGAACTGTGCCTGAAGTGCTTCAGTGAGTTCAACCTGTCTGTCAGCATTTAGACTTTCTTCGGAAGTGAATGAAACAATAATCTGCTTTCCGCTGGAATCAATGCTTTCGCCCTTTCTGACGCTTACAGGAACATTTACAATGTCCTTTATAACACTTTCTGCTGTATTGGTATCAATTTCACCTGTATAGTCGTATGTGAGCATTGTACCGCCACTGAACTCAAGTGCAAAGTTTGCACCTCTTGCAATAAGTCCGCCTGCAAAGAGTACAACCACGCCTATAAGAATACCAAAAATCATCTTTTTCTTTGAGCAGAAATCATAATTTTTAGCTTCTGCTTTCTTTTCCTTATAACCGTAAAGCTTCTTGTTCTGGAAACACTTGAACTTTGAAAGTGATGTTACCATAAGTCTTGAAGCAAATACGCCCATGATGAAGTTGAGGACAACGCCGGCAAGGAGTGTTATACCAAAGGAGTATACAACGCCCTCAGCGGTTGCACCGAACATGAAGAATATTGTCTTGTTGAGTATCTTTGAGAAGAAACTTGTCGGTACGCCGAAAGCTCCCATAAGGATAATAGCGATAATAACGTTTGTAACGTTACCGTCAAGAATAGCGGAAAACGCTCTCTTGTAAGCTACTCTTATAGCAGAATCAAGTGATTTTCCTGACTGGATTTCTTCCTTGATACGTTCGCCTGTGATAATATTTGCGTCAACTCCCATTCCGACCGCAAGTATTATACCTGCAATACCGGGAATTGTAAGTGTAGAGCCGTTCATGAATCCGAACCAGCCCGAAACTACCGCAATACTTCCGGCAATCTGTCCGCAGAGTGCAATAACTGCAACAAAACCGGGCAGGCGGTAAAGAATAACCATGTAAATTGCAATAAATACAAATGCGATAAGTGCCGCAAGAAGAATTGCGTCAAGCGAACCCTCGCCCATAGTGGGGTCAATGGTCTTAAAACTTGTTGTTTCAAGCTTGAAAGGCAACGCACCGGAATTAATCTGATTTGCAAGTTTGTTTGCAGATTCGTCGGTGAAATTACCCGTAATAACTGCACTGCCGTCTGTAATTGCACTGTTTACGGTCGGATATGAAATCATATTGTTGTCCATCCAGATTGAGATGGGCGTACCTGTTCCAGCAAGTTCAGCAGTAGCTTCCGCAAACTTGTCCTTACCTGACGGATTGAGGGTCAGCTCAATAAGATTTTCGTATTCGCCTGTTGTACTGTTCGGACGGTATACCGCTTTTGCTTCGGCAACGTCTCCGCCCTCAAGAACTATTTCGCCGGTGGGGATAACGTTTCCGTCGTCATCGGTTTCGGAGTCTGTTCCCTTGCGGAAAGTAAGACTTGCCATTTCGCCGAGTTCCTTTACAGACGCTGACGGGTCAAAATCGCTTTCGCCTGCCTGCCACGGGAAACGTACAATGATTCTGTCGCTTTTTTCGTCGCTGTAAACTTCGCTATCAGTGATACCGAGAGCTGAAAGTCTGGTATCAATAATTGCTGTGGCGGCTTTTAGCTGAGCTTCGGTAGCGTCAGCACCATCAGCCGGAGCAAATGTAACGTCAACACCGCCCTTGATATCAATACCAAGACGGATATCGTCAACGCCCTTGATGATAGTTTTTGTATTATCGCCATAGAGATAATCAAGTCCTATGGCAGACGATACAGAAAACAGCAGAATAAAAGCAACGACAATGAAGAAAGTAGATTTTCCAATCTTTTTCACAGTCATGCCTCCTAAAATATTTTTGTTCTGTCTGTCTGACAATTATTAATATTGTACTATATTTTTACAGAAAAGTCAAGTATCTCTGCAAAATTTATGTACAGATTATTTTTATTTTTCATATAAATTTTCCCTCGCCCATAAGGACGGGGGAAAGGCGGGATTATTTAAAATGTTTCTGAGATATTTTAAGTCTGTTCATAGCCCTGTTGAGAGCCGCCTGAGTGTGATAATATTCCATTATGCTCTGTTTCTGACGCATTTTTTCCTTTGCACGTTCCCTTGCTTCTTCCGCACGTTTTATGTCAATTTCTTCGGGAAGTTCGCAGGAATCGGCGAGAATTATGGACGATTCCGGCATGACCTGTATAAATCCCTCAGAAATAGCGGCATAGTGCCATTTACCGTCAACCATGTATTTAAGTTCACCAGTAGGCAGAGAGGTTACAAGAGGTTCATGACCGTACATTATACCTATAAGACCGTCAATTGCTGTAATAACAAGATGTTCGCAGTCTCCCTCATAGAAAACACGGTCAGCGGCGATTATTTCGAGATGAAAGGATTTAGCCATTCAACGTCCTCCTTTAGTCTGAAAGCTGTTTTGCTTTAGCTATAACGTCGTCAATAGTTCCTGCCATAAGGAAAGCGGATTCCGGATATTTGTCCATATCACCCTCAATAATTGCGTTGAATCCCTCAATTGTGTCTTTAAGGGGAACGTATTTTCCCTTTAGACCTGTGAAGTTTTCCGCAACGTTGAAAGGCTGTGAAAGGAATTTCTGTATTTTTCTTGCACGGTAAACGGCGAGTTTGTCGGCTTCGTCGAGTTCTTCCATGCCGAGAATACCTATAATATCTTGTAATTCCTTGTATTTCTGTAAAAGTTCCTGGGTACGTCTTGCAACTGAATAATGTTCTTCACCGACTATTTCGGGTTCAAGAATACGTGAATTTGATTCAAGAGGGTCAACAGCCGGATATATACCCTGTTCGACTATCTTACGTGAAAGTACGGTAGTAGCATCAAGATGAGCAAATGTAATAGCAGGTGCGGGGTCTGTAAGGTCGTCTGCCGGAACGTAAACCGCCTGTACAGACGTAATAGAGCCGTTTTTAGTAGATGTGATACGCTCCTGAAGTTCGCCCACTTCGGTGGCAAGTGTAGGCTGATAGCCAACAGCAGACGGCATACGTCCGAGAAGTGCTGAAACTTCCGAACCAGCCTGAACGTATCTGAAAATATTGTCAATAAAAAGAAGCACGTCCTTGTTTTCACGGTCACGGAAATATTCCGCCATAGTAAGACCGGTCTGTGCAACTCTCATACGTGAGCCGGGAGGTTCATTCATCTGTCCGAAAACAAGGGCAGTTTTGCTTATAACGCCTGATTCCTGCATTTCGTTCCAAAGGTCGTTACCCTCACGGGAACGCTCTCCGACNCCTGTAAAAATCGAGTAACCGCCGTGTNCTGTGGCNATATTTCTNNTAAGTTCCTGAATAAGAACGGTTTTTCCTACGCCTGCACCACCGAAAAGTCCTATTTTACCGCCTTTTGCATACGGTGCTATAAGGTCTATAACTTTTATACCTGTTTCGAGAACTTCAACAACGGGACTCTGTTCCTGAAAAGTCGGAGCTTTGCGGTGGATTTCCCATTCTTCCGACGCTCCGGTTTCACCCTGCTTGTCGATAGGTTCGCCGAGTACGTTGAACATTCTTCCCAAAGTCTTTTCACCGACCGGAACTTTTATACATGAACCTGTAGGCGTTACCTCCATATTTCTGNTGAGNCCTTCGCTTGTTGCAAGCATGATACAGCGTACAACGTGATTGCCCATGTGCTGTGCAACTTCCATGACACGTTTTTTTCCGTCNATNTTAACAGTAAGNGCGTCTCTTATCATCGGGAGTTTACCTGCCGGAAACTCTACATCTATAACAGGTCCGATTACCTGAGTTATTCTGCCTTTTTCCACTTGTTACACAAACTCCTTTCAAATTATTCCAGTCCGTTTGCTCCGCTGACAACTTCGGTTATTTCCTGCGTAATAGCAGCCTGTCTTGCCCTGTTGTAGAGAAGCGACAAATCCTTTATCATGTCTTTTGCACTTGTTGTTGCTGCGTCCATAGCGGTCATACGTGCCTGCTGTTCACAGCAGAACGCCTCAACCATTGCACCGTATATAAAGCCTTTTGCGTAGTTCGGGATAAGATAAGCCATAACTTCCTCCGGTGACGGAACAAACGACGCTTTTGGTAGTTTTTTCATAGTACCGTCGGCTGATTTTCCTAAATGACGTCGGCTGAACGGCAGAAGCTGGACTGTTTTAGGTTCAAACTGACTTGAATTTATCATATTTGTGTAAATAATATAAACTTCGTCCAGTTCTCTTTTCTCGAATTTTGCAAGGACAAGTTCAGCGATTTCCCTTGCTCTGTAGAGAGTGGGATTCTGTGTTGTATAGAGAAATTCACCGTCTACATAGGCTTTTTTTGCGTTTTTCATTCTGTTCTGAAAGTACATTCTTCCGACGTGTCCCATAATAAAGAGATAGCAGTTGTCAATATCGGACGTTTCGGATAGTTTCTGTTCCGTATATCTGAGAATATTATGGTTATAGCTTCCACATAGACCTTTGTCAGCCGTAATGACTATATAACCCTTTTTACGCTTGTTTTCGGGAATATCCTTACGTCTGTCAAAATAAAATTGACGTGTGTGTGGAGTATGCTCCAGAATGCTTTCAATGGTTGTCTGCAACTTTCCGAAATACGGCATTGTGGCATCGAGTGACTTTCTTGCTTTTTTCAGTTTTGACGAGGAAATAAGGTACATGGCGTTTGTGATTTTGAGTATCTGCTGTATGCTTGCGATACGTTCACGTATTTCTCTTATGTTTGCCAATAGAAAACCCTCCCTTTATTCCTCAAAAGCTGTTATAATTCTTTCAATTCTTTCTGCGAGGTCGTCTGTAAGGACTTTCTTTTCCTCAATTTCCTCAATTATATCCTGTCCGTAACTCCTGATATAGTTCATGAGTTCAGTACAGTATTCTTTTATTTCCTTTAACGGAATATCATCTAAAAAGCCATGTTGTGCCACATAAAGCAATATAACCTGTTCATAGTGGGGGAGAGGATTGTATAACGGCTGTTTGAGGAGTTCAGTAAGCATACGCCCATGATTAAGCAAGTCGGTGGTTGACTGGTCGAGTTCGGAAGAAAACTGTGTGAAGATTTCCATTTCCTTGAACTGTGCCAAATCTATACGGAGATTTCCGGACGCTTTTTTCATTGCCTTAGTCTGTGCCGCACCGCCTACACGGGATACTGAAAGTCCGTAGTTTACGGCAGGTCTTAAACCGGAATTGAATAATTCACTTTCAAGGAAAATTTGACCATCAGTGATTGATATGACGTTTGTCGGGATATACGCAGAGATATCTCCGGCGAGAGTTTCAATAATCGGGAGTGCAGTAAGAGAACCGCCGCCGTGTTCGTCGTCAAGACGGCTGGAGCGTTCCAGAAGTCTTGAATGAAGATAGAAAACGTCACCCGGATATGCTTCACGTCCCGGAGGTCTGTGAAGAAGAAGTGACATTGCACGGTAAGCAACGGCGTGTTTTGACAAATCGTCATAAACTATAAGAACGTCTTTTCCCTTTGACATGAAGTACTCCGCCATAGCTGTACCGGAATAGGGGGCTATATACTGGAAAGGTGCAGGTTCGCTTGCTGATGCTGAAACTACTACGGAATATTCCATAGCACCGTACTTTTTAAGTGTATTTACAACCTGTGCGACCGTTGAGGACTTCTGACCTATCGCAACATAGATACAGATAACGTCCTGACCTTTCTGATTTATAATTGTATCAACGGCGATTGAGGTTTTACCTGTCTGTCTGTCACCTATGATAAGCTCACGCTGTCCACGTCCTATCGGAAACATTGAGTCAATGGCGAGAATACCCGTCTGTAACGGAACATTTACGGACTTACGCTCAATAACACCGGGAGCTTCTCTTTCAATAGGAAAATAGTCGTCTGCCTTTATAGAACCAAGTCCGTCAATGGGAGAGCCGAGAGCGTCAACAACACGTCCCAGCAATTCGTCACTTACGCCGACACCGGCACGCTTTCCGGTACGGATTACGGAAGAACCCTCTGTCAAGCCGTGTTCCTCACCGAGAAGAACAACTCCGGACGTTTTTTCCTCAAGGCTCTGCACAATTCCTCTGACACCGTTTTCAAATTCGACAAGTTCGCCGTACATTACACCGCTCATTCCGTGGATTCTTGCGATACCGTCGCCGATTCTTGTTATGAAACCTGTTTCAGTCGTTCCGGACTTTACAGTAAAATCTTTTACTTCCGTTTTGAGAACAGATATTATATCCGAAGAACCGCTTTCTATTTCGTTTTCGTCTGTTGATTCGACAAATTCCGCAGCCTTACTTTTCAGACTTTCTTTCATGAGTTTAAGGCTTGTACGGTAACTTTTGTCATACTCAACGTCTCCGGCATTGAGGATAAAACCGCCTATTATGTCGGGGTCGTGACGGTATTCAACGGAAACGTCCTCCTTGATGAATTTTTCCATGATAAACTTACGAAGGTCTGCCTGCTGGGATTCAGTAAGGGGTGTAACGTATCTTACAACCGCTCTTATACTGCCCTGTTTTTCAAGGAGAATTTCGCTGTATTCCTCAAAAATCTCCGGCAGACTTTCCACAGCTCCTCTTTTTACGGCGTTCATCATGAACTTATTCATACTCTGCGGAAAAATTCTTTTTATGATATTTGTTTTTTCGTCATAAGTAACGAGGGGATTTGAAAGAGTGTCCGCAACGTCACTGCATGAACTGAAAATATTTTTAGTTTCGTCAATATCCTCNTGAGGAATGTCAAGACNGATAAGTTCCTTTAAAAAATCTTTTTCGAGGTCTTTCNTCAGTCGTTATNCTCCTCNGACAAAAGNAACTCGTCTACTAAACGGCGGTTTTTTTCGTCATCAACATTTTCGCCTATGATTTTTGACGCTGCTTCAATAGCAAGGTCAGCAATCTGTGTCTGTGCCTGCTGAAGAACTCTTTTGCGTTCGTTTTCGATAGTTCTGCCTGCGTCACTGATAATCTGTGATGCTTCTTCCTGTGATTTTTTCAGGATAGCAGCTTTTTCGGCTTCTGCATCATCATGGGCTTTCATGATGATTTTCTGAGCTTCTTCCTTTGCACTGCTGAGGTCGTCGGCGTACTGTTTTTTAAGTTCCTCTGCTTCCTCACGGGATTTTTTAGCTGAATCAATATCGTCCTGAATCGAGCGTGTACGTTCATTCATAAGTTTGTTGATAGGTTTGAAAAGAAATATTTTCAGCAGTATAAACAGTATAACAATATTTACCGCAGACCATATGAAATTCCAGATATTAACGTCAAGCATTGTATCTTTCAGAGCGTCCATGTCACATCTTCCTTTCTTTGATTTATCTGCCGATACTGAATGATATTATTTAAGTATGAATATAATCAGTATTGCGATAACAAAGCCGTAGATAGCTGTAGCTTCTGCCAACGCACAGCCGAGAAGAAGTGCTTTGTTTATGTCACCTTTGGCTTCGGGCTGACGTGCTATAGCGTCGGCTGCCTTAGAAGTTGCGATACCTATACCAATGCCTGCACCCATGCCTGTAAGAACTGCAAGACCTGCACCTATTGCGATTAAACCCATTATAATTACCTCCGTAAAATTATTTAAGCAAGAATATTATTGCAGACCACAGAATCAACTGCGGTTTTCTGCTGTTAATGATTATTCACTTTCCATAGCTTCTGACATAAAAAGCGAGGTGAGGAACACAAATACATATGCCTGTATACAGCCGTCGAAAATATCGAAGTAGAAGCTGAAAACAAGCGGAAGTCCTACCGGAAGAACCATTTTGATAAGTTCCATTACTACAAATGCACCGAGAACGTTTCCGAAAAGTCGCATACAAAGTGAAAGCGGTTTAATGACGAGTTCAAGAATATTCATCGGGAGCATAAGCGGCATAGGTTCTTTGAAACCTTTCAGCCAGCCGCCGAAGCCTTTTTCCCTCATTCCGCTGTACTGAATCAGCAGGATTGCGAAAAGTGCGAGCGTTGCGGTAACACCTAAGTCTTTTGTAGGCGGTCTGAGTCCGAAAAGTCCGACTATATTTGAAATTCCTATATATATAAGGAATGTTTCAAGAACCGGAAGATATTTCCTGCCTTTTTCGCCGAGTATTTCAAGAAAGAAATTATTCATCCAGTTTATTCCGATTTCAAGCAGGCACTGTGTACCTGTCGGTACGGTTTTCAGTTTTCTGACCAGCAGAACTGAGGCAAGAACCACAACCGCCATTATTCCCCACGTCATAACACATGATTCCGGAACGGGTATTCCGCCGAAAACGGGTATTGTAAAGGCAACACGGCATTCAAGTTCTTCCATAAGTTTTTCTGCGATATCCATGTATTACACCTTCTTTCTCATGAATATAAAGAAAACGGAGACAGCACATAGCGTAAATCTCCGTTGATTTTGTCAAAATAATCACTTCATGGGCAGATGAAGTTATCAATGTGTCAGCTGTGCTTTACTGCCACTAATATAATATAACAAAATTTTCACAAAGTCAAGAGTGAATTATAAAATTTCACATTTCTTACAAAAAAATTATCAGGAATCTTTTATGGCTGTGCTGTTTTCGGCAATGGCAATGGCTTTATTCAGACGGTCTATTGCACTTGTATTCAGTTTTGANNAAAGCCTTACACGGTCAAGTTCAGCNTTAAGTGCTTTGAGTTCAGCAGTAACGGCTTTCATAGCGTTTGAATATTCTGAATTAATCTTGTTTAATGCTTCAATTTGTTTGTCCGCAAATCTGTGGAGGGTGTCGGTCATCTGCACCTGTTGGTCCTCAAGAAAGCACACTCTTTTTATAAGGTCATTTACGTTGGCGGCAAGCATAGTGTTGGCAGTGTTCTGTTTTTCGCCGAAATCCGTAAGACGTGCGGCAGTTTGAAAAGCGGAAACCTTTTCTTCGTCGTCAAAAGTTTTCATTTTTGCATTTGTAAGCTTCATATCTGACATTTTTTCTGTTTAATCCTTTCTTTCCTGAATTTTTTCACGCCAGTAGTCAAGCGTTTCCGAAATGGTCTGTTCAACTGAAATTTCAGCTTTCCAGCCTGTATCACTGAANATTTCCGATACATCGGGTTCAATTATCGGAATGTCCGACGCTCTTAGACGGTTCGGGTCAATAANATGGGAAATCTGTACTTCTGANAGTCCGATTGCCGTATTAAGTATATATTCTATGCTTACGGCTTTGCCACGTCCTACGTNGTANGTTTTTCCTGCCGTACCCTTTTCACCGATAAGCCTGTAAGCACGTACAATGTCACGGACATCAGTGAAATCTCTTTTTGCAGAAAGATTTCCCGTTGATATTTCCGCAGTTCTTAGACCTTTTTCAATTTCTGCAATCTGTTTGCAGAAATCCGAAATAACAAACGTTTCTGCCTGACCTGCTCCGGAGTGATTGAAAGCACGCACCATAATTATATCTTTTTTGTAGGCACGGTGATATATTTTTCCAATCATTCCCATACACATTTTTGAAACGGCGTATATGTTCGCAGGGGCAGGGGGTTCGCTTTCCTTTATCGGACAGGCGTTTTCATGTATAAAGCCGTATTCCTCGCCCGAACCTATGAGAATAAGTCTCATGTTGCTTTCAGTTTCACGCATTGCTTCAAGTACGTTTATTGAACCGATTATATTTATTTCGGCGGTAAGCTGTGGTTTTTTCCAAGATACCGCAACGGAACTCTGTGCGGCAAGGTGATAGACAATATCCGGTCTGACTTCACTGAAAAGTCTTGTTATATCGCCTTTCTGCATTATGTCGAGTATGTGACGAAAACAATCGGTTTTTATCGTTTCAGACGGAAGATGTGTCGCATGGACTTCATAACCGGAGTTATTCAGTTCCTTTATAAGATAATTGCCGGCAAACCCTCCCGCACCTATAATCAAAGCTTTCATTTGCTCACCTCGTCATACAGAATTTTATATAGTTTTTTTATGATAGTTTTTTCATTGTATTCCGTCATAACTCTTTCCCGTGCGGACTTTCCGTATTCTTCACGCAGATTTTTATTTTCGCAGAGAAGTGTTATAGCTTCTGCAAGCTGTGCGGAGTTTTCCGGCTCGACTGTCAAACCNGTTTTTCNGTGAATGCTCACATATGGAACACCAGACGGCAGATTTGTATTTATTACGGGTTTTCCATAAATCATTGCTTCAAGCTGTACTATTCCGAAAGCCTCGCTTCTCGCAACCGACGGCAGTACAAATATATCACAGTCCGCATATGACTGTTTAAGCTGTTCTTCGGGCAGGAATCCTAAAAAATGTACTCTGTCAGAAATTTGATATTCCTTTACCTTTTCTATGAGTTCATTTTCAAGAACACCTGTTCCGGCAATGAACAGTTCGCAGTTGCTTTTTACCTGACTGAACGCCTTTATAAGTACGTCAACGCCCTTATAGTATACAAGCCGACCTGTGAAAAATATCTTTATGCTGTCCGGATAATTGCATTTTTCCGTGAGGAACGGCACTCTTTCAATATTCAGATATTCTTTAGGATTCAGACCGTAGGGGAGTATTTGGCATTTTNTCCGGTATTTTTCAAGCCATTCNGAGCCGTTTATATGNCCCTCTGTTGCAACAAGAATGCAGTCCGCANGNTNNAGTAAATATTTAAGCAACGGTTTGTAAAACATGAGAAGTTTTTTCTGTTTAACTATATCGCTATGCCACGAGACTATTACCGCACCTTTATACNCCGACANAAGTAAANCCAAGTCCGCANGCGGAAACGGCACATGAATATGCACTATATCGGCTTTTTTAGACATCTTTCTGAAAAGTCTTATAAACGATACCGACAGCGGACATGAAAAATATGTCCCGAAACTTCCGGCACGGGTGAGCTTTACGCCGTTTATATTTTCGCTGTACGTTCTGCCCCGACCGTCACGGCACACAAGTGTACGTACTTCAATATTTTTATATTTTCCCAGTTCTTCGGAATATTGTTTCACGAGTGTTTCTATACCGCCCGTATGCGNAAAATATGCCTTGNTTACTTCAAGTACACGGATTTTTCTATTCATTGACAAGCTCCTTATAGACTTCATAAAGCTTTTCCGCAGAGTGTTCCNATGTGAAAGTCTTTGCACGTTCAAGACCTCGACGGCTTAAATCACGTCTTAAAGTTGGATTTTTATAAAGTCTGTAAAGTCCTTTCGCTATGCTTTTTACGGAATATGCGTCGCAGATTACGGCACAGTCTCCTGTAACTTCCGGCAATGACGCTTCCCCCGACGTTAAAACAGGTACACCACAAGCCATAGCTTCAAGCGGTGGCATTCCGAAACCCTCGTACAACGACGGAAATACAAATGCCGTTGCTCCACACATCAGCGGTGTCATATCTTCGGATGGTACGTATTTTGTGAAAATAATCTGTTTTTCAAGATTCAGTTTTTTCACAAGTGTAAAAATATCATCATAAAGCCAGCCTTTTGCGCCTGCAAGAACGAGTTTCGGCGGATTATCAACGTGCCTTGTGAAAATATTGTAAGCCCTTATCAGACGGACTAAATTCTTTCTTGGTTCAATAGTCCCGACGTAAAGAAAATAATCTCCGTCTATTTCAAGGGATTTTTTGACCCTTGCTATAGTTTCAGGATTGTCGCACGGTCTGAACCTTTCACAGTCCACACCACACGGTACTACACGGATTTTTTCTGAATATTCCGGAAAATACTTGATTATCTCCATCTTTGAAAATTCAGAATCCGTCACTATTATATCAGCACGTTTCATGGATTTTTTCAGACCCGTTTCAAGCATGAATCGTGTGCGACCTCTTACGGTTTCGGGAAAAGCCTTGTATACCATATCGTGAACGGTGACGACCTTTTTTCCGTGAACAAACGGCGGTACTATATAGTTGAAAAAGTGTGTTATATCGGAGTTTTTCCCGAAAAAGTACGAGTACGGCACGGGAAGAAACGTCGAAACTGCACGGTAAAGATATCCCGAAAAACCGGAGTAATTAAGCTTTATATTGTTTCCGGCAAAACTTTGTGCTTTTTCAATACGTGAATTTTTTCCGCTTGTAAAGAAACTGTATTCATAGTTATTTTCGGGATAAAGTTTTGCAACTGTCTGTGTCTGTCCGACTTCACACCAGCCTATGCCGGTTATCTTGTCGGCGATTATAGGCACGGCATCAAATGTTATATTCAAATCAAATCACCCCCGTGCAAACTAAATATCAGATAAACAAGCCATGCTCCTGACAATAAGACAAAAAATATATTTGCGTGTATTTTTTCACGACATTGTTTATATATCTTTCGGCTTTTGTCATCATCTGTGAAAAATCCGGTTTTTTTCAGATAATTGAATTGTTGTGAAAGCATTATTGTGTCTTTAACATTTTTTACAAAAAGAAGTACAAAAGCAGACATAAAAGATATAGCAAATGGCATTGTACTGCCGTCAAAAATCAAAGAATATAGAAGCGTTGTTACAATGATAAATACAGCAAGAAAAATCTTCCATGTATTTTTCAGGAATGTCTTTATTCCTTCTAATTTATAGGCAATATATATCAGTCTGCAAATAATTAAAAGTGTTGCTACATATCCTGTAAAGTTATATAGTATTTTCATTTTCCCGACTTGATTAAATCCATGTCGTTTTTAACCATTCTTTCAACGAGTTCAGAGAATGATATTTCACGTTTCCAGCCTAAATTTTTTTCTGCTTTTTCGGGATTTCCCAGAAGTATATCAACTTCGGCAGGACGGAAAAATTTCTTGTTTACTTTGACAACAGTCTTGCCATCAGCCTTGTTTATGCCGATTTCGTCAACGCCCTCTCCCTGCCATTCGATTTCGATTCCTGCATGACGGAAAGCAGTTTCTGCAAATTCACGTACTGTACGGGTTTCATTTGTGGCAATAACATAGTCGTTGGGCTTGTCCTGCTGTAACATGAGCCACATAGCCTTTACATAGTCCTTTGAATGTCCCCAGTCACGCTTTGAATCAAGGTTGCCAAGTTCCACGCAGTCTTTAAGTCCGAGACTTATCTCAACGGCAGACTTTGTGATTTTTCTTGTCACAAATTCAACGCCACGTCTTTCGCTTTCGTGATTGAACAGAATACCCGAACACGCAAAAAGTCCGTAGCTTTCACGGTAATTCTTTGTAATCCAGTGACCATATAATTTAGCCACGCCGTAAGGACTGCGAGGGTAGAAAGGTGTTTTTTCGGTCTGTGGGATTTCCTGAACAAGTCCGAACATTTCAGAAGTTGACGCCTGATAGAACTTTGCTTCCGGCTTTACTATGCGGATAGCTTCAAGCATATTTGTAACACCAAGAGCGTCGATTTCTGCGGTACTGAGGGGAGTGTCCCAGCTTGTCGCAACAAAGGATTGTGCAGCGAGATTGTAAACTTCGTCAGCCTGTGATATTTTCATAGCGGAGATAAGTGAAACAGGGTCGGTCATATCGGCGTAAATAAGATTTACTTTGTCTTTGAGATGTTCGATATTTCCATAGTCAACAGTAGCCTTTCTTCTCCATATACCGTAAACGTTGTAACCTTTTTCAAGCAGGAGTTCAGCGAGATAAGAACCGTCCTGACCTGTTATACCTGTGATGAGTGCATTTTTCATAATAAAATTCTCCTTTTCTTTATATAAGTTCTGTGCGGTTGTCTTTCTTAAGACGTGCAATAATTTTTTTCACGTCCTGAGTGCTGTTTTTGGAACATACAAGAACAGCGTCGTTAGTGTCCACAATAATAATGTCCTCAACGCCTACAGCGGCAACAAGTCTTTTACCGCCGCATATGGTGGTACGTTCACAGTTTTCGGCGATAACGTCGCCTTCAATATAATTGTGGTGGTCATCGGTATCATTGATTCTCTCGACTGCCAACCAGTTGCCCACATCGTCCCAGCCGAAACTTGCAGGAATGGTGTATATATCGGACGCTTTTTCCATTATGCCGAAATCAATGGATTCCGACGGAAAAGCACTGTATTCGCTTTCAAGGACTGCTTCAAAGTTTTCTGTTCCGAAAGCTTCGCCAATTTTTTCCGCACCGCTGTAAACTTCCGGCATGAACTGTCTGAAACATTCCTCAATTGCCGAAATCTGCCACACAAACATACCGCTGTTCCACAGATATTTACCGGACGAGAGATATTTTTTAGCTGTACGCAAATCCGGCTTTTCGACAAATCTTTCAACTTTATAGGCGTTGCCCGATTCCTCGCCGAAATTTATATATCCGTAGCCTGTTTCCGCATATGATGGTGTTATGCCTATAGTTACAAGATTATTGTCCTCAGTAGCCTTTACAATGGCATTGCAGAGGGTTCGTGTATAGATATTTTCATATTTTATCAGGTGGTCAGACGGCAGAACAAGCATTACTGCATTTCCGTACTTCTTCTTTATTACTGCCGCCGCAAATGCTATACACGGAGCGGTATTTCTTGCATAGGGTTCGGCAAGTATATTTTCTTGCGGAATATCAGGAAGTTGTTCCCTTACAAGATTTCTGTATTCGGAATTGGTAACTATAAAAACGTCTTCCGCCTGTACAATCGGACTGATTCGTTTCACTGTTTTCTGAATCATAGTTTCACCGTCGTCAGTGAGTGAAAGAAACTGCTTGGGGTGTGAAGTTCTGCTTTTAGGCCAGAAACGTTCACCTTTTCCACCTGCCATTATAACTGCTGTAATTTTCATTTTTCGTTGTTCTCCTCTTTGTTTATGTTTTGTTGTGCTGAAATACGTCCTTCATCTGTTTCCGCATTTGTCTTTGCAGGAAAAAGCATGGTTTTTACAGTCATGAGAATTATCTGCAAATCCATGCGGAAAGAGTAGTTTTCTATATACATGAGGTCCATTTTCAGCTTGTCGTAAGGTGAGGTATCATAAACGCCCGTTACCTGTGCGTAGCCTGTAAGTCCTGCCTTTACTTTAAGACGGAACTCAAATTCCGGCATCTGCTGTTTGTATATTTCAGTAAGTTCGGGGCGTTCGGGGCGTGGTCCTACTACCGACATATCGCCTTTCAGTATATTGAAAAGCTGTGGCAGTTCGTCTATACGGAATTTCCTTAAAATTTTTCCGACAGGTGTTATGCGGTCGTCGTCCTCCGAAGCAAGACGGGGTATGCCGTTTTTTTCTGCGTCCTGAATCATGCTACGGAACTTGTATACATAAAATTCCTTGCCGTCAACCGTAAGGCGTTTCTGTCTGTAAAATACTGAACCGCCGTCGCAAAGCTTTACGGCAAGTGCGGAAACAAGCATTAACGGCATAAGGAATACAAGTGCAATGACAGAAAAAACTATATCAAAAATCCGCTTGAAAAACTGCTGTTCAAAGTTAAGTCCGTAATTTCTGCAAAGCAGTAAAGGCGTGTCAAAAAGACGTATGTCGTCACCGCCTCTTATGATAATATCGGAAATTTTCGGGGCTATATACGCACGTACTGATTTTTCAAAGCAGAATTTAAGATATCTGTTTCTCTGGTCTGCCGGAATGTCACATATTATAACACCCTCGTACTTTGTTATAAGTTCCTTTACTTTTTCGGCAGGTTCAGAAACGCTTATTGATTCGCATATCATATACTTGTCAACACGCTGACTCATTTTCAGAACAAGTGAGGCTGCCTGTCTGCTTCCGTAGAGTATGATGAGTTTTCTTGCGGGATATATAAGAAAATAGAGTTTTGCCGTAAGCACTGTCCATATGGCGATTATTCCGAAATCCGTGAAAGTAAGGTAGAGTATCGGAAGAAAAGCCATAAAGTCACGTCCGATTAGGCTTATCATGAAATAGGCAACAGTATTGACGCACGCCATAGAAATAAGCTGTGAATAGAGCATATCAGTCTTTTTGAGGTATCCGAGCTTGAAACCGCCGTAAGCTTTGAAAAAAAGTACGATAAGCGTACAGTAAATACCTATCAGAACCCAGTTGCCACGACGGTAAAACGGCAGGACAATTGATTCACTGTAGTATTCATACCATACAACAGCAAACATTCCCGTCAGAATACCTAAAAGAAAAACCGCAGAAACGAATGAAATAATTCTTTTGTACCGGTTTTTTTTATTTGTCATAATTTTTATCCGGTCTGAAACAGCCGGTGTCTCCTTTATTTTTTAATTGTGATGCTATAAAGTCATTATATCAAATAGCAAACGGCGTGTCAATAGAATCTGCCGTATTTTACAATAATCTTNTCACATTTATGGTATTATATNCAAAAAANTATTATAAAAAANCTCTCCGGNAAAGANAGGCAATATATTAGTTATTTGTATATTCAGTTGTTTTCAAGCCAGTTTTTTNTGTCNGTTTCATTACCNCCTGTTGAGTTGTATNAATAGAATGNAAGTATGGCAGACGNATCAACGGAGTCGANTAATCCGTCAGAATTAACATCATATACNGCNTTTAANCTTTTATTCGGCGACANATCCGGATTTGTCGAGAGCTTTGCATAATAAATAAGTACCTGAGTTGCATCGATTGAATCAATCAGTCTGTCGTTATTGACATCGCCGACAATAGTCTGCTGAGGTTTTATACTGCTGAAATAGTCATAGATAACTTCTGCTTCTTCTTTTGCAAGTCTTTTAAGATTGTCATCATCATAAAGCCATAGTGTAGCCCTGTAGTTTGTGTGGAAAGAATGTTCCATAAGTATACCCGGAGTTCCGACATATCTCGCACTGAAAAGAACACTGTACCATTCATCGTCCATAACGCCGTTTCTGTCCCAGTCACCAGTCCCTTTTCTTCTTGCTATACTGCCTTTCTGATTTGTCTGCATTACTTCAGAAGTTTTTTCTGCAAGCAGTCCGCCGAGTTCTGCACTTATATCGTCTATATCCGTCCACGAAAGCTGTTGATAGACAAATGCAAGCGGCTGGTCCATACTTTCATATGCACCGGCATTGCTGTGCATTGATATGAAAAAGTCATAGCCTTTTGAACTGAATCCCCTTTCATTCAACGTCGGGTCAGCTTCAAGAGAATCTTTTGTAAGGTCAGCGTGTACGCCGAGAGCCTGTAGTTCCTTTTGAAGATAGTTGGATAATTTCCATGTCATGATACTTTCCCAGTACGGCGAATACACGGAAGAACGGTTATAATGGTCAAAATGCCCCGGGTCTATCATTATTTTGATTATATTTTCATCAAGACCTTGTATATTTTCGTTTACAGGGATAAGGTCGGGCGATTCAATAGTAGTATCTCTGTGGGTCTGCTGTTCGTCGATTATATTGTTAACTGATATTTCCGCACTGACCGCATTTACGGAAAGCGGTGCGGAAATACTGCAAAGTAATGCGGTTCCCGTTATAGCTGATATAATTTTTCTGAACAAATTAAAACACCTCCGTTTTTATTGTTTCCGTGAAATTGTATATAATAATTATAATATGTAACGGTACTTCTGTCAAGTTAAACTATAAAGTGGCAGAAGTATTTTTAGAATGACTATTGACATATATTGTCTTTTTTAGTATAATTAATTATATGATTTTGAAAACGGACGTGAATAAGATGAATCTTACAAATAAGGATATACTGGAAACTGCCCTGAGACAGTCTGCCATTGATGCAGGTTGCAATAAAAATGATTTTCTTTGTGATAATAATATTGTTGTAATTTCAGAAAATAATCATGATGCAAGAAAATATCTTGAATTGCCTTTTGAATGTCATATGATTTCATACGGAAATAATGTAGTTGCGTCTGTTTCAGAAAAATGCAGGGATATTGTATTTGATTATATCAGCCGTTTCAAGCCTGAGCATTGTTTTGAAACTCCTAATATGCACGTACTTAATGACAGACTTGAAGAAAATAGTCTGCGTGTCTGTTTTATGGCTGAGTACTTTCTTCCTGATTTGAATTTTCTGAAAGTTCCGGATTGTCCTTATGAACTTAAATTACTTAATCAGAATGATTTTTCTGAACTATATATGGAACAGTGGAGCAATGCTCTCTGTGAAAAAAGAAAAGAACTTGATGTTTTAGGTGTCGGGGCATATGACGGAAACAGGCTTGTCGGACTGGCTGGCTGTTCTGCCGACTGTGAGGATATGTGGCAGATTGGTATTGATGTACTTCCGGAATATCGTAGACAGGGTATAGCTTCATCTCTTACGTCACGTCTTGCTTTTGAAACTTTGAAAAGGGGGAAAGTACCGTTTTACTGTGCGGCATGGTCTAACATAAAATCTGTACGAAACGCCATAAAAAGTGGATTCCGTCCGGCGTGGGTCGAAATGACAGCAAAAAGCATTGACTTTGTAGAAAATCTTAACAAGGAGAATAATAATTAAATGTGGGGAATATGTCTTGATATTTCAGTACCAGAATTATTTCAGCATATTGTTGAGTATGATTGTGAAAAATCCGTTATCCTGCAACCGTTGCCAGACATAAAAGTATCATCAGATAAAATTAAATTTATAGAAAACATTCCGGATTTTGTCTATAGGGAAAATGTATCATCTGTAAATCATACCGATATTACCGGAAAAATACACGAAATAATATGGCAATTCAAAAGAAAGGAGTTCTGTTATTATATTGAGGTTGACGGAAAGAAATTATCAAGAAGATATTATGCTAATGATTTGATAAAAATATAATCATGTTTAAAAAATTAAATATAATGTTTTCCTCTTGACAAATATATATTTATATGATAAAATATTATAGAAAATTTTATCCGCTTGTGTAGCACAGTTGGTAGTGCAGCTCATTCGTAATGAGCAGGTCGCAGGTTCGAGTCCCGTCACAAGCTCCATAAAAAACAACGTAAAACAGGCGATTCTCATTTTAAAGAATATGCCTGTTTTTCTGCATAAAGGCTNNTAGGAAAATTTTAGAAAAATATTTTTTNCCAAATGAAAGGATTGTATATTTCCAATCGTATTAATAGTGAAGTCGTCAACGGCTTACATTATTAATTAATCAGGAGGAATTTATAATGACAGAATTTATTGCAGGTATTACAGCGGTAGTAATGTCACTGACTATGGGAGTGGCAGAAGCTTCTGCATCAGCAAGAAATCATTGCGGAAATGCAGACGGCGTTCGTGGTAACAGAGGGGGTTATGTAAACTTTACGGACGAGAACGGCGATGGCGTTTGCGATAACAGAGTGGATAATGAAAATTGCCCTCAGGACGGTACAGGCAAAAGAGCAGGTAATGGCTGTGCATTTAAAAATACAAACTTTACAGACGAGAACGATGACGGAGTTTGTGACAATAAATGTAATAATGCTGACTTTACTGATGAGGACGGAGACGGAATCTGTGACAACAAAGGCGGTGGGCTAAACTGTCAGAAGGACGTAACAGGCAGAAAAGCCGGACAGCATATGGGCAGAAACAAATAATCGGAAAGGAACAAAATGCGGAGCGAACAGGAAGTAAACAGAGCAATAGACACCTATGCAGATGCTGTCAGACAAATCTGCATGGTGCATCTGAAAAACTATTCCGATACAGAGGACATATTCCAGAATGTTTTTCTGAAATATGCCCTCAGCTCCGTTGTGTTTGAAAGTACCGAACACGAAAAAGCGTGGATTATCCGTGTGACAATTAACGCCTGCAGGGATTTGCTTAAAAGCTTTTTCAGAAATCATACCGTTTCAATTGACGAAATTCTTAACATTCCTGACACGCAGACTGCGGAGTGCAGAGAGGTTTTAGAAGCTGTTTTATTATTGCCAAAGAAGTATAAAGATGTGGTTTATCTGCACTATTATGAGGGGTATTCCGCAGTTGAAATCGGAAAAATTCTTGGTAAAAAGGTAAATACGGTTTATACATTGTTGGCTCGTTCAAGAAAAATGCTGAAAGAACAGCTGGGAGGCGATGAAGATGGAAAATAAATTCAAATCTGCTTTCGGGCAAGTCCATGCGGAGGACTCTCTTAAATCGGAAACCAAAGCCTTTATTTATAAGAAAACTAACGGTTACAGCATAAAAAAGAGAGTGAATTTTCAACGTGCAGTTATGTCGGTGACCTGCCTGTTTATAGCTGTTGTGGGCATTTTAGGGTATTTTTCTTATAACATTCCTGTTACCGCAATAAGTATTGACATCAATCCGTCTATAGAACTGGAAATCAATAGGTATGACAAGGTTATTGACATAAAAGGCTACAATGATGACGGTATCAGACTGGCGGAAGAATTAGATGTCCGGAATATGGATTATGCAGATGCAGTAAATGCCGTTATGGAAAATCAGACTGTTGTTTCCTGCTTGAATGACAATAATGTTTTAGAAATTACCATATCGGGCAGTTCCGAAAAAGTCAAGGAGAAAATGCAGTCCTGTATTTTGGATAAAACCAGTGTTGCATCAAAAAACATTCACTGCTACGGAAATAAAGATGATATTGAATCGGCACACTCGGCAGGACTTTCAGTTGGAAAATACCATGCTTATCTTGAACTGAAAGAAGAAAATCCCGATATAAAGCCCGAAGATGTAAGCGGACTTACTATGCGTGAAATCCGTGATATGATAAAAGATGAATCATCGGATAATGCAGATAATTGCTTTGAAGTCGGACAGCATCACGGTAATGGCAATGGACAATGCGGTAAAGGTAAGGGCAACGGGAATCGTCACGGCAAAAACTAAAGTACATCATAAAGGCGAATCCTTTTTATCGGATTCGCNTGNNNNGNTGTATANGCGNATCAGANGATAATATCTGTTCTAAATTCAGANTCAGTACACGAAATATCAATCTTTANGTCGTTCGCAACANCGGATTTTTCGGCAATCGCAANTCCGAGACCGCTTCCGGACTGGTTACTTCTTGCAGAATCTCCCTTTATAAACGGCTTTTTAATATCTGAAATATCAACTTTCTTATTTACTGTATTTGAGATTGAAAGACTTTTTTCTTCTATTTTAATTTTAATACCACCGTTTTCGGGTGTATATTTGACAGCGTTTGAAACAAGATTTTCCACAATTGTTTCAAAAAGTCTGACATTGGTTTTTATTTCGGCATGACCGCTTATATTTAAAGTTATATTTTTTTCGTCAAGGCTGTTAAGGTACTTTTCGGTTATATTTTCTGTTACCTTGCGAATATCGGTCATTTCCTTGAGTATTTTATCAGAATTTTCAATCTGATTAAGTTCAAGAGTACGTGTAATTATCGAATCAGTATATGCAACACTGTCCATGATTGATTTAAGATATTTGTCGGTTTCCTCACCGGACAGACTACCCGAAAGGATATTTTCGGTATATCCGCCTATAGCCATAAGTGGCGTTTTAAGGTCATGTGCAAGACTGTTTGTCAGATTTTTCTGATAGTCCTCAAACATATAGTCTGCCTGATTTCTTACATTTCTCTGCCATGCGTCAAGAAATGCTATAATAAGCGTTGCAAGCAGGAATATCATTACAATCTTGAAATACAGCGGTTTCGTAACATCATTCCATACGTCTATCTGTAAAATTACTGAAAGAACATGGGGTTTTCCGTCAATGTATATTTGGGCATTCTGATAGTATTTTCTTGTGTTATTTCCGACGTTTGCCCAGCCACCATCGTAATCAGAATAAAAAGTATCTTTTTCTTTTATATAATCAAACCATTCCCTGTCAGTTCCGACATAACCCAATGCGAAATATCGGGGGTAAGTATCATTTGATATTCTGTAACGGTCAAGACCTGATAAATCAAATTCAACAAGTTCGTAACCGTAATCTTCCGGAATATTTATATTATATTCTTTTGTTTCAAGAATTTCGTCGGGTTCGGCATCGTTATAATAAATTTTTTTCATGGATATTTCAATTTCATGTGGAATGAATGTTTTTTCTTCCCTGTTTACATATGCACTTTTCATTGTTATGCTGGTCTCAATACTCTGATTGTTTTTTATGTCATATTTTTCTTTTTTCAGAAATTCATTATAATCCGCTTCAAACTGTTGTAGTTCCGGAATATCTCTGTTTTCTGTATCGCAGGTCATTAGCATTGTTTCTTCTTCTTTGAACCTCATATATGTCTGCAATGCCATACGACTTGAATATATAATATTTCCGTCCTCATCGGCAATACATGAAAATACATGACAGTTTTTGGTATAGGCTGTACTTATCTGATATTTTGCATTTGTATCATCAAGAGTTATACTATAACCTGAATATAATCTCATACGGAAAGAAATATCTTTATCATCAGAATTTTCGGAGTTTAAATTTCTGTCAATAGCATCACGAATATGATTCATATTAACAGATTTGTATGAATCAGCCTTTTCAAATATCCACATTCTGCCGAACTGGAAAAATCCTACAGCAAAAATAGCTGTCAGCAATAATGAAGTAAGTACATTTTTGGCGAATAATTTCCCGAAAGTTTTTCTTTTTCTCTTATATATCTTAGGTTTCTTTTTGTTCCTTTTAAAAATTTTCCTCATAGTTTTCATATTGAAAAAAGGTATAGTAAATTCTTTTTTCAGAATACTGTTATCCGGAATTTTTTTCATAATATCACCTCTCTGTNAGTCTGTAGCCCCTTCCTATAATTGTTTTAATCTGACTGCCTGCACCCCCTAACGCTTTNCGCAGTTTNTTNATGTGATTGTCAACAACACGGTCGTTTCCGAAATAGTCANATNCCCATATTCTGTCAAGCAGGNTATTTCTGTCGATANCGCAGTTCTGGTGTTCCATAAGATACTTAAGTNTTTCAAACTCTTTTTTAGGAAGTNCGGTTTCANTATTATTCACGGANCACACAAGACGGCGTGTGTCAAGTTTTATGTCTCCGCATTCAAGAATACTGNTANGTTTTTTTCCTGCGGAACGTCTTACAAGTGCGTCACATTTTGCATACAGTGCCGACAGAAGAAACGGTTTTATAATATAGTCGTCACAGCCTGTGCCGTAGCCGTATAATATATCCTCCTCTCTTGCACGGGCGGTTATGAATATAACCGGAATATCACTGTTTTTTCGTATTTCACGGCATATTGTGAAACCGTCTGCGTCAGGAAGCATTATATCAAGAAGAACAAGCTCATAGTTTCCGAGACAACTGCCTGCAATTTCAAGTGCCTCAGAACCATTATGAACGGAAAATATTTCTGTGCCTTTGTTTGAAAAGTACTTTTCTATGACTTCACATATTTTCAAATCGTCCTCTATCAGCAGTATTTTTTTCATAATCAAGAAGCTCCTTTGATTTTGTGATTTTATTATAGCATACAGATGTATCTTTTGTATATCTTTTTCTGAACGACAGAAAATTTGTTGCATATCCACAAAAAATATATGGTGAATTTGTGCATATGTACAAAACAAAGAAACGTTTCGTCTTTTGTTTCTTTTAAAATCACTTAGAGCCTGTTCAGTATCTTTTCAAAGAGAGAAAAAAGTGGTATAATGGAATAAATAAAACCATGAAAGCGGGAAAACGATGAGAAAAGAATATCCAAGTGATATCAGCAGAAAGCAATTNGAAATCATAAAANAAGATTTGAAAAATNTACGAAAAACAACANANCCGTCAACATATGATTTATATGATATATTTTGCGCAGTACTCTATTTACTGAAAGAGGGCTGTACATGGCGTGCAATACCACATGATTTCCCTAAATGGA
>WFLX010017314.1_pt1 | contig 25129 bp, 24 predicted proteins | sample 4967041 | NCBI WGS metagenome assembly WFLX01 (sample SAMN12857096, study PRJNA449069) | gut metagenome | isolation source: stool from male and female vole | host: Microtus ochrogaster | place: USA:Florida | collected 2017
GATGTATCGGTTGGGTTTACATGGTTATTCGACAAGGGAGAGAACGATGGCTGATCCCTTGGGGACATTGGCGCCGGCTCTAGGTGTCTGCGACGAGACGTAGCCCGATCCGGAGAATGACACGCTGAAGCCTCTTTTCTCGAGCGCGGCCACGGCATCACGCAGGCCGAAACCCCTCACATCGGGAACCGAGCCGGCGGGTGTCTCTTCGGGACGACGCATGACGGTGTGGCGCGAGCCCAGGTCAAACGCTTCGTGCACCGATTCTTTCCGCTCCTTATCAGCCAGAGCATACAGTGTTGCGACACTGTTTTCGCCCTGTGCAGGCTCGGCCTTATAGTCGGAGCTGTTGCCGAGCATACCGCGAGAATAGAGCCTGAGCGCTATATTTTTGAGCACCTCGCACGAGGTTGATGCCGCTCCGAATGCATTCTGTCGGGGATTGCATGTGAGCACCATGCATGAGAATTTGGGATTTTCGGCAGGGAAAAATCCGCAGAAGGCCAGACGCTTGCGCGAGTCATATCCTCCGTTGGCCGACACCATGTAGCAGGTGCCTGTCTTACCGGCAATCCGGACTTTGTCTGACCGCAGACGGCGCGCCGTACCGTTGTCGCCCCACACCACTCGGGCAAGCATATCGCGCATCACGGCTGCCGTGTGCTCGGAGCAGATCCTGTCGCGGACATAGGTGACCGGCATGATCGAATCCTTTTCGGCGGTGCGGAGGCCTCCGACCAGGCGGGGGCGCACATAGCGTCCGCCATTGGCTATTGCATTATATATGGAGAGGGTATAGAGTGGCGGGATCTCGGTGGCGTAGCCGTAGCACTGACGCGAAAGCGTGATCCTGCCTCCGCGGTTGTTGGGCACGGAGTCGAAGCGCGGGGTGCGCTCGCCCGTGATTCCTGTATTGAACGGCTCGAAAAATCCGATTGACTTAATCCTTGAATAGAAATCGCCCGGGCGGCTGTCGTATTTCTTGGTGATGATCTTGGTCATACCGATATTGGATGAGCGCTCTATCACCTCGGCCACTGTCATGGCACCCACGGAGTGGGAGTCGGAGATGGCGCGTCCGCCGGCGTAGGCAAACGACGATCCGGTAGTGATCACGTCGTTAGGTCTCACGATTCCGTCTTCAAGAGCTATCATCATGGAGAGGGTCTTGACAACCGATCCGGGCTCATAGCCGAGCACGGCCCTGTTCATTCCCTCTATATATCCCTGTCCGGGCAGATTGCTCTTCTCCAGATTGGAGATAGCCTTTATATCGCCGGTCTCTACTTCCATTAGAATAGCGACACCCCATTCGGCATCGACATAGTTCAGGACATTGTTGAGCTCGTTTTCGACTATATCCTGCATCTTTATATCAATGGTGGTGAGGATATTATAGCCGGGGGTGGCGGGTGTGTCGGTCCAGTTGACTATGCCTCGGGTAAGGGGAATCTTCTTAGCGATGCCCGGAATACCGTAGAGCAGCGAGTCAAGGGCTCCCTCCAGGCCCGACCGTCCGTGGATCTCGCTGTTGTCGGCGGTCTGGCCAACCATACCGATGCTTCGTCGGGCCATGCTGCCATAGGGATTGACACGACGCATCGTAGCTTCGACCGTGAGGCCGTTGCGGTTGGAGTTCATGATCTTGAAGAAGGGAAATGTCCTTATCTTCATCATATCGGCATAGCTGATGTTGCGGATGAGCCGGTAGGCGCGCGGGCGCAGCGAGTCGGGTTTGGAGAGCGGAGCGAGGATATGTTTTTTCCACTCGGCGGCATTACGCACCGGGAAGTATGCGGCGAGAGAATCGGCAATGGTGTCGATCTGCTGGCGCAGCAGACCCTCCATGAAGCGTTCGGCGCGGTAGTCAAGGCGCAGGGTGTAGAAGCGCAGGTTGGTGGCGAGCACCGATCCGTCGGAGGCAAGGATATTGCCTCGCTCGGGGGTGATGACGGTGGTGCGCGACAGTTCGCTATTGGCTTTCTCGTTCCACTTGTCGGCCGAAAGAATCGTGGTGTCGACCAGCTTGGTCACGATCGCCACACAGAAGATCAGGATCAGGATCGTGATGAAGAAATAACGCAGTAGGGTCTTTTTGCGGTTATCTGATTTAGCTGCCATCGGGATTAAGCTGCTTTAGGGAGAGATTGTAAGGGGTGATTGATAATATGTCGGGCGGTGGGGTTTAACGAAGTGACAGTTTGTAGGGAGGTTGCTCGCTCACGCTGAGTCCGAGGCCGATCGAATCGACAAGCTGCTGCATCTCGCTTTCGCGGATCCGGCTCATATAGGCCGACCTGACCCTTATCCTCTCGGTCTTGACGATCTCGAGCTCGCGGGTGAGGACACGGATCTCCTCCATCTTTGTCTGAGTATTGTACTTGTTGGTGATATACATCATGATGATGGCGAGAGCCGTGAAGATCACGAGCCAGTGGCGGAGGAAGAAATCCACCGAGATCACTTGTCCGTAGAGCAACCGGCTGATAAACGATATTCGTGCAGGTGAAGACATAGGTCAGACATCATCAATAGATTAAACTCATATCTTTTCAGCAACGCGGAGCTTGGCGCTGCGCGAACGCGGATTGGCTTCGACCTCGGCCTCCGAAGGCACGATGGGCTTCGACCCGCCTAACGGACGCATGGGAGCCGTTGAGCGTCCGAAAAAGTCGGTCTGACGTTCGCCGCCGAAGCTGCCCGTCTTGATAAAATTCTTGACCAGACGGTCTTCGAGCGAATGATAGGTGATGACGGCGAGCCGGCCGCCGGGCTTCAGGGCGCGGAGAGCCGACTTAAGAAACTCTTCGAGAGCCTCCATCTCGCCATTGACACGGATGCGGAGCGCCTGAAAGAGCTGAGCGAGCTCCTTGCGGCGCGCCTTGGGGCTNATAAACGGTTCGGCTATGGCAACGAGGCGCTCCACGGTGTCGACCGGCGCCTTGGCGCGTTCGCGGACTATCGCATCGGCTATCGCCTTGGCTTTAGGGAGCTCGCCGTAAAGGCGAAGGAGCGACGCAAGCTCATCGGCCTCGANCGTGGCGATAAGATCAGCGGCCGAAATAGCTGCCTTGCGGTTCATGCGCATATCGAGCGGCCCCTCGAAGCGGAACGAGAATCCCCGCGACGCATCATCGAAATGATGGAACGACACTCCCAGATCGGCCAGGATGCCATCCACTCCTCCATCAGGATCAACCCCGTAGTAGCGGAGAAAATTTGACAGAAACCGGAAATTGCCGTGCACCATTGTCAGGCGCGGATCGGCTTCGGCCCGCGCTATAGCCTCGTCATCCTGATCAAAAGCGAGCAGACGTCCGTTTTCNCCCAGACGCCCGACAATGGCCCTCGAGTGGCCACCGCCCCCATAGGTTGCATCGACATAAATTCCGTCCGGTTTTATGTCAAGAGCCTCCATACATTCGGGCAACAGCGCCGGAATATGATAAACTTCTTCTGAACTCATTGCTTCTCAGGATGATATAAATTAGAACCGTCTCTTTTGGCGATAGCAAAACCACCGTCTGCTTTCTGACCCGACAAAATTACAAAATTTAACCGATGGTTTGCAAATGTCAACAGCCGAAATTCTGCCACTCACGCCAAAAAGTTATTAACAATTTATTTGAGAGTCACAGAAAGAGATAGGGCCGGATGATAATGACGAAGCATCGCCGGAACGATGATCCGGCGATGCTTTCGTTTGCATTCGTAAATTAAAGCTATCCGTTCAGACCTCTACCCCGAGCCGCTGTTCTTTCATTTAAAACTCGGATAAGCGTATAAGCGTCCTATCCGAGTCGGGTAAGTTCGCTTAATGTGGATATCAGATGTTTATCTTAAGAGTGAAAGATCTGTGGGATTATGAGCGAAATTTGGTCAAGCACCTGTTCAATCTTCACAAAAGACTAATTCTGAGAATGGAAATATGGGGTGTAGAATTAGACCCACACCGGGAGGGATTGCCAATTCTTGGGAAATCCCATATCTTTGAACGAAAGGAGGCGACAATCGGATTTCAGCAGCCGCTTAACGTTGGTCTTAAACTCGTTGCCGGGGCTTATGATATTGAGAATATAGGCAACACAAGATAGGACGGCAAAGAGTTTGTTAGGACGCAGGTCGTTGATGGTGTTTCTATCTATAAAAGAATAAGTTGGATTATATGGCAACTTTACATGCACCATAAAACGTCGATTCCAAACGCGGCTATGATGAGCGCAGCAGTTTCTTAAATTGGAAATGGCATGTAGCCAGTTTTCCAATATGGCAACTTTTGGCAAGCCAAAGGCTCTGGCAATATACTCCTTCCGCTTATCCAGGATCAGCGCTTGATACAAGCGGCTGAGGGTGGCGAATGAAACGACTTCCAGAGCCATCCAACTTGGAGGCATTTGAGGTTTGGCATACTTACTCTTGTAGTGTTTGATGAAGTCTTCATTGCTACGGTCAACATCAGCATTAATATGTTCCATCAAATCCTCATAACCGAAGCGATACAGCGAGCGGTCGAGATACCAATGGCTATCGTTTGTTGACTCTGCATAGACCTGTACAATCTTTGCGCGTACAGCCACTTCAATTTTCTCTATAGCATTGAAAATCAATAGTCGTAAACGACNGTCGAAGCAGTAGAGGTCGATGATTTCATTGAAGTGAATATCATTGCGGGTAAACTCATGGTCGCCATACTCGGAATTATCCTGAAATGGATATGTGTATGCACGAAGTCGGTAATAACTGATATTAAAGAGATAAGCGGAAGCCTCGGTTTCGTTATCAAACAAGAGACCTCGACATTTCAACCGAGTAACTTGTTCTGGAATAGTTAACGGTCGTTTTGTATAATCAATCTGACCTGAATCTGTCATATAAAAAATCGAAGACCTCCCCGGGTGCGCTGGTCTACGGGAAGCGTGGGAGGTCATATCGATGGCAAAGTTACCTACTTTCACTGAAATTACAAAATATTTCGTGGAAAGGTTTTCAAACTANCCCGAGCTTTTCGGCAAGGATTTTCATTCCNTCGGTNGCGGTGGCCTTGATCACCTCCACTCCCGCCGGAACCCGCGCCGGATTGGGGTCGATATAGTAGATCGGCACTCCCGGACGGACATATTGCATCAGCGAGGCAGCGGGATAGACATTCAGACTGGTGCCGATCACGACGAAGATGTCGGCCTCGGACGCAATACGGGCCGCCGGCTCCATCATGGGCACAGCCTCCTCAAAAAACACGATATGAGGTCGGACGGGGTCGCCATATTCGTCGCGTGTATCAACCGACGTCTCAAGATTATCCTTGCCCAGCGTGTAGATGCGCTCGGGATGTGTGAGCGATCTCACTTTCATCAGCTCCCCGTGGAGATGGATCACCTTCGACGACCCGGCCCGCTCATGCAGATCATCGACATTCTGCGTGATGACATACACATCAAAGAACTGTTCGAGCCTGTGAAGGGCNACATGGGCCGAGTTTGGCTCAACCTCAAGGAGCTGCTTGCGCCGCTCGTTGTAAAACNTATGGATCANGGCCGGATTGCGACGGAAACCGGTGGCCGAAGCCACATCCATCACGGGATACTGCTCCCACAGGCCTCCGGCATCGCGGAATGTTGTTATTCCGCTCTCGGCACTCATTCCCGCTCCGGTCGANACCACTAATTTTTTCTTCTCATTCATATCATCAATTTCGGAATCAGTTATTTTTTAGACATCGTAAAGTTCACGAAAATCTTCGACATGTCCAAAAAAGTATATCAAATATTTATCTGACTTAACTTTTTCACCGATCTGTGAAAAGATGGTCGAAACTTTTTATATCTTTGTATCCTAAATCGGATAAGATGATTATTATTTTTAGTCAGACATACCTTAAAGATCTGTATGAGAATGGCAAATGTCATGATAAACGACATCGCTTTCAGCCACAGGTCATCAAAAGGTATCAGCGAAGGATAGAGCAACTCGCAGCCGTCCCGAATCCGGAAGCACTTTATCAATTCAATGCCTTGCATTTCGAGGCATTGAAAGGAGATAAAACGGGGCTTTTCTCGGTGCGTGTAAACGATCAATACCGAATTGAATTTACTCTCGACACAACATCTGAACATCCGCAGCTGACCGTCTGCAACATTGTTGAACTCTCAAATCATTACCATTGACATTATGATGACCATTCAAGGGATCGATCCAGGCATGATAGCGAATAATCTGATCCCGCAAGACCCGACACATCCGGGCGAAATCCTAAGGGAAGAAATCGAATCACGAGGAATAACTCAGACTAAGCTCGCCAATGAAATCGGGGTTAAAGTGTCGCTTCTAAACGAGCTAATCAACGGCAAGCGTGATTTTACGATTGAATATGCCATGCTGATTGAAGCTGCACTCGGCATCGACGCTGACATCTGGGTCAATCTTCAGGCCAACTACAATAAGGCGCGGACAAAACACGACTCCTCTTTCATGGAGCGTCTCGCCAATATCCGCAGGATAGCTGCCGCGCTGTAGAGTGGCCGAAAGCTCCGTTTATTTTTGGCAGTCGGGGCGCTTTGTTGTAATTTTGCAGGACAATCCCTACAGGGCGCAGGAGCGCCAACAGTACATATACCGATCACCATGAGCGAAACAATCCAAGAGTCGATGAGCCGCATCCTGGCCGCCGAGGCCGAAGCAGTCTCATCTATCCCTTATTCCACCGACTATGACCGGGCAATTGAATTGATCATCGAGCGCGTACACCGCAAGGGGGGCAAGCTCGTGACCTCGGGCATGGGCAAGGCCGGGCAGATTGCCATGAACATCGCCACAACCTTTTCCTCCACCGGCACTCCTGCCGTCAATCTCCATCCCTCNGAAGCCCAGCACGGCGATCTGGGCATCCTCCAGCCCAACGACATCATGCTCCTGATCTCAAATTCGGGAAAAACGGTAGAAATTGTCGAACTTGTGGCTCTTGCCCGGAACCTTTACCCCGACATTCCCATTATAGTTATAACGGGTAACCCGGCCGGCCCACTGGCTCAGACAGCCGACGCCATCCTGGCCACCGCTCCGGCACCCGAAGTGTGTCCGCTCGGCCTTACGCCTACCACCTCAACCACAATGATGACCGTCATAGGCGATATTCTTGTGGTCAACGTGATGAAGCTCACCGGCTTCTCGCGCGAGCAGTATGCCCTCCGTCACCACGGCGGCTATCTGGGCACCAAGGCCAGGCAGTGACCCTACACCGAAAGCTCTCATTTTCATCACACGCTCCCACTCATCACTCCCCCACACAACCCACCCCATGCGAAGAATAATCCTCATCGGTGAATGTGCTCTCGACATCATTTTCCCGGCAAACCAAAACAACTATCCCCTTGCCACACTGAGCAACCTCAACGCCATCCCCGGCGGACGTATGCTCAATGCCGCAGCTCTGCTGGGCACACTCCACGAAAACGTGAGCTATGTGGGCGAGGCGGCCCGCGACCGCATCGGCGACATGATAGTGTCGTTTCTTGACGCCAACCATGTGGACGTTTCGTCGATAGACCGTTATGTCGACGGCGACACTCCGTCGAATCTTTTCTTCCCCATCGACAGCGACCACCCCACCGAATCGATCATGATCTACCGCCGCTACCCGTCGGAATGTTTCGACGTGAAGTGGCCCGACATTGACGAAGACGACATCGTTGTGTTCGGCTCCTACTTTGCCATCGACAAGCGTGTGAGGTCAAGGCTTCAGGAGCTGCTGGCCTACATTGTCGAGCGTAAGGCCATGATCATCAATGTGCCCGGATTCCTCAAGCAGCAGGAGCCACGNATCACCCGCGTCATGCCCGAGATTCTTGAGAATCTCGAGATAGCCGATATGGTGGTGACCCGCACTCCCGACCTAAAGCATATCTTCGGCAACAGCGATCCCGAAGACTGCTATAAGAAACATATCAAATTCTACTGCCGGTCGTTTATCAACATCGACCATCACAAGCAGTCGATGACCTTCTTCCACGATGATATGTCGGTCTCGACCCCTATCTCGCGCCCTCCCATCTCGCTTATGTGGAACTCCGGCGCCCTGGCTGGCATAATCTCCAGCATCGTCGACCTCGGCATCACGCGCGACACCCTGAAGAGCATCGAGCCCGCTATCATGTCGGACATCATCACCGAAGCCAATTCCATGGCCGATAATGCCGTGGACAAGGCATCAATCGACCATCTATGATCCCTCCCGAAGCCCCCTCTCCGGCTCTCCAACCTCTTTTCATACCCATAATGGAGGGCGATCCCTTCGGACGCCTGTCATTATCAACCTCCGCTCCTGAAGATCTGCTACGGATCATCAGGGAGCAGCCTTTCAACACCNTCTACGACTTTATCCGCCTGGAGGCTCGTAATCTGGCCGAGAGGGGCGAGGCCGAGAATGCCATCGACCTTATCAATGGCCTCGACGGACTGCTCACAGCCNCCGGCGGCGACACCGACCGGAACACCCTCGACATCCACGCGGCTCTGATGCAGGTAATCGTGAGCCTTCATGGCGCGACAGGCAACTCCGACGCAGCCCTGTCGGCAGCCGCATCCACCCTCACCCTCCTTGCTCAGGAACCCAAGCGCAAAGACGAGCCATTTCTTTCAGTGCTTGCGACCCTTCTCTATGAGATGGCGCTGATCCACTACACGCGCAGCGAATTCCCGCAGTCGGAGCGATCGCTCGATAAGGCNGCNCGGATCTTCTCGCGATTGGCGCGCATCAACCCCGACCGCTACGCTCCGGCCCATGTGGCGGCTCTCGATGCGGAAGCCAAAGTGTGCCGCAAGGCGGGCGATCAGGCCGAAGCCCTGAAGAAATGTCAGGAAGCCACATCCCACTATCTCGAGGAGACCCGTGGCAACACTATGGACGATGCCGTGGAGCGACTGGCATCGTCGATGGCCGAGCAGGGACTGACTCTCGCCCGCATGGGCCGCAACCGCGAGGCAATTCAGTATCTGTCGCGGTCACTACGCTATCTGACCCGCCTGAATCCGGAGATGGATATGCGCCAGCTCTCGCTGTCGACCGAACTCGGGATATGCCTGCTGCTCCACAAACCTACCCGCGACAAAGGCATCCACCTGCTCAATACCATGCTCCACAAAGCCACCCGGCTCGGAGCCTCAGACCTCCACCGACGTATCGTCGATGTCCTGGCCGATGCCCGCAATCCCGGGCGCCTCGACATCCTCGGCGTATGGCACAAAATTTTTCCACGCTAATATCTTTCCACGCTAATGTCATCATCCACCCCCTCCACNCCCCTGCCCTCTGTCAAGAGCGGCGCACGCATAGCCGTGATCACAGCCGAATGGAACGGCCACATCACCTCCGAGCTCTCGCGCGGAGCCATCGAGACTCTCACCGCCAACGGCATCCTGCCGGCCGACATCATCTCGGTNCCCGTGCCCGGAGCCGTNGAACTCACGTTTGCCGCATCCCGTGTCATCGAACGCCTCCACCCTGACGCAGTAATAGTATTTGGTGCCGTGGTGCGTGGCGACACACCCCATTTCGACTATGTATGCGCCAGTGTCACCCAGGGAGTCACCCTGCTCAATGCGTCGGGNCATGTGCCCGTGATTTTCGGACTCCTGACAGTCGACAACGAGGAGCAGGCACTTGAGCGCATCGGCGGCAAAGCAGGCCACAAAGGAGTTGAGGCAGCCGAAACAGCGCTCCGCATGATCGCCTTCACCTCAGCTATCTGAGCGACAGAATAATAACGATATAACCGGGACAGCCCCGCCACCTCTGATGAGGAGCGGGGCTGTCCGTTGTTGTGTCGGTATATTCCCTTTTTATTCGCCGGGGATGATAGCTTCGCTGGGGCAAACAGAAGCACAGGTACCGCAATCGATGCAGGTGTCGGGATCGATGTGGTAGATGTCGCCCTCAGAGATGGCGCCAACGGGGCACTCGGGAAGGCAGGTGCCGCAAGCTACGCATTTGTCGGTGATAACGTATGCCATGGTAATTATAAATTAAGTGATAAGTGGGATAAAAAACTTTTAGTCGCGTCACAGACTCCTCATACGAGGGTTATGACTCTGCAAAAGTAACGTTTTTTTGCTAATAAGCACCCGTTATCTACAATTTTTTTACCACGGGGAGTGAATTTTTAGGCAGCCGGATCGCAGAAGGCTTATTCCGCAGGGCTGACCCGGGCCACTTTTACTGGCCGAGATAGGTGCGCAACTGACGGCTGCGCTGACCTTTGAGCCTGCGGATGGCCTTTTCCTTGATCTGGCGCACACGCTCGCGGGTGAGATCAAATTTGGCNCCGATCNCCTCCAGAGTCATCTCCTGNCAGCCGATACCGAAAAACATGCGGATGATCTCGCGGTCGCGCTCAGGGAGCTGATGNAGGGCGCGGTCAACCTCCTTCGACAGCGACTCCTGGGTGAGAGTGGAATCGGCTGCGGGCGAGTCATCGTTGGTCAGCACGTCAAGGAGCGAGTTATCCTCACCCTCCACAAAGGGGGCGTCGACCGAGATGTGACGGCCCGCTACCTTGAGTGTGTCGGCGATCTTCTCAACCGGCACATCCAGACGCTCGGCCAGCTCCTCGGGCGACGGACGACGCTCGTTTTCCTGCTCGAATTTCGACAGGGCTTTGCCTATCTTATTGAGAGATCCTACCTGATTGAGAGGCAGGCGCACGATACGGCTCTGCTCCGCCAGAGCCTGGAGTATCGACTGGCGGATCCACCATACGGCATAGGATATGAATTTAAAACCACGGGTCTCGTCAAACTTCTGCGCAGCCTTTATCAGGCCGAGATTACCCTCGTTGATCAGATCGGGGAGGCTAAGACCCTGGTTCTGGTATTGCTTAGCCACTGATACTACGAAGCGCAGGTTTGCGCGTGTCAGTTTATCAAGTGCCCGTGCATCACCCTGACGGATGCGCTGGGCAAGTTCCACCTCCTCCTCTACAGAGATAAGCTCCTCACGGCCAATCTCTTGAAGGTATTTATCAAGCGACGCGCTCTCACGGTTGGTGATAGATTTGGTAATTTTTAATTNNCTCATCTTATGTTGGGGATGGATATAAGCCTACAAAGTTACTACATTTATCCGAGCCCCGCGCAACGCAGAGCCAAATAAATGGCGGTGATTATTAACCTCTTTAACTAATAGACAACGCGGGAGCAGGCAATTTAGCGCCTCTCCCGCGTCGGTTTTAGCTTTATTTAACTATCCGGTCACTTATAGCGGGCCCATTTGATGAGCTCCTTGACCGTGGGTTTCTTGCCATACATGAAAATGCCGACCCTATAAATCTTGGCCGCCATCCACACGCATCCGAGGAAGGTGGCGAACAGCACCACGAGCGACACCACGATCTGCCATGCAGGGATACCNTANGGTATGCGCGCCATCATCACCATAGGCGAGGTGAAAGGGATGATCGAGGTCCAGACGGCGATGGAAGAGGCCGGTTCGTTTGCGGCCATCATGCCGAAAACTATACCGAGGATAATGGGCAGCACGGCCACGGTCTGGAGCTGAGAGGCATCCTGCACATTATCAACGGCCGAGCCTATCGCTGCAAACACAGCTGAATAGAGCAGGAATCCGCCGATCAGAAAGAGCAGGAGGATAGTGAATAGTCCGAGCAGATACATGGGATCAGCCACAATCGCGAGGGCCGCGAGCAGATCGGAGTCAAGATTGGACTGTGCCGGCCCGGTGGCGCCCTGACTTATGGCGCTGATATCAGAAGCTACTTCGGCNGGAAGCATCAGCGGCATGACAAAGGCCGACAATACAACGATGAGGACGGCCCATATCACGATCTGAGTGACAGCTACAAGACCTATGCCGCAGATCTTGCCGAGCATAAGGCGCGTCGGCTTGACCGACGAGACTATGATCTCGAGCACACGGTTGTTCTTCTCCTCTATTATCGAGGTCATGACCATCTGGCCATAGAGCAGGAGNATCATATAGAGAAGGAAGGTAAGGATGAAGCCGAGGACATAGCTCAGGGTCGACGATGTGGTGTTTTCGCGGTCGGTGCGCGTGGTATTGACACTCAGGTCGGCTTTCACGGCGTTCATTATGCTCTCCACGTCAATATCGTAATTCTTCATTCGCTCGGCCTCCACAATCTTCTCGATCTGCGAGCTTATTTCCGACTCCATCATCATCGATGCGGCCTCNCCGGCTATCAGTTTCAGTGGCTGATCTTTCTCGATAAGTCCTGTCGGAATNATGAGCATGGTGGATCCTTCGGTGATATTCACTGAGTCGCTGGCGTGCGGGGCAATGACATACTNGACGGAGCTGCTGTTTTCGAGCTTGGGCGAGACGATCCCGTCAGGATCGATCACGGTGATGGTGCGGGTCTCGGTGCCCCCCATAAAGGCAATGAGGGCCGGGATCGACATCATGAGCACCATAAAGAGCGGCATCAGGATTGTGGTGATGATGAAGCTCTTTTTCTTGACGCGCTCCATATATTCGCGTCCTATTATGATAGATACTTTCGACATTTCGCGTAAGATGAGTGAGTGGTTGGTTATGATTACAGAAGTGAATTAGGGTCGCTCTCCTTGACGGCCGAGATGAAGATGTCGTTCATTGAAGCGACGGCCTCGTTGACGGAGTGGAGTGTGGCCGACTCGTTGGCCCGCGAGATCAGATCGCGCAGTGTGGCATCGGGAGCGAGACGCAGATCGAGCACATTGCGGCCACGCGAATCGGTCGACGGGCTGAACGACCCGGCCATCGGCGCGAGAATCTCCATCATAGCCACCGGATCAAGATCGCTATAGGTGATCACATAATGGCCGTCGGCCCAGGCGCGNCGCAACTCATCGACACGCCCCGAAAGGATATTGTGCGACCGGTTGATCAGAGTGATATGATCGCAGATCTCCTCAACGGAAGCCATGTTGTGGGTGGAGAAGATCACCGTGGATCCCTCGTCGCGCAGACGCAGTATCTCGTCGCGCAACAGATTGGCGTTAATAGGGTCAAAGCCCGAAAACGGCTCGTCGAAGATCAGTAGCCGCGGCCTGTGGAGCACCGTGACGATAAACTGCACCTTCTGCGCCATGCCCTTGGAGAGCTCCTCCACCTTGCGGCCCCACCAGTCGAGAATTCCGAATCTCTCAAACCACCGGCGCAGCTCACGGATGGCATCGGCACGACTGAGCCCTTTGAGACGGGCAAAAAATATGGCTTGCTCGCCTACAGTCATCTTCTTATAGAGGCCACGCTCCTCGGGCAGATAGCCGATTCGGGCCATGTCGCTCTCGCTCAACGGATGCCCGTCAAATATCACGCGGCCTGAATCCGGCGCCGTGATATGATTGATGATGCGNATAAGAGTGGTNTTGCCGGCTCCGTTCGGACCCANCAGACCGTAGACCGACCCCTCGGGCACACTGAGCGAAACCTCNTCAAGTGCCTTATGGCCGGAATATTGTTTGCTTACGCGATCTACTTCCAGTATGTTCATGATGATCAATAGAAGGGGNAATAGGTGTTGCAGANTTGTACAACACTGCAAAGGTACTGCTTTTTTCNCTCCNCCCAAATATTTTCACACAAAAAGCGCCGCTCTCAGAAATTATCCTGAATGAGCGGCGCTAAAGGGGGATCAGTTCAGACCCCAAGGATCACTCCTTGGTGGGCATCTGGATACCGGCAGAAGAGGGAAGGGCGTTTTCGGCATCCTTTGCGGGCTGGTCGGGCTGCTTGAGCATGAGATACCACTGACCGTCGCGCTTGGTGGGGTTGAACATAAGGTTGAGCTTACCGGTGGTCGAGTTGGGCCGGTAGACGTATGAATACTTAAGGTCATTGAGCGAGGGGATCGAGAAGTCGTAGTGGAGCAGCTCGTAGCTCACCACGGGGAATGTCTCGAATCTGTTCTTGAGGCTTGCACGCTCGCTTTCGTTGAGCTTGCGCACACCACCCACAGAGTCGTTCATATTACGGGTATAGAGCATATCGAGAGCTTCATCAATCTTGCCCTCCTTCATTGTCTCCATAAAGAGATTGCCGAGCTCAAGCACCTGAGTGGTGTCGGCATCCTGAAGCTCCGACGAGAAGATAGCCTCGGCTTCCTCAAGGGTTATGACGCTGTTATCTTCCGATTCTGTCTGCTTGTCGCCGCCGCAACTTGCGGCCATTACAACCATTACAGCAGCTGCTGCAAAGGAGAGAATGCGATTCATTTTCATCTGGATTCTGATTGCGTTTTATCTTTATTTGCTTATTTATCGGCTGCAAAGGTACGCATTTTTTGTTTAATCCTTATTATTAGACGTAAAAAATCTAAACAGCCATCTGACCGGATCGGCTCCGGATCAGATGGCTGAGTAGACTTATGCTATAGGTTAGCTGACTATAGCTTTAGATAGCGTCGAAGATCTGGCTGGCNGCCTCTTTCTCGGCAAGAGTGGGCTTGTGGGTGACACGCGAACCGATGAGGGCATAGAACAGGAGATAAGCGGCACAGGCAACGACTACCCAGAACGAGTTGTAGTAGCCAACAGCATCAGCAACGGCACCCTGGATGGCGAGCATCACTGCGCAACCGAATACCATGGTCATGAAGATACCGGAAGCGATAGCGGTGTACTTGCCCAGACCCTCTACAGCCATGTTGAAGATGGCGCCCCACATGACCGAAGTGCAGAGGCCGACGAGAAGGAAGGCAAAGATGCCCAGAGGAATCTCTTGCCAGATGATGGAGAGATTGCCCCAGTCAACACCGGGGAAGTTGACGCGGANTGAATCGGGAGCAAACATGCCGAAGAGCACGAGGGCGATAGTGGCGCAGCTCACCGACACGATCATGGCGCGGGCCGAGATNTTGGAGCCGATCGAAGCGCCCACGAAGCGGCCTANGAGCATCATGAACCAGTAAACGGCGATGATGAGNCCCACGGTGCCGGCGGGGATACCNTCGNCGATAAGGAGCTGCTGNGAGTAGTTGGGCACACCNACNTCGATNCCCATGTAAAGGNAGATAGCGAGGGCNCCGAGAGCGAAGTGACGGTAAGAGAGGGCACCCNTGATAAGGCTCACTTCGACAGGGGCCTGNTTGGGCTCCTCGATGCGGGTGAAGCAGATCACGATAAACGCGATGACAAAGATGGCGAGGGCGATCATGAGAGCGGGAGTGGCGTCGGCAATCTTGGCCTTGGTCACATCGCCGATGAGGGCGCCCATGAGGATGTAGCAGGCAACGGCTGCCGATGAGTTGAACACGCCGCCGAGCTGGATGAGCTTGTTACCCTCGTTGCCGCCTCCACCGAGAATGTTGAGCATGGGGTTGACAACACAGTTGAGGATACACATGCAGAGACCGGCGATGAAAGCACCGATAAGATAAACGGCAAACACACCGCCGAGATTGGCCTGTGCGTCCATGAGGCCGCTGACCCACTGGATCAGGATACCGGCAGCGCCGATTGCAAGACCGATAAGAGCGGTCTTCTTGTAGCCGAATTTGGCGATAAGCATACCGGCGGGAATACCCATAACGAGATATGCCACGAAGTTACCGTAGTTGCCGATCTGGGCAAGTACGTTGGAGATCTCACCCTGGCTCTTGATAATGGTGGCCATAGGCGTACAGAGGTTTGTCACGAACGCGATCATGGCAAACAGCGCGATCATCACAATGATCGCACCCCATTGTTTGGCTTGCTGACTCATGATAATAGACTTGGTTTATTTGGTTTATAGATATTGATTATTTCACTTACATGATTTGGCACGGAGGGGGAGGAGGAACAGTCAGTATTCACGGGGCCCGAAGATATCGCTGCCCACCCTGACCATTGTCGATCCGGCGGCGATAGCTACATCGCGGTCGTCGCTCATACCCATGGAGCAGACCGTAAATCGGGGATTCCCGGCCATAGGACCGGCGGCAAGGCGATCGAATGTGGCGCGTATAGCCTCGAAGTCGGAGGCAATGCGGGCAGGATCGTCGGGAGTATTCGAGGCCATGCCCATCACCCCGGCGACGGTAACGGCTTTCAGCTCCGGCGCAACCCTCTCTGCAAGGTCGAATGTTTCATCAGGCGTAAGCCCGAATTTGGTCTCTTCTGCTGCCACATGGAGCTGTAGGAGCACGTCGATATGGCGTCCCTGCTTTGCGGCCTCGGTATCGACTGCACGCAGCAGGCGTTCCGAGTCAATGCTCTGGATTACGCTTGCCGAGCCCACCACCTGCCGCACCTTGTTGGTCTGCAAATGGCCTATGAAATGCCACACGATATCATCCGGAAGCAGGGACGCTTTTTCGGACAATTCGGCGGCACGGCTCTCACCAAACAGGCGCTGCCCCTCGGCGTATGCCTCACGGATAGCGTCGACAGGATGGAATTTCGACACAGCCACGAGCTCCACACCCTCGGGTATAGAGTCGCGAACCGCTTTAAGACGCCCTGCTATGCTCATGCTCCAGCCTTATCCTTTTCTTCCTGAGATTTATATTCGCGTGAATAGACGTCGAGAAGCGGAGTCTCGGTGAGCGAAACCAGATCGAAGTCGCCCATGACACCCTTCATCCCGTCCTTGAAATTATCATACGCACCGTCAAAACTGCTGCCGGCTACGAGTATCTGGCTGATGGCGCGTTTCTCCGACGCAGTCTTTTCGTCGATGGTGATGAATGCTACCTTTGCGAGATACCATTTGTCGGCTCTGTCGTCGCGGAATATCTCGGAGATCTTTGTGCGCTTGACGGCGCTCACCGAAAATTCACCCGAAATAAAAGGGGTCTGTTCCTCGATGATACGGGCTTCGGCTTCGGTAAAAGAGAGAGCGTCGACCAGGAAAGACTCGGTGACTTTCTTGACTATTCCCTGCTCGACCATCTTGTCGTAGCGCACTTTACATTCAAACCAATTCATTGCTATAGTAACTGATTAGTGTCAAACATTATCGGACTGCCACTTTTCTCGACACGCTCCGGTGTCCGTCGGTGGCACTGACTATATATATTCCTTTTGCAAGAGATGAGAGATCGATGGTTGCCTCACTACCTCCGGCCGAGGTTTCACGGACCTGAACGCCNGANGGAGCGACNACCCTTACGTTAACCGAGGCTGCTCCGGGNATAAAGGCTTTCAGGATCCCCGACTCAAAGGTGAGGAGAGCGTCGTCGGCGGAGAGATCCGCGCTGACATCAGAGATGCCGGAACCATATTTGCGAAGCAGGACTTCCTTAAGTCCGGCCAATGCGTCGATGCGGCCCGCGCCCATTCTGGCAGCATTTCCGGGACGATTATAGATATCGTCCTTGATCGAGGTCTTGCGGATGATCTCCTTGACATCGTCCACCGTAAGNGTNGGATCGGCCTCCAGCCACAGGGCTATGGTGCCTGTCACGAATGGAGAAGCCATAGATGTGCCCTGCATATAGCGGTAGTAGGCGGTCGGGCCGCCGTCTGGATCTTCGATCNTTGCGCTATAGAGGTCTTTCTCACCGCCGTTTGCTGTATAGTAACGGCTGAGCGATGAAACTACCAGCGCTCCGGGAGCCGACACATGAGGCAGTGTGGAGCCGTCGGGATACAGGCCGTAGGATGTGAAATCAGATGGCACGAGCTCCGGCATGGTCTTCTCGTCATATCCGTAGAAGGCCTTCTCCTCAAGCGCCGGGAACAGACGGCTGCTATTGTAAGAACCCACAGAGATGACATTCTTTCCGGTAGCCATATCGCTGATCGACATATCCGCGCATCCGTCGGTAAATCCGGTCACACCCTCGTTGGTGAATGTCGCACCTGAAGATGTGTAACCTGTTATTGTCACGCCCGGCTGGGCGGTCACCTCAAAGCCAAACAGGACGTCGCTGTTGGATTCGAGCGGATAGAGACCGTCGATATAGATCATCACNATACGGTTGCCGTTTTCGGTAGCCGTCCTGACCACACCACCCAGCTTCTCACACTCGAAGTAACGTTTCAGAACGGTCATATTACCGGATGACACCAGATAGAATGTTCCGGCCTGAAGATCGTCGTCCTTGCTTACTGTCACCGGTATNGTAAATGCATTGTTTCCGGTGGTCTTATTATAGCCTATTATATTTGCCGAAAGCGGTTTATCGGGGTCGTCAGACCTGAATTCCAGCGTGTGCTGCGAAAGTTTATCCGACGACTTGAATTTCTTTACATCAAGGAATGTGCGCAAGGTGACATCGCCCGTCTTGGCCGTGTGCATGACGTTGACTTTCTTATCACCCTCATTGCCGGCCGAGATAACGATTATGGCTTCCTTGCCGAGCTCGTCGAGCGCACGGCTGAAGGTGCTCGTGCCATCGTGAGGACCGGTATTGAGGCCGAGGCTNAGATTGATCACCGCAGGCTGACCCTTTGCTTCAGCTCTCCTGATCTGCGACCTGACCGAGGTGAGCAGATGTGAGGTCTGGACACTTCCGCCTGCGAGCATTATGTCAGCCTCCGGCGCCACACCGTAGAACGGCAGCTCGCCCTCCCCTACTGATTCGATTTTGTAAGATCCGTCGTTGTTATAATGATAGAGAGGGACTATTGCATCATCTACGCGGCTACCAGCTGCAATACCGGCCACATGGGTGCCGTGAGTAGCGGTGCGTTTGTCGGTCTGCGCCTGCGCCATCTCCGATTCCTCATACATGGCACGTATGGAGCCGCCGTCAGTTATATATGTATACATATCGACTCTCGGGGAGCCGTCTTCGTCACGGAATGACGGATGCAGAGGNTCNAGNCCNGTNTCGACAATACCGACCGACACACCCTTTCCNGTGTAACGGTTGCCGAGACCCTCGCCCCGATGGACAGCATCGACATTGGCCCTNCGGCGTGCAGNGTCGAGAAGCGGCTGAGCCTCCGANCCGAAATCAATGTTGAGCACTCCGCTGAGCGAAGCGGCGCGATCCAGTTCCTGCAAAGGGATTCTCACAACCGCAAAGTTTCCGATGGTCTCTACAATCTCCACTCCCGAAGCACGCAGGGAGTCGAGCGCTGTGTATGAATCGGTCTCTACTGTTGCGAGAACGGTGTCGACAGGAGATGCGCCGCGGCTCATTGCCGTGGCCTCGTGCCTGAGCATATANGTCCAGGCACCGCTGCTGAGCTTGTCGGGGACGCCGGCTTGCGCCGACAGNGCGAGCAAGGTTAAAAATATGAGTATGAGAGAGCTGCGATTATTCATTCGATAGATTGACAGGATAAAACCAACGTATGCCGCTTCACGACGGCACCATCGTCCTCCATTTATAATCTGCAAATATAGCCATTTTTCGCCATATCGTGCTCCCGGGTCTCAAAATATACCGTTCCGTAAAGCAATTTTAACTGAACGTGTCAGAGATATTTGCCTGAATAACGTGCCTCAACATCATTGACAAGCTGGCGGATGCGTTGCTCCTCACCCTTGGGATGAATAAGCAGCACATCGTCCGAATCGGCAACGATATAATCCTTCAGGCCGTTGACCACCACGAGCTTGCCCGGATCCGATACAGCTATCAGGCATCCTTCCGTACCGGCATCCATGATATTGCAGTTCCAGGCCACATTGCCTGCTTCGTTCTTGGGCGANTGGTCGTAAAGCACACTCCAGGTGCCGAGATCGCTCCACCCGAAGTCAACACACTCAACATATACATTGTCGGCTTTTTCCATTACCGAATAATCTATCGATATGCTCGGACACGATGGGAATGCCTCCTTGATAAAAGCAGTCTCCCCGGGGGTGCCGAATTCCGTTGCACCGGCATCAAACACTCCCGCCAGATCGGGAGCGTATGTCTCCATAGCTTCAAGTATAGCCGAAGCGCGCCAGAGGAATATCCCTGAGTTCCAGAAAAATTCGCCCGAGTCGACAAACACCTTGGCGAGCTCAAGATCAGGCTTTTCGGTGAAAGTCTTTACTTTCAGTATGCCATCAGACTTCTCATCTCCTATCTGGATATAGCCGTAGCCTGTCTCGGGGCGGGTGGGCTTTATCCCTAAAGTAAGTAATGCAGGATATTTCTCAACGAAATCAAATCCGCGGGCCACACACTCCTCGAATACTTTTTCACGGGTAATGACATGATCGCTCGGAGCCACTATCATCGAGGCCTCAGGGTCAAGTGCCTGAATATGATGAGCCGCCCAGGCNATGCATGGAGCCGTGTTGCGACGCTCGGGCTCAAGCAGGATATTCTCCGGTTTAATATCAGGCAGCTGCTCCTCGACCAGCGACCGGTAGGCCTCGTTGGTCACCACAATGACATTTTCCTTCCTGACCAGAGGCAGCACACGGTCATAGCACATCTGGAGCAGGGAGCGTCCTGTGCCGAAAAAGTCAATAAACTGCTTGGGCTTNTCAGCACGGCTATAGGGCCAGAAACGGCTGCCGATGCCGCCGCACATTATCACTAAATATCGGTGAGAATTCATTGTCGGAAAAGGTGAGATTGGGTAATAAGGGGTCAAAGCCGACGGCTAAGTTACAGTTTTTGGTGCGTCGGTGCAAGAATAAAGCGAATAAAATACGATATATGGCGCATTTTGAGTAATTTTGCAGGTCATAAGGCGTTACTACGCCATCCAACCCACATATTAGACACCACAAAATGGCTACTACACTGGTTAATACCGACTTCCATTTCCCCGGACAGACAGCTGTGTACCACGGCAAAGTCCGCGATGTTTACACTATCAACGACGACACACTCGCCATGATAGCCACCGACCGCATCTCGGCCTTCGATGTTATTCTCCCCAAGGGCATCCCTTACAAAGGACAGGTGCTCAACCAGATAGCCGCCTACTTCCTCGAATCGACAGCCGATATCGTTCCCAACTGGATGCTTGCCGTGCCTGATCCGATGGTCACCGTCGGGATGCGTTGNGAGGGCTTCAAGGTTGAGATGATCGTGCGCGGCTACATTGCCGGCAGCGCTTGGCGCGAATACTCGGCTGGAGCCCGCGAGATCTGCGGCGTCAAACTCCCCGACGGGCTGCGCGAAAACGAGCGTCTCCCCCACCCCATCGTCACCCCTACCACCAAAGCCGACGAAGGCCACGACGAAAACATCTCCCGCGAGGAAATCATCGCCCGGGGTCTCGTGAGCGAAGAAGACTACAACACGATGGAGGACTACGCTCTCAAGCTCTTCAGCCGCGGCACCGAGATGGCCGCCGAGAAGGGGCTCATCCTCGTCGACACCAAATATGAGTTCGGCAAGCGCGACGGNAAGGTNTATCTCATCGACGAGATCCACACTCCCGACTCATCACGCTACTTCTATGCCGACGGTTATGAGGAGCGTCTGGCCAAGGGCGAACCTCAGCGTCAGCTCTCNAANGAGTTTGTGCGCCAGTGGCTCATCGACCACGGCTTCATGGGTCGCGAAGGACAGCAGGTGCCCGAGATGACCGACGATTTCATCAACAGCGTCACCGAACGCTATATCGAGCTCTATGANCACATCACGGGTCGCCCGTTTGTCAAAGGCGACGAGAGCAATCTTACCGACCGCATTGCAGTCAACGTGATGGACTGCCTCCACAACATCAGCCTATGAGCGAGAGCACATCATCGGCCGGCGAGCCGGGATGTCAGCGCATAAGCCCATACGGCGACGGCCGGGGCAAGGAAGTGCAGGTGCGCGCGATGTTTGACAACATCGCGCCCGCCTACGACTTCATGAACCGCGCCATGACTCTTGGGATCGACCGCTTGTGGCGCAGCAAAGCCATTAAGATGATCGCTCCACACCACCCTCAGCGCATCCTCGATGTCGCTACCGGCACGGCCGATCTCGCGCTCGATATGCAACGGCGGCTTCATCCCTCCGGAGGCATCATCGGCGTCGATCTATCCGAAGGAATGATCGAGGTGGGACGGAGGAAGGTTGCGGACGCNGGTGCCTCGCGGGATATCCGTCTGGAGCTGGCCGACTGTCTGGACCTTCCGTTTGCCGACGGAGAGATGGATTGCGTGACGGCAGCCTTCGGCGTCCGCAACTTCGCTGATCTCGCCGCCGGTTACCGCGAGATGGCCCGTGTGACCCGTCAGGGCGGAATGCTCTGTGTCATCGAGCTCTCCACCCCCCGAGGCGTCATCACCGGCCCGCTCTACCGCCTCTACACCCGCACCCTGATTCCAGCCGTAGGGCGCCTCGTGTCGCATGATTCGCGCGCCTACTCCTACCTCCCCGAGAGCATCGCCGCTGTTCCCCAAGGTGCCGACATGGTNGCCCTCATTGAGGCAAACGGCTGGACCGACGGCAAGTACACTCCCCTCACTTTCGGAGCTTGCACCGTCTACACGGCGTTTCGTTCAGCCGACTGACCGAATAATCCCTAACTATAAATATGCAGAAGAATCTATCAATCATTGCTATGGCCACAGCCACAGCTCTCAGCCTCGGCTCCTGCGCATCCTCTCAGAAAGAGGGTCTCAAGAGTCTCGATGTGTCGCTGCTGAGCGACACCATCCCTGCCGGCACTGACTTCTATGAATATGTCACCGAAGGCTGGCAGAAAGCACATCCCCTGACCCCCGAATATTCGCGCTACGGTCAGTTCAACGTCCTCAGCGATCTGTCGGAAAACCGCGTAAAAGATATCGTGACAGGTCTCGCCGACACCAATCCCGAGCCCGGCACTGTAGCGTTTAAGGTATCGACTATCTACAATCAGGCAATGGACTCAGTGCGCCGCAACAATGAAGGCGCCGCTCCCATTCAGGCCGATCTGGCTCGTATCGAGGCAACACCGACCGATTCCATGACCGACCTGTTCCTCTGGATCCACACCAACTATGCAAGTCCGTTCTTCGGCGGCGGCCCGATGGAAAACATGGTCAATTCAAATGAATATGCCATGTATGTGGGCGGCGGAAGCATGGGTCTGCGCGACCGCGACTATTATCTTGCCGACGACGAGCGCAACACCGCCGTCCGCGAGGCCTACAAGAAACTCATCCTCGCCCAGCTCGCCAATGCCGGTTACGATGAAGCCACTGCCTCGCGCATCATGAACACCGTGATGAAGATCGAGACCGAGCAGGCCGTCGATGCCAAGACCCGCGAGGAAAGCCGCGATATACAGGCCATGTACAATCCCCGCACCTTCTCACAGCTCAAGGCCGACTATCCCGCCCTCCCCTGGGACCGTTTCTTCATCGAGACAATGGGAATAGAGAGCCCCGACACCGTGATCGTCACCGATCCCAAGGCTCTGANCCGCGCCAATCTCCAGATGGCACAGCTCTCTGACCGCGAGAAGAAAGACTACTATATCTGGAAATATGTGTCGGGAGCCGCTCCCTACCTCTCTGACTCGTTCAGCGATGCCTCGTTTGAGTTCAACAAGGTCTACAGTGGAGTCCAGGAGCAGCGTCCCCGCTGGAAACGCGCCCTCAGCGCTACCGAGGGTGCTATGGGAGAGGCTGTCGGTCAGCTCTATGTGGAGAAATATTTCCCCGCCTCGTCCAAGGAATACATGATCGGACTGGTAGAGAATCTCCGCGAAGCCCTTTCGCAGCATATCGACTCTCTCACATGGATGAGCGACACCACCAAGACCCGCGCCCAGGAGAAGCTCAAGGCCTTTACCGTGAAGATCGGCTATCCCGACAAGTGGAAAGACTACACCACAATGGAGATCGATCCCGAGAAGAGCTACTACGAGAATATGCATGAGGTGTCGATGTGGCATCAGCGCGACACTTATTCCAAGTGGGGCAAACCCGTTGACCGCACTGAGTGGGGCATGACACCCCAGACGGTCAACGCCTACTATAATCCGATGGCCAACGAAATCGTGTTCCCGGCCGCAATCCTTCAGGCTCCCTTCTTCGATCCTCAGTCGTCGGATGCTGAAAACTATGGCGGCATCGGTGTGGTGATCGGTCATGAAATGACCCACGGCTTCGACGATCAGGGCCGTCATTTCGACGCCAATGGCAATATGACCGACTGGTGGACATCTGCTGATGCTGAGGCATTCAAGGCCCTCACCGATCAGCTCGTGGCTCAGTTTGATTCAGTAGAAGTGCTTCCCGGCCTCCATGCCAACGGAACCTACACCCTCGGCGAGAATATTGCTGATCAGGGAGGTCTCCGCGTTGCCATGACAGCCTTCCTCAACGCTCAGAAAAAGAAAGGTGTCGACGTGACCACCGAGACAATCGAAGGTCTCTCGCCGATCCAGGTGTTCTATATGAACTATGCCAACCTCTGGGCCCAGAACATCCGCGAAGCCGAGATCCGCTCGCGCACACAGGGCGACGTGCACTCTATCGGTAAAAACCGCGTGAATGTTACTCTCCGCAATCTCGAGCCGTTCTTCCAGGCATTCGAGATCACCGAAGGCCAGCCCATGTACCGCCCCGTAGAGGAGCGCGTGATCATCTGGTAATCGTCACCCGGATCCGCCCTATAAGCATTGCTCCCCCGCAGAACGATTAATCGGTCTGCGGGGGAGTAGCTCTATAAGACAATTATTTACGGAGGGAACGGAAGAAGGAGGTGACAAGGGCCGAGCACTCGTCGGCAAGGACACCGGTTGTGACCGTGGCACGCGGATGGAATGGCGACGAGGTATAGGCGGAATATCCCCGTTTGGGATCAGGCGCCCCGATCACTATGCGGCTCACCTGCGCCCAGGCAATCGCGCCCGCACACATCAGGCATGGCTCCACCGTCACATAAAGTGTGCAGCCCGAGAGATATTTCCCGCCGAGGGTCTCGGCAGATGCGGTTATGGCCTGCATCTCGGCGTGAGCGGTGACATCAGAAAGGGTTTCGGTCAGATTGTGTCCGCGTCCCACCACTGTGCCACGCGGCCCCACAACCACCGCACCGATCGGGACCTCGCCCAGCTCAGCCGCATGGGCTGCCTCGGCAAGGGCCATTTTCATAAAGCGCCGGTCGTCGGCCTCAGTGGCCTTGAAAGGAGTGTCATTCATCTTTTCCGGTTATTATGCTCTTTATCTCATTCAGCTTGGTCAGGGCTGCAATTGGAGTAAGATTGTTGATATCCACATGGAGTATCTCGTCGCGTATCTGAGCGAGTACAGGATCGTCGAGCTGGAACAGCGACAGCTGATAGCCGCCACCGGAAGCAGGAG